>Ga0194130_10000026_pt1 | contig 295700 bp, 261 predicted proteins | sample TA2KigsurfametaG_FD_160084 | JGI IMG/M metagenome (GOLD analysis project Ga0194130, IMG submission 160084) | Freshwater microbial communities from Lake Tanganyika, Tanzania - TA2015050 Kigoma 12 surface | ecosystem: Environmental > Aquatic > Freshwater > Lake | place: Tanzania: Lake... | reverse complement strand
GAAGTTGACCACGGACTGGAGCGCCTCCTCACGATGGGACAACACCTTGGATTCGATTTTCAAGAGCACGGCGACGATGGGCTCGTGGCATCTGTCCCGGCAGAAGATGGGCGTGCGCACCCCGTGTATCTTGAGCTGATCCAGACCGGTCACGGGAACGGGCCGATGGTCAGATTCTCGGCTCCGGCTCTCACGCTGCTGAGCGTCGGACCGAAGCCACGGCTGACCCGTGACCTAGCCTTCAACCTACTGAAACGAAATGCAGATCCCGGCATGAGCTGTCGATTTGCAATCAACGACCGTTCGACCGAAGTTCTCGTTCTGGTCGATCAACTCCTCTCTACGTTGGACGACGCCGAATTTGTGCACCATATTGAGCACGTGGCCAAGGTTGCAGCCGACTTCAAGCTGGCTGTGAATGTCGAAGCGATTTCAGCCTCTTGAACGCTGTCACGGTCTCTGTTCGGTTCTTGTCCGTCCCACAGAATGCCCGCGGCATGGTGTGAGCTTGATCCGCTTCGGTGGACGGTTTAATTACGCTGCGTAACCCATCTTGCGCTCGTACGCCGCCGGGCTTATCCGCCCGGCGGAGGAATGCCGACGCCGTTGGTGATAGAACACTTTGAGGTCGTCAAACCACTCGGCCTTGGCATCGCCGTAGCTGTCGAACCACTCGCCGAGTTCGCTCTTAACCGTCGAGAAGAACGCGTCCATGACGGCGTTGTCATAGCAATTGCCTCGGCGGCGCATGCTGCAGGTGATGCTGTGCGTCGCTAAGACCTCGCGCTAGTCCTCGTTGGCGCCGTCGCCGGGTTCGTGAGCAACGCCCTGCTGCGTCGCTGACGCGACCGATACCGCAGGTCGACGGCGCGCTGGCCGAGGCATGCATGCCGATGGGCATGTCCGACCCGCCGAGCACGGCAGGATCTGCGGCTCCCTGGTGCGTGGGCCCCGAGTTCCGCTCATAGGTCATGAACCCCACCTTCCGACCCTCGACCAACGGCGTCATCCCCCAGGGGGCGAGGGGGCGTCCGATGTGGTGGGCTACCGTCGAGGCAAGTCCCTTGTCCTCTTCCCGCGGGTGAACTGGGATCGGCAGGACCAGTGCCCAGGGGCAGCGTCGGGGTAGATGGCTGGGGAGCGGCCAGCCTACTTCCCATACGGGAGCGAATCTTCTGCCACACGCATCAGTGGGGGCTCACCGCTGTCCGCTGCCGCAGCGGTCTGAAACGCCCCCGGCCACCCGCCGTGCTGCTCGATGACCTGGTCGATTTCCTTCATCAGGCGGATGGTCTCGGAGAGGGCGACGACGATCTTCTGGTAGTGGGCGATGTCGTCCTTCGAGAGCGTGCGGCCCTTGCGGTCCTTGAGCCACTTCTCGCAGACCTGGTAGCCACCGATGTGGAAGTTCCACACGTCCTCGCGCACGCCCTTGAAGCCGACGGTCTGCGCCTTGTCGAGCCAGACGGTGTTCTTGGACCAGGACACCTTTTCGACTTCAGGAGCGCGACCGCCGAGGTATTCGGTGATGTGGTGGTCGAGCTTGGGAGATTCGAGTAAGTGCAGGGAGACGAGATCGCCACCGAGCCGGGCCAGCGCGCGGAACAGTTGCATGTTTCCGGTGAACGGCAGGCGCGGGAAATCAATCTTCAGGAACTCCGCGTAACGGCTTCGGTAGCCGGGACTGTGAAACACCGCGTAGGTATAGTGGAAGATGTCTTCGGGCGTCAGGCCAACGGGCAGGCCCTCAACCGTTGTTGAAGTTCCGAGAGCTTTGGAAAGCTTCTCACAAAACCGTAACTGAAAATTGTGCTCGCGATTTGTGGTCGCGCCAAGTCGCTGCTGTGTCGGCTTTAGGTAAAGCGGAAAGCACGAACTCGAACCTTGGTTGCCCATGTAAAAGTGGCCGTGGTCAACGACGCTGTTTACGACTCCGAAAAAAGAATATGCGAAAGTCGGCACGATTTTCCGCATCGCGAATAGAGCCATGTTCTTACCATCAACCAAGTGCGGCATGATTGCTGGCGAAGGTCGCTTCAGCAGATTAGCGTCGTAGTAGATGTAGCGGATGTCGAACGGTCGGTAGAAATATGGGACGAGGAGCTTCGCCTGAAGGGTGGTGCCACGAAGTTGCCGCCTCTTCTGTGTGAAGCTCCAGCCAGAGTTGTCGCCGAGCTCGTAACGCTGACTGACTTCGCTATCGCTTATGGCCGAGTTGAAAAAATCCTCGACGCGCCTAACGACCGTCTTGCTGTCAAACGCAACGCTGAATCCATCGTGACCCGTTTGAACGCCGTTTTGATTCACCCGAAAAACATCCGCCAAGCTGGGCCACTTGGAATAGTCCTCGGCTTGGGAGAAGTCTTTCGGAACGAAGAATGCGTAGTCAGCATCAGGCTGAATTGTCGTTTGTGTGATTGCACCCCGCGACTCCGACAGAGTCGCTAGCTTTGCTTCACCGGTCCCCCATAGTTCAGAGAAGCGAATAGAGGTCGCGCCACCAACTTTGCGACAACCAAGGAACAACGAGACGCCTTGTTGAATTGCGAAAACGTTGGAGTCGCGGATGCCACCGGGCGGATGTTCATTGATGAACGAGTTGCCGTGAAGGTCTGTGACGGCAATCGTATCAAACGTTTCGAGCAGAGATTTCCGCATCGTTCGGTGAATAACGCCGCTGAGGAACGAATGATTTGTGATGAAGCCCAGTACGCCTTTGCCCGTACTATTGAGAATGTGCTCGGCGAGGCAGATGAACTTGATGTAGTCGTCTGAAAGGGGCTGAATATTCCTTTCCCGGTCCAAACCAGTCTTGTAGGCCGCCATTAAGTTCTCGATGAACGGACTCTTGTTGTGCGAGCTGACGGAATACGGCGGGTTGCCAATGACGACCGCAAATCGGCGAAGCCGCTTGATCTCGTTTACCGCCTGCGCCTCGTGCGCCAACGCCAGTACAGCGAACTCGAACCTCCCCGAGAAGTCCTGCGTCGGCTCCAGCGCATTCGTCAGATAGATCCGTGCCCGCTCCTCGCTGCCGAACCGGTAGCCCGTCTCGTAGAGCTTCAGCCCGATCTTGAGGTGCGCGATGGCGTAAGGCGCCATCAGCAGCTCGTAGCCGTGCAAGCGCGTCAGCAGGTGCTTCGGCGCGTACTCGTTCCACAGCGCGTCTATCTTCTTCTCGCCATGGCCATGCGCCTTCCACTTGGCGACGAGCGTCTTGTGGATGAGATCGATGACTTCGACGAGGAAGGTGCCGGTGCCGGTGGCCGGGTCGAGGATCTGGACGAAATCCTGGTCGGGTGAGACGCCTTGCGGGACCTTCAAATCCTTGTGGCGCTTCGCCATCTCGCCCCAGGTGGTCGTGTCGGCGAGGCCGTCAGCAAGGCCGAACTCCGAACGCAGCAGCTCGTCCACCGAGCGAACGATGTAGGAGACCACTGGACGCGGGGTATAGAAGACGCCCCGCTGCATGCGCTTCTTGGCGTCGTACTCCTTGAGGAAGAGCTCGTAGAAGTGGATGACCGGGTCTTCCAGCGGGTTACGGTCGCCGAAGTCACGGACGACAGCCTCCATGTTGGCGTCGTCGAGCAGCTCGACGACCTCGGAGACTCCCAGCTCGTCGAAGTCGATGCCGGGCCCGCCCGCCTTGCCACGCCGCCCGCCGACCTTGAGGAACGTCTCCATCAGCTCGCGCAGGAAGGGGTTCGTGCGCATGTGGGCGGCGAAGTCGTCGGCCGTCTTCTTGTGCGGGTCGGCGATGCGCGCCGAGAGCAGGCCGTAGGCGATGGTCTGCGCGTACATGTCGGCGAAACCATCAGCGTCGAGGTCGTGAACCAGCGCCGCCTGGAACGCCTTCATGAGCCGGGTGAGCGGGCCCTTGTCGGTCTCGATGGCGAGGGCGGTCTTGATGCGGTCGCGGATGGCGCGGGCCAGCTCGGCCAGGCGGATCGAGAGTTCCTTCGACGTCGTAACGACCTCGCGGTGGCCGAGCGTGAACGCGGCGCGCCAGCGCGTGCGCCAGGCCTCGGCGTTGGCGTCGTCGTCGGGCCAGGCAAGGTGCGCGGTCAGCTCACGAGCCACGGCGTCGAGGTGCAGCGCGGTGTCGAGGTTGTCCCAGCCGAGCACCTTGAGAGTGGGCAGGTCGTGGCCGTCCTGCGCCCGGGCGAAGTGGGCGGGAGTCAAGCACGAAGGCATCCACGTGCTGCGCCATACGTTCTGTTCGCACTTGGCTATGCGCGGGGCAGCGGCCAAAGCGATCCAGGAGTTGGCGGGTCACAAGGACCTCACGACGACGCAGCGGTATATGCATCTGAGCCCGGCAGCGACAGTGAACGCGATTCGGCTATTGGAGAAGGGACGTCTCGACCCGCATGGGTGTGGAGACATGCTGGAGACGGACACTGCGTTGAAGTAGAACTTCAACGCAGTCAGTCAGTTAAGTGGTGGAGGCGGCGGGAGTTGAACCCGCGTCCGAGAAACCGTCGTCGCAGAACCCTACGTGCGTGTCTCCATTCTGATGTTGCGACCGGTTCTGAACGGAGCCAAACGCCCCGGCCGCTAGCCCTGATAGATCTCATCCCCCGGCGTCAGCGCGGCACCAGAGGACCAGCCCACTAAATGACGGTGATTCCTGAATCGCAGGCACTTTCAGGGCCACCGCTCACTGGTTATTAAGCAGCGAGAGCGTAGTCTGCTTCCGCAGTTACGTTGGTTTCCACCGCAGTTTAACGAGGCGGAGATGGAATCCTCGGCACGCGCTCCACGATCCCGATCCCCCGTCGAAGCCAAGTCGCCCCCACGGCGGTCGCTCTCGCGAACACAGTCTTCAGTGTAGCACCCCTGCATTGACTTGCACGGATCCCGCTCCCCATAATGTCGCGAGACCCATGCCCCCACGCTTCACCGTCGCCCTGCTGCTCGTCTGCACGGCGCTCTGCACCCTCAGCCAGACAGGCAGGGCCACCAGCTCGACCAGTCACACACGCAGTACGGCCCCAGACGAGGGGCTCGCCCCCACACGCCACCCCGACCTCCCGCGCGATGCCGCCAGTCTCTGGTTCGCCCCCGATGTCAACGGCAGCGCCACCGCCGCCCCCGCAGGGCCCCTCGCCGATCTGTCACGCGCCGTCACCTTGCTGGACGACCCAGCCCAGGCCCGCACCGCCCTACAGCTGCTGTCGCGCCCCGGGCTGCAACGCACCGCCGTTGACGATTACGTCCGCTTCCACCGCGCCCGCGCGCTGCGCCTCACCAATGCCCTGGACGAGGCCGCCCGCGAGTTCACACGCCTCGCCGCCCTGCCTGCCGATCACTATCTGCCCGAAGCCGCCGCCCTCGCCCTCGCCGAACTCCACCAGGCCCGGGGCGACGATGGCGCGGCGGTGGCGGTGTATGAGGGGCTGGCCACGCGCACGGCGCCCACCCCTCCGGTCGCCGCGCCCCAGGTCGCCTGGCTCCGCCTCGCCATCGTCCGACGCCGGCAGGGCGATACGCCGGGGGCCGTCGAGGCCTATCGGCGCGTGTATTTCGACTATCCGCTGTCGGCCGAGTCCGCCACCGCCGAGGCCGAACTGTCGGCCCTGTCGGCCCTGTCGGCGGTGCCTGCCCTCGCCCCGCGCGAGCTGCGTCGGGCCGATGCCCTGTTTCAGGCCCGCCGCTTCGACGCCGCGCGCGCGTCCTACAGCCGCGCCCGTACCGCAGGGCTGCCGCCCGCCGACGACACACGCGCCCGCATCCGCGTCGCCGCCAGCGATGTGCGCCTGAAGCGGTTCCGCGCCGGGTTTGATGAGCTGCGGCAGTTCGACGAGCCCACCGCCTCCGATGAAGTGGGGTTCTACCGCGTGGCGGCCCTCGCGGGCCTGGGGCCGCGCGAGGCCTATCGCCGCGACGCCCAGGCCTTTGCCGATGCCTTCTCCCGCAGCCCCCTCGCGGAGGAGGCCCTCAACGATCTCGCCACCCACTTCATCGTCGCGGATGAAGACGAGGAGGCCGACCGCGTGTTTCGGCGGCTGATCGAGCGCTATCCCTCAAGCCGCTATGCCGAGCGTGCCTACTGGCGCTCGGGCTGGTGGGCCTATCGCGCCCGGCGCTACGACGAAGCCGCGCGCCTCTTTGAACAGGGGATTGCCCGGTTTCCCCGCGCCGATCAGCGGCCGTCGTGGCTGTACTGGAGCGGGCGCAGCTGGAAGGCGCTGGGCGATGTTGTCCGCGCCGACGACCGCCTGCGCATTGCCGCCATCGATTACGCCAACAGCTATTACGGTCGTCTGGCCCGCACGCAGCTGTCGGCCGCCGCTGCAAAGGCTGTGAGTCCGCAATTCAGCCGCACGCTGCCAGCCCCGCCCCCGCCCGCGGGCATCGAGCGCGCGCGCAGCCTGATGGCCGCCGGCCTCAATGAAGACGCCCTGAACGAACTCGCATTTGTCCAGAGAACGAAGGGCGAGTCACCCGCGCTGACCGCGACCATCGCACTGGCACAGCACCGGACTGGTCGACTGCGCGCCGGCATCAACGCCATGAAGCGCGCCTATCCGCACTGGATGGCCGCCGGTGGCGACAGCCTGCCCGAGCCCATGCAGCAGGTCATCTTTCCGCTGGCCTACTGGCCGCTCATTCAGAAGTATGCAACGGCCAACGGCCTCGATCCCTTTGTGGTGGCTGCCCTGATGGCGCAGGAGTCGACGTTCGATCCAGTCATCACTTCGTCGGCGAAGGCCATCGGGCTCATGCAGATTATGCCCGCCACCGGCCGGCAGTTCGCGCGCAAGCTGCGGCTGCCGCGATTCACCCCTGCGCGCCTCACTGACCCCGACACGAACGTGCGCCTCGGCACCGCCATCTTTGCCGATAGCGTGCGCGCGTTTGGCGGCGTCCACTATGCACTGGCGGCCTACAACGCCGGCCCGCACCGTGTGAAGGCCTGGCAGAAAGAGAAGCCGGGCCTGCCACAGGACGAATTCATCGACGACATTCCGTTTCCCGAGACGCAGAACTACGTGAAGCGCATTCTCGGCACCGCCGACGACTATCGCCGGCTCTATGGACGCTGAGGCGCTGCCCGCATGGACCGCCTGCTCGAACTGACCCACCGCGCCGAGCGCGATCATTTCTGGTTCCGCGGCTTTCGGGCGTTTGTCGCGCCCGTGCTCGCGCAGGCGATGCAGGGACGCCCCCGCGGCCCGGTGCTCGATTGCGGGTGCGGCACCGGCGTGAATCTTCCCCTGCTGGCCCCCTACGGAGCGGCGGTCGGCTGCGACATCACCTGGCGCGGCCTGGCGTTTGCCCGGCAGGATGCCGCGCGCGTGCTGCAGGGCTCGGTGGCCGGGTTGCCGTTCGGAGATGCCACGTTCGCGCTGGTCGCGTCGTTCGATGTGTTTTCGGCGCTGCCCGATGCGGTCGAGCAGCAAGGGATCAGGGAAGTGGCGCGGGTGCTCAAGCCCGGCGGGGCGGCCGTGCTCACCGTGGCCGCCCTCGACATGCTGCACGGCGCGCACTCGCGGCTGGCATGCGAGACCCGGCGCTTTACGCCCGCCCGCCTGCGCGCCCTGGTGACCGCCGGAGGCCTCGTGCCCGAGCGCGTCACGTTCACACACGCGGCAATTTTTCCGCTCGTGCTGGCCGCCCGGCTCGGCGACCGCCTGACGGGTGCCGCCTCGACGGCCGACAATGACGAATGGGAACTGGCCGTGCCTCCGGCCCCGGTGAATGCCGTGCTCACCGCCGCCCTCATGGCCGAAGCCGCGCTGCTGCGTGTCGTGAACATGCCCATCGGGTCGTCGCTCGTCTGCGTGGCCCGCAAGCCGCAGTAGAATCGCGCACACGATGCGTGCGGGATCGATGCGAACGGCGCTGGCCGCCTATGGGGCCCTCACCCTGTGGGTGTCGCGGGCGCAGTTCGGGCTCACCGGAGCGCTGCCGCCTGTCAGGGTGGCCGTGCTGCCGCCGGTGTGGTGGCTCGGCGGCTTTCTGCTGACGGCCCTGGTGCTGGCACGCGTCAGCCGTGCCGCGCCCACACGGTGGCTGCCCCTGCTGCTGACCAGCGTCGTCTGGCTGCCGTTCATTCCGGGACCCATTCCGCCCGCCTTCGCCGTGTGGCAGGGGCCGCTACTGGGCGTGGTGTGGCTCGTGGTGGGGGCCGGGCTGCTGTGGCCGTCGCTGCGCGACGCGCGCGCGCCTGAGGTGTTCACGAGTCGCGGGGCCCTGGTGGCCGGCGCGGTGTGTGCCGCGGCGCTGTCGATCAGCTGGTGGCAGGTACGCGACCGCCTGCCCGCCGGTGACGAGCCACACTACCTGATCATCGCGCAAAGCCTGCTCAACGACGGCGACCTCGCCATCGACGATAACCACGAGCGGCGCGAGTATCTGCCGTATTTCCGCGGGGAACTGAAGCCCGACTATCTGCGGCGCGGACGCGATGGCCGCATCTATTCGATTCATGCCCCGGGCGTATCGGCGCTCATTGCCCCGGCGTATGCCGTCGCTGGTTACGAGGGCACCGTCGCGCTGATGATCCTGCTGACAAGCCTCGGGGCCGCGCTGCTGTGGCAGGTGCTGTTCCGGCTGACGGCCGATGCCGGCGCGGCGTGGGTGGCCACACTCGCGGTGATGGGCAGTGTGCCGGTGTTCCTGCACGGCTTCACCGTGTTCCCCGATCCGGCCGGCGCGGTGGCCCTCATCGCGGCGTTGTGGTTGCTCGTGACGCTGCAGCAGGGACAGACGCCTTCATCGCGCCTGCTGCTGGGCGTGGGCACGGTGCTGGCCCTGCTCCCCTGGTTCCACACGCGCTTTGCCATCACCGCCGGCATCGCCGGCACCATCGTCGTGGCGCGCCTGCTCGCACAGCCGCACCGGTGGCGGCTGGTGCGGCGGTTTCTCGCCGTGCCCGTGGTGTCGGCCGCCGCGTGGGTCCTCTTTTTCCAGCTGACTTACGGCACCCCGATGCCGACCGCGCCCTACGGCGGTTATACGCAAAGCTCGCTGTCGCACTGGGGACCCGGCATTCCCGGGCTGCTCTTTGATCAGCAGTTCGGGTTGTTCACCGCGGCCCCCGTCTTGCTGCTCGCCGTGCTGGGCGTCGGGTCACTGGCGCGGCAGTCGCCGCGGCTTGCCACCGAAGTCGTGCTGCTGACCGTGCCGTATCTGCTGGCCGTGGCGGCCTATCGCATGTGGTGGGGCGGCTACAGCGCGCCTGCGAGGTTTCTGGTCGCCGTGCTGCCGGCCCTGGCCCTGCCGATGGCGGCATGGTGGAAGGCGGGGGGCACGGCCCGTCGTGTGTTCACGCTGGCACTGCTGCTGGTCAGCGTCGCGGGCCTCGCGACGCGGGTCGGTATGGACGCGGGCGCACTGATCTACAACCCGCGCAACGGCAGCGACCTGCTGCTGTCGTGGCTCAACCCGCTCGTCAATCTCACGCTCGCCCTGCCGGCGCTGCACCGTGATGCGCCGGGCGTGGCCCTGGTCGACAGCGCGATGTGGCTGGTGGTGCTGCTGGCCAGTGCCGTGCTGGTGATGCGGATGCCCGACCACAGTCGCCAGCACTGGCTGGGCACCGGTGCGGCGCTGGTCGTCACGACGCTCGTGGCCACCACCCTCGTGTGGGCGCGCTACGGCGTGGTGTGGACGCCCGCGACGGCCGCCACCGACATGCTCGAGGTGTTTGCCAACGGCGATGGCCAGCGCGTGTGGACGTCTGATGCCCCGACGCGCCTGCGTCGGGCCGGCGAGCTGCTGCCGACGCTGACGCTCTCGACCAGCGAGCGCATCACTACAAGCCCCGGGGCCACGCTGTTCTCGTCGGCGCGTGTGGCCGCCGGCGAGTACCGGCTCGTCAGTGCCAGCCGCACCCCCGCTGCGGGCACGCTGACGGTGACCATCGGTCGGTCTGACGCCCCGCTGCTGCAGCTCGATGCCGCGCAGCTGTCGCACGGCGACGGCCTGCCGCTGACGCTGCCGCAGCGCGTCAACGCGCTCGTCATCACCGGAGACGACGGCGCGAGGCAAACGATGGCGCGTGTGCGGGTGAAGCCCGTCCACGTGGACGAAGGCGTCGTGCCTGGTGCCGTGGCTGTGCGCGCCGCGCGCTATGGCGCGGTGCAGGCCTGGTTTCTCGACGACCGTGCCTTTGTTGAGGCTCCGGGGTTCTGGACGCAGGGCCGCGACACCACTGGAATGGTGGTCGAGGTTCCTGATGGCGGCGGGCCTGAGCCTGTGATGCGCCTGCGGGCCGGGCCAGTGGCCACGCGCGTGCTGCTGACGGTGGGGGCCTCACAGACGTCCGTGTCGCTCGAGCCCGGCCAGACTCAGGACGTGCGGCTACGCGCCGACGATGTCGGGGGCAATGGCGGGCGGCGCTGGTCGGTGCGTCTGGTTACCGACACGCAGTTTATGCCGGCGCTGATGGATGCGGCTTCCGCAGACCTTCGGCGGCTGGGGGTGTGGGTCGAGTTTCCGTCGCCCTGACCGCGCACGTGTCCGTCGCTCGTGCTCATCGTCTACGCGGCTCGGGCACGACAGGCGACCGACGACAGTCGCGGCGGCTAGAAGCGGACGACGCCGCTGAGGTAGAAGCCGGCGAAGGTCAGCGACCCGGTGTCGAACCGGTTCCTGTAGAACACGTCAATCGACCGGTAGCCCAGCGTGGCGCCGATGTTGTTGGTCGCATTCACGGTGGTGTAGACGTCATAGTCGAGGTAACGCCCGCGGTAGTTCTCGTCGAGCGACTCGGGAATGCGAAAGTACGACGCCTCGCCGCCCACGGCGAGGAAGGGCAGGGGATAGATGCGCAGTACGCCGCCCACGGTGGGAATGGGCGCAATGGCCGACGTGAACTCTGTGCCCAGGCTGCGCGTGAGGCTGACATCGACGTCGGTGATCTTGACGTCAGTCAGAATGCCGAGATAGCCGCGGTCGGCCCGAATGATGTCGAGTTCATAGCCTGCACGATAGGTCTTGAAGGCGGCGCTGGTGTCGACCGTGGTGCCCGCGGCAAAGCGCTGGCCGTTGAACACGAAGGGCTGTGTGAGCTTTGTGCTCGCCACATACTGAATCGGCACGCGCTCGAAGCGCAGCTTGTGCCGCCCGGTCTTCAGCGTGGCATTGAGGCGCGTGAGGCGCTTTTGCATCACGCCCAGATCGTTGACGAGGTCGACGTCGGTACCCGGAATGCCCAACGATTCCGAGTTGATGACGATGCCCGGTGTCGGGTTCCAGAGGCCGAAGGCCACTTCGAAGGCGTAGTCTTCGCCGATGGCGGCGCGCGGTCCTGGGTTCGCCGGGGGCAGCGAGAGCAGCGGTTGCGCCTCGGCGGCGCCGCTGCCGGTGAGCAGCAGGACTGCCAGTGCCGACAGCAGGCGGCGAATGGAGAATGGCATGCGCGCGGGCCTGTCGACGCGCCGCTTACAGTTTCGCGCCGGCCACGGCCGTGCGCTGGTTCCCGAGGGTCTCGGCCCACTTGGCCATGGCCTGGCCCAGAATGACGACCGCGCACACCATCATGGCCACGGTGCAGATGCTCAGCACATAGCCCTGCACGTGCGTCGCGGGGTTCGGCCCGATGGCCAGGGGCCAGAAGTTGTCGCGCACATTGAGGAAGCCACCGTACAGCGTATTGATCGACAGGAACGACAGCGGCAGCATCGTGACCCACGCGTATTTGACCTTGCCCTCGTTGATGAGGATGGTCGTCGCCACTGCCAGCGCTACGGATCCGAGCAGCTGATTGGCCACGCCAAACATCGGCCAGATAGTGTTGATGTTGCCGGTGTAGATGAAATAGGCCCAGCCCATCACCAGGAGTGCTGTGGAAATCATGGCGCCCGGTACCCACTCCTTGTTGGCGAACGGCGCATAGGCCTTGCCCAGGAATTCTTGCAGCAGGAAGCGGCCCACGCGCGTGCCCGAATCGATCGTGGTCAGGATGAACAGCGCCTCGAACATGATCGCGAAGTGATACCAGTAGGCGAGCAGTCCCTGCATGCCGGGCATCGCCGCGAAGATCTGGGCCATGCCCACCGCCAGCGAGACCGCACCCCCCGTGCGGCCCACGACGGTTTCGCCGACCGCCGCTTCGATACCCGCCAGGTGCACCGGCGCGAGCTTGGCCCCCTCGAACACCAGGTCGGCATACTGCGCGGCCGGCACGTTGATGGCAAAGTAATCGCCCGGTTCCATCGCGCTCGCGGCGACCAGGGCCATGATGCCCACGAGGCACTCGATCAGCATTGCGCCGTAGCCAATGGGGCGAATGTCTGATTCCTTGTCGACCATCTTCGAGGTCGTGCCCGAACTGATCAGCGCATGGAAGCCTGAGATGGCGCCGCAGGCAATGGTGATGAAGCAGAAGGGAAACAGCGGGCCGGGAATGATCGGGCCCCCGCCATTCACATACTGCGTCATCGCCGGCATCTTGAACTCGGGATTGACGTAGATCACGCCGAGCGCCAGGAAGAAGATGGTGCCGATCTTCGTGAACGAGCTGAGGTAGCCACGGGGCGACAGCAGCAGCCACACCGGCAGCACCGATGCGGCGAAGCCGTAGACGGCCAGCGCGATGACGATCTCGGTGCGCGAAAGGTTGAAGAGATTGGCAAACCAGCCGGTCGAGTGGTTCAACGGTTCACCACCTGCCACGGCGGCCAGCAGGCCGATCACGCCAATGATGGTGGCTTCGGCAATGCGGCCCTTGCGCCACACATACATCCAGAAGCCCATGAAGATGCCGAGGGGAATCGTCATGGCAATCGTAAAGGTGCCCCAGCGGCTGTCGGCCAGCGCGTTCACGACGTTGATGCCGAGGCCCGCCATCGCGATGATCAGAATGAAGAGGATGGCCACCGACGCCACCACGCCCGCGGTGGGGCTGATTTCCTCGCGGACGATGTCGGCCAGCGACCGGCCGCCGCGCCGCGTCGACGCCCACAGGATCATCGAGTCGTGCACGGCACCCGCCAGTACCACACCAGCCACCAGCCAGATGAGACCCGGGGCATAGCCGAACTGCGCCGCGAGCATCGGGCCCACGAGCGGACCTGCACCGGTGATGGCCGCAAAGTGATGCCCGAACAACACCCAGCGGCTGGTCGGGTAGTAGTTGGCTCCGTCGTAATTCGTGTGCGCCGGCGTGACGCGCGCATCATCGAGCATCCAAATCTTGGTGGCGATGAAGGCGCTGTAATAGCGGTATGCAATCGCCAGGATGCCCAGCACCGGGACGACGACGTAAAGAGCATGCATAGCGGGGGATGATATCAGCGTTTTGGCCGGGTGACGCCCGGCAACAGCAACTGCCGAGGGCCGTGCTCGTGACCCTGGCCAGTCAGGGTGTCGTCACGCTCTGTGTGGGCTCCCAGCCGCGACGCAGCACGGTGACCGTCACCGGGCGACGGCCGAAGTCGAGCGCCTCGTAGCAACTCCAAATGTAGAGGTCGACGCGGGTGCCCTTTACCCCGGGGCCAGTATCAAGCACGACCCAGAGGCCATTCGTGCGCGCATCGGTTCCATCGATTCGAATGATTGATCCCAGCGGCAGCACCTTCGGATCGGCGGCAGCGGTGCCGGTGATGACGGCGGTGCCGGCCCGTGTCGTGGTGCCTTTGCAGTAGGCGGTGGCGATGAAGCTGGCCGATTCCCCCGGCCCCAGCACCGAGCCGTTGACCGCGGCGTCTTCGGGGGCCCCATCGCGCGGGCCGCGTGCGGTTGACTGTGACAGAAACACCAGTGCCAGGGCGACCAGGGCCGTGGTCAGCACCTGCCAGACGAGTGACCGGGGATGCAAGGCCATGGCGTGCTCGCGTCAGGGGTGAAAATGCTCGAAGCCCGAGGGCAGCGGTGCGTCAGTGCCGGCCTCTGACAGCAGCAGCGTGCGTGCGCGGGTCAGTGTGCCGATGCGGGTGAGCGGCGGATCGGTGACCTGTCGTCGCAGATGCCGCAGTCGCCCGCCCCATCGCGGGGGCACCGCCAGCAGCAGTTCGTAATCTTCGCCGCCGCTCAGTGATTGGCGTATGGGGTCGAGGCCCTGTCGCGTCCACCAGGCGCGCGCTTCGGGTTCGACCGGCACGGCCGCCGCATCAATGCGCGCGCCGCAGCCTGACGCCTCGGCCAGTTGGGTGATGGCCGCGCCGAGGCCGTCACTGAGGTCGATCAGGCCGCGCGCGGCGCGGTGCGCGGCCACGGCGGCGCCCAGGCGCACCTGCGGTGTCGGCCGGTGCAGACGCGACGCCAGTGCCTTGGGTGGCGCGCCACCGGATTCGAGTATCGCCAGCGCCGCGTGCGCGCCACCGATGGTGCCGCTCAGCCAGAGTTCGTCACCGGGAAAGGCACCGGCGCGCGTGATGAACTTGCGCTGGGCCACCTCGCCGCCCACCGTCACGTCGACGACGATCGGCCCGGGGCTGCGGGTGATGTTGCCGCCGGCCACGGTCACGCCGTGCCGCGTGGCCAGTGCCGACAGGCCGTCGACGAGGCCATCCACGACGTCGACCGCCGTGTCTGCGGGCAGGGCCAGTGACAGCAACGCCCAGCGCGGCAGCGCCCCCATGGCGGCGATATCGCTCAGGTTGACGGCGAGGGCCTTGTGGCCAATCGATGCCGCGGGGCACCACGCGCGCGAGAAGTGCACGCCTTCCACCAGCGCATCCGTCGTCAGCACCTGAAGGGCAGCACGGCCCGGACGCACAATGGCCGCATCGTCGCCGGGACCGACCACGAGAGAGGACGAGGGACGGGGGAGGCGGGCGCGCACACGGGTGATGAGGGCCCGTTCGCCGAGATCACCGGTGGTCACAGAGTGTGTCCCGCCCTGCCGTGTGGGGAGGATTGCTGAACCTGCAGTAGCAGGTGGAGCTGCTGTATACGCCGCGCTTCAGGCTTCCTCTCGACGGAGGCATGCGCACCACGCGGCTGTCGCAACTCGCTTGGAATGAACATTGGCTCAGACAAGCCTCCGGAAAACCATCACGAGCAGCGCAGGACCTTCCGAGCTTAGTGCCTCGGCAGGTGCGGGTCAAGCGCGGGGTGCCGTGTGCGTCACTCGACGGACGACGATCCGTGAGCGAGGGCCTCATCGACGAGATGCTCGAGGGCCATGGCACGCTCGGCGAGGGTCGAGTGCGCCTCGTCGTGGTCGTCGCGTGCGCGGAAAAATTCGTCGGTCACATTCAGTGCGGCCAGAATCGCCAGCGACAGCGTATCGGCGGTCGGCGCCGATCGCGACACTTTCTGGATCTGGTCGTCGACATGCGCCGCCAGGCGCTGCACGTAAGCGGCATCGAGAGACGTGCGGATCGGGAACTGCTGTCCCTGAATCTCGACCGTGACGACGGTGGTGATGCCTGACGCCATACGCCCTGACCTACAGGGGCAGGGCGTCGAGCTGCTCGAGCATCTCGGCCACGCGTCCGCGCATCTGATCGCGCTCGTCGCGCAGGGCGCTCACTTCTGCGGCAGCCGATGTGCCGGCCTCGAGCTGCACGCGCAGCGCATCGAGTTCCTGCTGCAGCCGGGCGTTCTCATCAGCCAGGCGGCCCTGTTCCGTCCGCAGTCGACCGATGTGGGCCACCAGGGTCCTGATCTTGTCTTCGAGCCGGTCGATGGGTTCCAGTCGGGCGGTAGTCGATGTGGTCACGCGGAGGTCTCTCTTTCAGTGAACGGGGGGAGGCGCCTAGCGGCGCACAGCCCCCAGCGATATGTGCAGCACACCCACGACCTCGTCGGTGGCGGTGTCCACCTCGGCATCGGTCAGTGTGCGTTCGCGCGACTGATACGTCAGCCGCAGCGCGAGGCTGACCTTGCCCTCAGGAATGCCTGTCCCCTGATAGCGGTCAAACTCGACGACACTCACCAGTGTGTCGGGCGCCTCGGAGAGGATGGTGCCACGAACCTCGGCCGCCGACAAGTGTTCGTCCAGCAGCAGTGCCACGTCACGCACGGCGGCGGGGAAGCGCGGCAGGGGCTGTGCCATGCGCAGCGCACCACTGTGCCGCGAGAGGGCGTCGAGGTCGAGCTCGGCCACATACGTGGCATCGGTGCCCGGCATGTCGTGGCCATCGCACACGGCGGGTGTGGCCTGTCCCAGCACGCCCACGGCGGTGCCCGCCAGGTGCAGCGTGGCCGCACGGCCGGGAACCAGCACGTCGGCGGCGAGGTCGTGCGCCGCGGGCAGGTCGAATGTCAGGGGGGCATCGAACGCCTCGGCGAGATGTTCGACGACACCCTTCAGGTCGAAAAGATCCACATCGCGCCGCTGGCCCGACCAGTGATCGGGCGTGGCCAGACCGGTCCACGCGAGGGCCAGCGCGCGCGATTCGCCTGACGGCGAAAAGCGCGTGCCCACTTCGAACAACTGCACGTCGCGGCGGCCGTGCCGACGGTTGTGGCTGACGGCGGCGAGCAGGCCCGGCAGCAGGCTCGGACGCATCACCGCAAAGGTTTCCGAGAGAGGATTGGCGAGTGCCACCGGTGCGGCGCCGGCCAGAAACGGGCTGGCGTGCCGGGCATCGATGAACGCAAAGCTGATGGCTTCGGAGAAGCCCCGCGCCAGGGCGATGCGGCGCGCGCGCTGGTCGCGGGCGATGCGCGGATCGGAGGGCTGCGGCGCCTGCTGTACCCCGGGGAAGGTGCTGGGCAGGTGCTCGAAGCCGAAGTGACGGCCGATTTCCTCGATGAGGTCCACATCGCGATGCTGATCGACGCGCCAGCCCGGCGCGATGACCCGCCAGCCCGTCTCGCTGCGGGTGGCCTGAAAGCCGAGGGCGGTCAGGATGCGTTCGACATCGGCCTCGGGCACCGCCATGCCCAGCAGGCCGGCGATGCGTGGCTGCGCCAGGTGCACCGGCTGCGGCGCATAGGGTTCGGGATAGACGTCGATGAAGGGCGCCGTGATGCGCCCGGCCCCTGTCTGCTCGAGCAGTTCACCGGCGCGGGCCATGGCCACGGTCGCGGCCGTCAGGTCGGCACCGCGTTCAAAGCGCATCGAGGCTTCGCTGCGCAGGCCCAGGGCCTTACTGGTGGCGCGCACCGACTGGGGCTTGAACCAGGCGGCCTCCAGCACGATGCGTGTGGTGCCGGAATGCACTTCCGACGCAGCTCCGCCCATCACGCCTGCCACGGCACTGGCGCGTGCGGCATCGCCAATGACCAGCATGTCCCCGCGCAGGGTGCGTGCCTTGCCATCGAGCGTGGTCAGGGTTTCCTGGTCGGCGGCGCGACGCACCACGATGGCCGGCCCGGCTAGGCGCTCGTGGTCGAAGGCGTGCATCGGGTGGCCGAGTTCGAGCAGCACGTAGTTCGTGATGTCGACCACGTTGCTGATGGGGCGCACGCCGCAGGCGGTGAGGCGATCGGCCATCCACTGGGGCGAGGGCCCGATGCGTACATCGGCCACGGCGCCGACATAGCGGCGGCACAGATCGGGCGCGTCGATGCGGATGGACACGGCGGGCGCGGTCATCGACGGCGCGGTGTGGGTGCGGACGGCCCCGGCCAGTCGCGTGTGCGGCGCGCGGAACGGGCGCTGGAACACGACGGCGATTTCGCGCGCGATGCCTGCGACCGACATGCAGTCGGGGCGGTTGGCCGTGACATCGAAGTCGAGCAGCCAGTCATCGCCCTGGGCCTCGAGGCCTTCGAGCGCCAGGCCGCGCAGCGAGAGCCGGCGGCCGATCTCCTCGGCCGGTTCGGCGACGTCGACAAACTCACGAATCCACGACAGCAGCACATTCATCGGCCGAATTGCTCCAGGAATCGCAGGTCGTTCTCGTAGAACAGGCGGATATCTTCCACACCCCACTTGAGCAGCGCCACACGTTCGATGCCCATCCCGAACGCAAAGCCCGTGAACTCGGCCGGGTCGTAGCCGACGGCTTCAAAGACGGCCGGGTGCACCATGCCGCTGCCGAGAATTTCGATCCAGCCGGTGCGCTTGCACATCGCACAGCCCGCGCCCTGACACCGGATGCAGCGGATGTCGACCTCGGCGCTGGGCTCGGTGTAGGGGAAGAAGCTGGGGCGGAAGCGCACCTGCTGGCCTTCGCCGAAGAGGGCGGTGGCCATCGAGGTGAGGGTGCCTTTGAGGTCGGCGAGCGTGATGCCGCGACCGACGACGAGGCCTTCCACCTGATGAAACATCGGGGTGTGCGTGAGGTCGAGGTTGTCGCGCCGATAGACGGGTCCGATGGCCACGAGGCGCACGGGCGGGTCGTGGCGTTCCATCTGGCGAATCTGCATGGCCGAGGTGTGCGTGCGCAGCAGCGTCAGGGGCTGCGGCGTGCGCGGGGCCCGGCCGCGAGTGGGCGGCGGCACCGCGGGGGGCGGCACGGGCGTCGCCAGGTAGAGCGTGTCCTGCATGTCGCGCGCGGGATGCTCTTCGGGCATGTTGAGGGCTTCGAAGTTGTGGTAGTCGTCTTCGATTTCGCCGCCCTCGAGCACCTGATAGCCGAGGCGGCTGAAAATGTCGCCAATCTGTTCGCGGATGAGGCTCAGCGGGTGGCGGAAGCCGAGCGACGGCTGCCGGCCGGGCAGGGTGATGTCGACGGCGCCCTCGGGGCGCTTCGTGGCGGCGAGCGCCGCTTCGCGGTCGCCGAGGGCCTGTTCGACATGGCGCTTCAGCTCGTTGGCCCCCCGGCCCAGGGCCTTTTTCTCGGCCGGGGCGGCGGCGGCCAGCAGGTCCATGAACCCGGCGACCCAGCTGCCGCTGCGTGCGAGCCAGCGATGCCGCAGGTCGCGCAAGGCGGCGTCGGTGGTGATGCCCTGCAGTTCCTCGTCAAAGACCGCACGGGCGCGGTCGGGACCAATGGAAGGGTTGATACGCATCGGCTTGATGATACAGAAAGGGCCTCGCGCGGGTGGCGCGAGGCCCTGTCACAGTCGTGAGGCCCGACGGCCGGACGAACGAGGTCGCCGGCGCGGGGTCTCAGGCGGCCTTCGCCTTGACCTGCTGCACCAGCGACGCGAACGACGCGGGCTCGCGGGCGGCCAGTTCGGCCAGGCTCTTGCGGTCGAGTTCGATGCCGGCCGTCTTCAGACCGTTCATGAACACGCTGTAGGTGAGTCCGTGCTCACGCACGGCCGCATTGATGCGGACCACCCACAGACTGCGGTAATCGCGCTTCTTGCGCTTGCGTCCGACATACGCATAGACGCCCGCCTTTTCGGCGGCTTCCCGCATAAATTTGTAGAGCTTGCTCTTGTTCTGGAAGTAGCCCTTTGTCAGCTTGCTCAGCTTCTTGCGCTTCTGACGACGAACTACTCCACGCTTGACGCGCGGCATGTGTGCTCCTGTTCGCAGTGACTGGGGGGCCGTGTCTCACGGCACTTGGGTCCGCTCCCGGGGGAGCGGGTCGGCACAGGGTGCTGCAGCAGAAATGCCCCAGACTGCGCGCTGCAGCGTGCCGACAATCGGTGGTGCCTCGCCAGGCGAGACACCCCGAATGGCGTTAGTAGGGCAGCATCCGGTGCAGCTTGGGCGCGTCCGCGTCGGACACCACTTCGGTGCCGCGCATCTGGCGTTTGCGCTTGCTGGCCTTGCTCGTCAGGATGTGGCGCTTGAACGCCGCTGCCCGGGTGATCTTGCCGCTGCCGGTCTTCTTGAACCGCTTGGCGGCGCCGCGATGAGTCTTGAGCTTCATGATGCCTGTGCGTCTCCCTCTGGTGCCTCGTCCTCGGCCCGCGCCACGGTCTTGCGCGGGGCCGCCCCACGCTTGCCCGTGAGGATGGTGTGCATCTGGTTGCCTTCCTGACGGGGCATGGTCTCGGGCGTGGCCACCTCGGCCAGTTCCTCGAGCAACCGCATCAGAATCCGGTGGCCGATCTCCGGATGCGCCATTTCGCGTCCCCGGAAAAAAATCGTCGCCTTCACCTTGTCGCCATCAGCCAGGAAGCGCTCGATGTGCTTCTTCTTGAACTGATAGTCGTGTTCGTCCACCTTGGGACGGAACTTAATCTCCTTGACCTCGATCACCTTCTGATGTTTCTTGGCCTCGCGCGACCGCTTCTGCTCCTGATATTGATACTTGCCGTAGTCCATGATCCGGCAGACCGGAGGCATGGCCGTCGGCGAAATTTCTACCAGGTCGAGCCCCTTCTGCCTGGCAATAGCCAGAGCCTGAGGCGGGGGCATGATGCCGAGCTGCTGCCCCGTGTCGTCAATCACGCGGATTTCACGGACACGGATACGCTCGTTGATACGCAGGCGGTCGTCCCGGCGTCCCGGGCGGTTACGGTCGAAGGCGATAGTGGTCCTCCATTGACAAAGACACTTAGGATATCTGCTTACGGTCGACCTCGGCAAGGGCTTCGTGCACAAACGAAGCCACGGCCCTCGCTCCGAGGTCGCCCTGGGCCCGGCTGCGCACCGCCACCGCCCCGTCGGCCGCCTCGCGGTCGCCGACCACCAGCATGTAGGGCACCTTCTGCAGCTGCGCCTCGCGAATCTTCAGATTGACCTTCTCCTGACGGTCGTCCACCGTCGCCCGCAGCCCGGCGGCCGCGAGGGTCGCCTGCACCTGACGGGCATAGTCGAGGTGCCGGTCGGCAATGGGCAGCACGGCGGCCTGCACCGGCGCCAGCCACAGCGGAAATGCCCCGGCGAAGTGCTCGATGAGAATCGCCATGAACCGCTCGAAGCTGCCGAAAATCGCCCGGTGAATCACCACCGGCCGGTGCTCGGCATTGTCGGCCCCGACATAGGTGAGGTCGAAGCGCTGCGGCAGCTGATAGTCCAGCTGAATCGTCGCGCACTGCCACTTGCGGCCCAGCGCGTCGGTGACGTCGAAGTCGATCTTCGGCCCGTAGAACGCGCCGTCGCCCTCGTTGACGACGTAGGCCTGACCGGCCTGCTCGAGCGCGGCCTTCAGCGAGGCCTCGGCATGATTCCACGTGACCACGTCACCCAGGAAGTCGACCGGACGGGTCGACAGTTTGGCCGAGTAGGGCAGCCCGAAGTCGCCGTACACGCGCTGAATCAGCTTCAGCAGGGCTTCCACTTCCGAGGCAATCTGATCTTCCGCCACAAAGCAGTGTGCATCGTCCTGCGAGAACTGGCGCACGCGCGTCAGCCCCGACAGCGTGCCCGAGGCCTCGTTGCGGTGGAGCGGCGTCTGCTCGTGATAGCGCAGCGGCAGGTCGCGGTAGCTGCGCTTCTCGGCCCCGAACACGAGCATGTGGCCGGGGCAGTTCATGGCCTTGAGCCCCATCTCCTCGCCGTCGCGCGATTCGACGAGGAACATGTTCTCGCGGTAGTGCGTCCAGTGCCCCGAGGTTTCCCACAGGGCCTTGTTGAACACAATGGGCGTCTTCACCTCGACGTAGCCGGCGGGGAAGAGCACGTCGCGCATGTAGTCGGACAGCGTGTTGTAGAGCGTGGCCCCCTTGGCCAGCCAGAAGGTCGAGCCCGGCGCCCACGGGTGGAACGTGAACAGCCCGAGTTCCTTGCCGAGCTTGCGGTGGTCGCGGCGTTTGGCTTCTTCAATGCGCGCCAAGTGGTCGTCGAGTTCCTTCTGGGTGAAGAACGCCGTGCCGTAGATGCGCTGCATCGGCTGGTTCTTCGCGTCGCCCTTCCAGTACGCGTTCGACGTGGCCGTTAGCTTGAAGGCCTTGAGCCGGCCGGTCGATGGCACATGCGGCCCTACGCAGAAGTCGAGGAAGGTCTCGCGGTCGCGGATGGTGTAGCACGACACGTGCGACTGCCCGACCGTCTTCTCTTTGATGAGCTGCACCTTGAGCGGTTCGCCGCGCTGGCGGAAGAACGCGATGGCCTCGTCGCGCGGCCACGCCTGGCGTTCGTAGACGAAATCGTTGTCGGCGAGCTCGCGCATCTTGGCCTCGATGGCCGCCAGGTCTTCGGGCACAAACGGACGACTGACGACGAAGTCGTAGAAGAAGCCCTCGTCAGTCGGGGGACCGATGCCGCACTGCACGTCGGGGAAGAGGGCCGTCACCGCAGCAGCCAGCAGGTGCGCCGTCGAGTGCCGATACACCTCGAGGGCTTCGGGGCTCTTGGTCGTCACGAACCGGACCGTGGCATCGTCGGTCAGCGGATGGGTGAGGTCGACCAGGCGGTCGCCGACCCACGCGACACACGCCGCCTCGGCCAGTCGGGGCGAAATCATCTCGGCCACGGCGCGCACGGGCGCGCCGGCCGCGACCTGCTTCTGAGAGCCATCGGGAAGGGTGATGGTGACCTGACTCATGGGTGAACGGCCGGGAATCGGACGATGAAAAGTCTGGTAGGCACGGGCAGACTCGAACTGCCGACCTCCTGCGTGTCAAGCAGGCGCTCTAACCAACTGAGCTACGCGCCTAGACGGTTCCGGGGGAACGTCGAACGAATGCGGAGTATATCACGCGCCCGGTGACGCAGGCGGTGCAGGCGGCTCTGCGGTCAGGGCCTTGTCGAGGATGGGATCGCCCGCTGGCGGTGCCACCCCGAACTCCCGCGTGGGTTGCGCGACGGCCACGTCGGGCGAGAGGCCGCGGGGGCTGATGGCCGCGCCACCCGGCATGAGATAGCGCTGATAGGTGAGCAGCAGTCCGCTGCCGTCGGGCAGCGCTACGAGCTTCTGTCGCGCGGCGCGTCCCAGCGTGCGTTCGCCGACCAGCGACGCGCGTGTGTTGCCGTGCAGCGCGGCCGCAAACACCTCGGCCGCACCCGATGTGCCGTTGTCGGTCATCAGCACCACGGGCAGGCTGATGCTGCCGTCGCCAGCGGCGGCGGCGACGGCCACCTTCTCGGCGTCGCGTTCCTGCCGATAGCTGAGCGTGCCGCTGCGCACGAAGAGGCGTGCGACGGGCAGTGCGGCGTCGAGGTCACCGGTCGCGGTGCCGCGCAGGTCGACGAGCAGTCGCGTGGCCCCGGCCTTGCGCAGTGTCGTGACCTCGCGGGTCACCTGCGCGGCGGTGTCGGCGGTGAACCCGGGAATCCGGATCAGGCCCGCTCCGGGTGCGGCGAGGCGGCTCGAGACGGCCGGGGCCTTCAGGGCCGCGTGGGTCAGCACCACGTCATGCGGGTCGACTGCCGTGCCGCGCAGCACCGTGAGCCGCACCGTCGAACCGGGCGCACCGCGCAGCAGGCGCATGCCCTCGAAGACCGAGGTGTCACGCGTTGACTGGCCGTCGATGGCGCGGATGTAATCGCCCGGTTGCAGGCCGGCCTGGGCGGCGGGCGAGCCGTCGAGCGCCGCAATCACCCGCAGGTAGTACTGGCGCGTCAATTCGAGGCCGGTGTCTCCGGCTGGCGGCGCCGCCTTGCGCTGAAAGGCCGCCACCTGCGTCTTGTCGAGATACGCCGAGTCGGGATCGAGGCCGTCCGCCAGACCGTGCATCGCGCCGTGCATGACGCGGTCGACATCGACCTGCTCGACATAGCTGCGCGAGATCAGCGACACCACATCTTCGAAGATACGGAGGTGCTCGTAGGTCGAGGGCCCCTGGGCCGACATCGTGCGGGCGAGCCAGCCGCCCACGACGAAGAAGAGGGCCACTGGCACCGACAGCACCAGCACGAGAGCACGACTGCGGCGCGTCACCATGGGATGTCATCATTCTAGAGGAAACATCCTCCGCTGCAACCACGCAATTGCTAAGATCGCGGCATGGACTCCTCTCCGTCACCGGCTCCGTCGCTTGTGACCCGCGGCGAACTGTATGGCCTGATGCTGGCCGCCTGGCTCGGCAGCACCTTCGTGCTGACCGCGCTGCCTGCGCTGCTGGTGCCCCGCTTCGGCATTCCCGGTGGCATGGGCGCCAGCTACGCACTGGTGTTCCTGGCGCTGCAGCCGCTGCAGCAGGTGATGCAGCGGGCGTTCGGGCCCGGGGCGGCGCTGATGCGGGGGCTCGGCATTTTTGTGGTCGCCGCCGCGGTGGCCGTCTACCTGCGGGGCCTGCTGGCGGGCCTGCCCCCCGCCTGACCCCTGACGCGTGTCACCGGGCAGCGCCGTGCGGGTCCTTGGAATCGACTATGGCGAGCGTCGCCTCGGGTTGGCGCTGAGTGACGCCTCTGGCATGCTCGCCTCTCCGTGGAAGATAGTGCCGCGCCCGATCGATACCCCGACGTCGGTGGCGCTGGTCGCAGGCATCATCCACGATCTGCAGCGCGACGATGACGGGCTGCAGGCCGTAGTGATTGGCTGGCCGCGCCGCCTCGACGGCAGTGCCACGCACATGACCGTGCCGACCGAGGCCTTCGCCGAGGCACTGGGCGCAGCGGTGTCGGTGCCCGTCACCCTGCAGGACGAACGGCTCTCGAGCTACGAGGCCGACGCCCGATTGATCGCGCGAGGCGAGCGCGACTGGAAACGCCGCAAGACGCGCATCGATGCCGAGGCCGCCGCCATCATCCTGCAGGATTTTCTCGATCACCGTTCGTGAGGAATGCCGATGCGTCGCTGGGTGGGACTGTTGATCGTACTGGCCGTGACCGCGGGGGGCGGTGTGGCCGCCGCGCTGCGCACCGTCGACACGCCGTTTCAGGGCTATGCGGGCCCCGAGCAGTTCGTCGAGATCGCCCCGGGCACGGGTACGTCGGCCATTGGCGGCCAGCTGGCCCGCGCAGGAGTGGTATCCCATCCCCTGGTCTTCCGCCTGGCACTCTGGCGCACCGGGCAGGCACGGGTGCTGCAGGCAGGCGACTATCAGTTCACGCGGCCCCTGAGCGCGCGCGAGGTCGTCGGTCACCTGGCACGCGGCGAGGTGTTTGCGCGCACCATCACCTTCCGCGAGGGCCTCACGCTGCGCGAGATGGCGCAGCACTTCCGTGCGCAGGGCTTCGGCACGGCCGAGGATTTTCTTGAGGCCGCACGCGCCACCGCCTTCATCAGCGACCTCGACCCCGCCGCCACCGACCTCGAGGGCTATCTGTTTCCCGACACCTACGCCCTTCCGCGACGCGCGTCAGCCAACGACCTCATCGTCCGCATGGTGACGCTGTTCCGCCAGCACTACGACGGGCCGCTGTTCGACGCGGTGCGCCGCGCGGGCGTCACCACGCGGGAGATCGTGACGCTGGCCTCGCTCGTCGAGAAGGAAACCGCCCGGGCCGACGAGCGGCCGCTCGTGGCAGCCGTCTACCGCAACCGGTGGACGATCGGCATGGGCATGCAGGCCGACCCCACGGTCATTTACGCCCTCCTGCAGCGCGGCACCTACACGGGCAACCTAACGCGCGCCGACCTGCAGATCGACTCGCCCTACAACACCTATCGCTATCGGGGGCTGCCGCCCGGGCCCATCGCGGCCCCGGGGCTGGCGTCCCTGCAGGCGGCCGTGCGGCCGGCCGATGTGTCCCACCTGTATTTCGTCAGCAGGAACGACGGGTCGCATGTGTTCGCCGATACCCTCGACGAGCATAACCGCAACGTGCAACGGTGGCAGGTCGAGTATTTCCGGCAGCGCCGGCAGGCGACCCGACACGGACGCTGACGGCCGACGCTGCCAGCGGGAGGGTCAGCGCTGGTGCCAGCCGAGCTTCTCGCGCAGCACGTCGAAGTAGCTGCGCGCCGACGCGCGGACGAGCCGCAGCGGATGTGGCGCGCGCCCGACGACGATGTCAGCGCCCGATGGGACGTCGAGGGTGGTTTGTCCGTCGAAGGTCACCAGCATGCCGTCCTCTGGAGCCCGTGACGCCATCTGCACGCGCACGTCGCGCTCGGCAGGAATCACAATCGGCCGGTTACTGAGCGTGTGCGGCGCAATGGGCGTCAGCACCAGCGCATCCATCGCCGGATGGACGATCGGGCCACCCGCCGACAGGTTGTAGGCGGTCGACCCAGTCGGGCTGGCGACGATGAGGCCGTCGGCGCGAATGGTGGTGACGAAGTGGTCGCCGACCCACACGCCCAGTTCCAGCAGACGCGTGCCCGACGGACGGCTGAAGACGATGTCGTTGAGGGCGACGTGGGTGGCCATGGCCGTGCCCAGGTTGCGGGCCCGCAGTAGCATCCGCTCATCGTGGGAGGCCGACCCCGCAATCACGGTCTCAAGCGAGGTGAACAGTTCCGGTCGGGTGATTTCCGTCAGGAACCCCAGCGACCCGAAGTTGACCCCGAGCAGGGGGATGTCGACGTTGGCTGCCGCGATGCGTCCGGCCATGCCGAGCAGGGTGCCGTCGCCGCCGAGCACCAGCACGAAATCGACCATGCGGGGCAGATCGTCTGCAGAGGACACCCAGCGGTCTGCGGCGGGCGGCAGCAGGGCCGCGGCGGCCTCGCTCCAGACGGCTGAGACGTGGCGCTGGGCACACCACTGCTCGAGGGCCATGAGCGTATCGCCCGCGTGTGCGAGCCCGGGCTTGGTGACGACTCCGATGGTCATGTGCGTGCTCCCAGCAGCATCAGGAATTCACGGTTGCCCTGGGCGCCCGTGATCGGTGAGTCGGTCAGCCCCAGCCGCTCGAGACCGGCCTCGGTGGCCGCGGCCGTCGCCGAGGCCACCACGCGCTCGTGTACGACGGGGTTGGTCACGACGCCGTGCTTGCCCACGTCGTTCCGTCCGGCCTCGAACTGCGGCTTGACGAGGGCCACGACGCGCGCGTCCGGGGCCATCAGGGCTGGCAGCACCGGGAAGATCAGGGCGAGGCCGATGAACGACACATCAATCGACACGAGGTCGACGCCTGCCCCGATGTCTGGCAGGTCCGCGCGCGTGAGATGACGGGCATTGCACCCCTCGATCACCGTGACGCGCGGGTCGCTGCGAATCTTCCAGTGCAGCTGGTTGTGACCGACATCGAGCGCGATGACGTGGCGTGCGCCCCGCTGCAGGAGCACGTCGGTGAATCCCCCGGTCGACGCGCCGATGTCGAGGGCCAGTGCCACGGCGACATCGAGTCCGAAGGTGTCGAGCGCATGGACCAGCTTGAGACCGCCGCGGCTGACCCACGGATGGTCGGGGCCGATGACGCGCACGTCGGCGTGCACGTCGATCATGGTGCCGGCCTTCTGCGCACCGTGCCCGTCGACATCGACCTGACCGGCCAGAACGAGGGCACGGGCTTTCTCCCGCGATTCGACAAGGCCGCGGTGCACCAGCAGCGCATCGAGGCGCATGCGCGGCACTTTCATGCACGCCGCTCCACGACCCACGTGGCCAGCTGCTGCAGGTAGCGCCCGTCAACTGCGGCGGCGGCCAGCGCGTCTCCCGCGCGCGCGAGGCAGTCGGCCGCACGCTGTCGCGCGCCGTCCACGCCGTAGAACCCCACATAGGTGGGCTTGCCCGACGCGGCATCCTTGCCTGCGGTCTTGCCGAGGTCTGCCGATGCGCCCTCGACGTCGAGAATGTCGTCAACGATCTGGAACGCCAGGCCGACGGCCGAGGCATAGGTGTCGAGATGCGCGAGCGTCGGGGCGCCGGCCCCGCCGAGGATGGCCCCGGCGGCCACCGAGCCGCGAATCAGTGCGCCGGTCTTCCGGGCATGCATGTCGGTGAGCCCGTCGGCGTCCAGCACCGGCATCGATCCGCTGGGGGCCGGCATCGCCAGGTCCTGCGAAGGGCGGTGGGCCGGATCATGCGCCAGGTCAATGGCCTGTCCACCCGCCATGCCGACGGGCCCCGCCGCATCGGCGATGACCCGCAGGGCCTGCACCACGCGAACCGCCATCGCGGGCGTGGCGCCATCGGCTGCGCGCGCCAGGGTCGCGAAGGCCTCGGCCTGCAGGGCATCACCGGCCAGAATGGCCATGCCGTCGCCGAACACCACGTGCGAGGTCGCCCGCCCTCGGCGCATCGCATCGCCATCCATGGCCGGCAGATCGTCGTGAATCAGTGAATAGGTGTGGATCATCTCGACCGCGCAGGCGGCCGGCATTGCGGGGGCCCAGGCGTCGGGGCCGAACGCCCGGTGTGTGGCTTCACATGCCGCCAGAGCCAGCAGGGGCCGCAGGCGTTTGCCGCCCCCGAGCAGTGAGTACTGCATCGCCGCGATGATGACGGGCGGCGCGGGCGAGCGCGCCAGCGCGAGGGCGAGCGCCGCATCGACCGCCTGACTCCGGACCTCGAGATACCCGTCGAGCGACACGAGCGGTTAGTCCCCCTCGTCCTCGTCGGAGAGCCCCAGGCCCTCGGGGGCTGCGGTGATGTCGCCGCGTTCATTCAGCACCTCGATGCGCCGCTCGGCCGCCTGCAGCCGGTCGTGGCAGTAGCGCGAGAGCACCACGCCGCGCTCGTACAGGGCCAACGACGTTTCCAGCGGCAGGTCGCCATCTTCCAGTCGCTTGACCACCGACTCGAGCTCGGCGAGGGCGGTTTCAAAATCTCGGATGCTGCCGTCCATCGGTGAGCTCCATTCTAACTGTCGTCGGTGACGTCGGGGGGGATGACGCGTGCGAAGAGTTCGCCGGTACCCAGGGTGACCCGCACGGCATCACCCGGCTGCACGTCACTGGCGGCGCGAATCACGCGACGCCGCGTGCCATCCCAGCACACGGCGTAGCCGCGCCCGAGCACGCCGAGCGGACTCAGGGCATGCAGGTGTGCCGCACTCCGCTCGATTTGTCGCCTGAGGCGCTGCCGGCGGGCCTCGATGCCTGCGCGGAGCCTGCCATCCAGCCCGGCCAGCGCCGTCTGGCCGCGCGCCAGGCGGTGTCGGGGGTCGTGGTGCGCGACGAGGCGTGTGGCCTGTCCCAGCCGGCGGAGTCGTGCCGCGACGGCCGTCCTGAGAGCGCGGTCAGCGGTCGCGAGCAGATCATCCAGGCGACGGGCACGCAGCGCCAGCCGCAGGGGGAGGCCGGCCAGCGCCGGATGCGACGAGGCCCGGTGCAGACGGTGGGCGTCTCGTGCGAGGCGTGCGGCCATCGTCGACGCGAGGCGCTCGCGCCATCGGCGAATCTGTGCGGCCCGCTCGTCAGACTTCTGCAGCACCAGTTCGGCGGCCGCCGACGGTGTCGGGGCGCGCAGGTCTGCCACGAAGTCGGCGATGGTGACGTCGGTTTCATGGCCCACGGCCGAGATGACAGGCACGGGCGAGGCGGCGATGGCCCGGGCCACGACTTCCTCGTTGAAGGCCCACAGATCCTCGAGCGAGCCGCCGCCCCGGCCGACGATCACCACGTCGACATCCGCGACCTGCGTCAGGCGTGCGAGGGCCTGCGCAATCTCTGCGGCCGCCCCGTCGCCCTGCACCCGCGAGTGCGCAATCAGCACCTGGGCGTTCGGATGACGCCGCAGCAGCACCGTGAGCATGTCGCGGAGGGCGGCCCCATCGAGCGACGTGACCATGCCAATGCGCCGCGGCAGGGCGGGCAGCGGGCGCTTGCGCGCCTGTGCGAACAGGCCTTCGTCCTGCAGGCGCTGCTTCAGCTGCTCGAAGGCCAGCTGGAGAGCCCCTGCGCCGCGTGGTTCCATGTGCTGAGCCACCAGCTGATATTCGCCCTTCGCCTCGTACACGCTGAGCGACCCGCGCACGAGTACCTGCATGCCGTCCTGCGGCACGAAGCGCAGTCGGCTGACATGGGTGCGGAACATCACGCCGCGAATCTGGGCCGTCGCATCTTTCAGCTGGAAGTAATAGTGCCCGGACGACCACATGCGGCCGTTCGACAGTTCGCCATCGACCCAGATGTCGGGATACCCGGACTCGAGCCGTGCACGCAGCTCGGCCGTCAGTGCCGTGACCGACAGCACCCTGCGGCGGCTGGCGGCCGGCGTCGTGACGGGTGACGCGGCGGCAGGAAGCACGGCCTGGGGGGTGGCCGGTGGGGCAGGGGGTTGGAGTGCGGGTGAGCCCGCCGGAGGCACGGGCGTCGACGGCCTGCGGCCTCGCGGTGGCCGGCGGGGCGACGTCACGTCATCGGCCGGGTCATCGTCGAACGGCAGCGGCGTCATGCGGCCGGTCCCTCGGCGGTGAGACGAGCGACATCGACCTCGTTCAGGGCGACGCGCGTGATAGCCGAGGCGCGGCCTGTGGTTTCATCCGCATCGATCAGCACCCCGTGCAGGCGGATGTCTCCATCGGCTGGTGCGAAGCGCCCGGGGAGTCCGGTGCGGAAGCGTGCGATGACGCCCGCGCGATCCATACCGATGACCCCGTTGTGCGGACCGGTCATGCCGACGTCGGTGATGCAGGCGGTGCCGCCCGGGAGGAGCCGCTCATCGGCGGTCTGCACATGCGTGTGCGTGCCGACCACCGCGGTGGCGCGGCCCTCGAGATGCCAGCAGAGGGCAATCTTCTCGGACGTCACCTCGGCATGGAAGTCGACCAGCGTGACCTTGGCGCCCTCGGCGGCCGTGGCGTCGAGCAGCCGATCGGCTGCCGCGAACGGGTCGTCGAGCGTCGAGAGATACACGCGGCCCATCAGGTTGATGACGCCGACACGCACGCCGCCTGCGGTGTGCACGACGACCGCGCCTGCCCCGGGTGTGCCCGCGGGATAGTTGCCGGGACGGACGATGCGGGGTTCCTGGGCGATGTAGGTCAGCAGTTCACGCTTGTCCCAGATGTGATTGCCACCGGTGATGACATGCACGCCGGCGCGGAAGAGGTCGAGGGCCTGCTCGCGCTGCAGTCCGGCACCGCCGGCCGCGTTTTCTCCATTGGCGATGACCAGCTCGACCTGGTGCGATCGGACGAGGGCGGGCAGGGCCCGTCGCACGATGTCCCGACCGGAGCGGGCAAAGATGTCGCCGATGAACAGCAGGCGAATCATGCGCCGCGCTCGATCGGCACGGGATACACGCGCCCGCGCAGGTCTGTCAGGGTTGGTACGGTGACCCGCAGTTCACCGCGTGCCAGTGTGGCCCTCGCGCGCGAGGCATCGACGGCCGCCGGCAGTGGCACCACGCGCACGAATCGACCGAAATCACGCTCGATGAGGTGGGCACTGACCGGTGTGCGTGTCGGGGCCGTTCGGTATTTTTCTCCGACGATGATGACCACGTCTTGCACGATGGCGATGCGCAGGGCCTCGAGGCAAACGCCCGGGACATCGACGACCACCTGCACGGCCTGGGGCGAGGCGAGTACGTCGACGGGTGGGATGCATTCGCCGGCGACCAGTGAGCGCTGGCCGGGTCGCTGCAGGGCGAGGTCCTCGAGGAGGCGCTGCACCTCACGCGCCAGAACGGCCTCGGAGACGGTGGGGGGGGAAGGCGCCACGCCCCGATTGTAAATGGGACGGCCCGTGAATCTCCGGGTGGGCGCGGATGTGAATGACCCTATTGATATGAGTGTCAGACACTAATAAAATATTATTTACATAGGCGCAGTATGATGTTACATTGTTCCTGCGTGCGTCGCACGCGGAACTGAAGGAGACCCTCAGATGACCTTGACCCGATTTGAACCGTTCCGTGACCTCGCTGTGCTGCAGGACCGGATGCACCGGCTGTTTGACGAGATCGGGCCCCGTGACCAGCAGACGCTGAGCCAGTGGGTGCCGGCCGTGGATGTCTTCCAGACTGAGCAGAAGGAGCTGGTGCTCAAGGCCGAGCTGCCCGACCTCCGAAAGGAGGACGTGTCCGTGACGGTCGAGAACAACGTGCTCACCCTGAGTGGCGAGCGCAAGTTCGACCAAGAAGTGAAGCGCGACCAGTATCACCGCATCGAGCGGGCGTATGGCACATTCAGCCGATCGTTCTCGCTGCCGGCGACGGTCGATGCCGGCCGGATCGCGGCAGAGTTCAGGCAGGGGGTGCTGACCGTGCGCCTGCCGTTCCGCGAGGAAGCCCGGCCGCGCACGGTGGACATCGCCGTCGCCTCGTAGGCGACGACGCGCCCGGGGGAGTCGGCCGGATGGCCGGTCCCCCGGTGTCTTTTCCCTGCGCGGGTCGTCGTGTTACTCTTGACGGCTATGTCAGAAGTTGATCAGCCCATCCAGTCGACCGACCCGAACCCCGAGTCCGAGGTGACCCCCGAGCCTGAGGTGCGACCCGAGGCGCAGGTCATCGAAAGCCGCTTCCTCTTCGTCGATGTGGCGGCACTCCGGGCCAAGCAGCTGCGGCGCGGTGCCAAGTCGCGTCTCGAGCCAGCAACGGGCGAGGCGGCGGCCGTGGCCGCACCGGCATCCTCGACGCCCGCACGGAAGCCAAAGGCTGAACGTGTGGCGATGCAGGAAGTACGGTCGCGCCTGGTCGAGTGGGACCTCCCCGACTTCAAGGCGGTCTTCGATATCCGCTAATGGACACGTGGTCGGCCGCTCAGTCTTCCAAGACCTGAGCGGCGGCCAGCAGTGTGGCCTCGTCAAACATCCGCCCCATCAGCTGCACGCCGACGGGCAGCCCGTCCGAGGTCAGGCCGGCTGGCGCACTGAGGGCAGGCAGGCCCGTCAGGTTTGCGCTGACGGTGAAAATGTCTTCCAGATACATCTGCAGAGGTGAGTCTGTCTTTTCGCCGAGGCGATAGGCCGGCGACGGGGTCGTCGGCATCGCCACGACATCGCACAGTCCGAAGGCGTCGTCGTAGTCGCGCCGCAACAGGGTGCGCACCTGCTGCGCCTTCAGGTAGTAGGCCTCGTAGTAGCCGTGGCTCAGCACGTAGGTGCCGAGCATGATGCGGCGCTTGACCTCGTCGCCGAACCCCTGGGCACGCGTGAGCATGTAGGCATCACGCAGGCCCTGCTCGCGGGTCAGCGACGCGCGGGCGCCATAGCGAACACCGTCATACCGCGACAGATTTGATGACGCCTCGGCGGTGGCAATCAGGTAATAGACCGGCACGGCGTGTGCCGTGTGCGGCAGTGTGATGTCGACCAGCTGCGCGCCAGCGGCCGTCCAGCGCGCGAGCGCGGCGTCGAATCCGTTGAGGATGCCCTGGTCCACGCCGTCCTGCAGCAGCGTCCGCGGTACGCCGATGCGCAGGCCCACCACCCCGCGACCGAGCGCCGCGCGCAGCGACGGCACCGGTTCATGGGACGAGGTGGCATCGTGTGGGTCGTGTCCCGCGATCGCTTCGAGCACCAGCGCCGCATCGGCGGCGGTGCGGGTCATCGGGCCCACCTGATCGAGCGATGAGGCAAACGCGATGAGGCCGTAGCGCGAGACGCGGCCATAGGTCGGCTTGAGTCCGACCAGCCCGCAGAACGCTGCGGGCTGCCGGATCGAACCGCCGGTGTCGGAGCCCAGGGCCGCGGGCACCATGCCGGCGGCGACCGCGGCGGCCGACCCGCCGCTGCTGCCGCCGGGGGTGCGGGCTTCGTCCCAGGGGTTGCGTGTGGCGCCGAGGGCTGAATGTTCGGTGGACGACCCCATCGAGAATTCATCGAGGTTGGTCTTGCCGATCACCACGGCGCCGGCCTCTTGGAGCCGCGTGATCACGGTGGCCGAGTAGGGCGGCACATAGTCGGCCAGCACCCGCGAGGCGGCCGTTGTGCGCACGCCGGCGGTGCAGAGGTTGTCCTTCACCGCCATGGGCACGCCGAGCAGCGGCCGGTCGAGGCCCGCGCCGCGGGCCCGATCGGCGTCGATGCGCGCCGCCGTCTCGAGGGCGCGCTCGCCGGTCACGGTGACAAACGCCGTCAGTCGAGGGTCGTTCGAGGCAATGGCGGCGAGCGACGCCGCGCAGACCTCGACGGCGGTGCGGCGCCCTGTCCTGATGTCGTCTGCGATCGACCGTGCGGAGGGATGTGCGGAGGGAGTCGGCGTCACAGCACCCTCGGCACCTTGAAGAGGCCGGCCTCGAGGGCGGTATCCGGCGCAGCGGCGAGTGCCGACGGGCGATCGAGTGACGTCTGTGCCTGGTCGTCTCGTTCGGTGGGCAGCGCCAATGCCTGCGTGGTGGGTTCGATGCCGGTGGTGTCGAGCTGCGCCAGCGAGGCCGCCATGGCGAGCATGGCACTCAGCTGGGGCGTAAAACGAGCCAGCTCATCCTCTGAGAGCGCCAGGTGCGCTAGGTCGGCGATGCGGCGCACCTCGTCGCGCGTCAGCGAAGACATACAGCCTGCATTCTATCCAAGCGTAGCCGCCGCTGCGTCAGTGAGCGGCACGAGGCGGTGGTCGTCGAGCAGCCATGCATGCGCGATCGGATGCGCGGACACCTGCGTGCGCAGTGCATCCAGGCTGGACGGCCGCGAGTAGCGCACCGACAGATGCTGCAGCACAATCTGGGCGACCCCGGCAGTCGCGGCGACCTGCAGGGCCTCGTCGGTCGTGGCATGGATGCGCTCACGCCGATCGGCCTCGACAAGAAACGTCGCATCATGCACCAGGACATCGGCGCCGGCCACCCACACGGGGTCAAGCGGCATCGCATCGCCCGAGTGGGCGAATCGCACGTGGGTGACCATCTCGGTCATCCGCTCGCGGTCGCCAGCCCGTGCCGCGGCCTCGATGGCGTCGCGCGTCCAGTCGCGAAATTCGGGTCGCAGCTGCCGGCGCTCTTCCGTGACGCGATAGGCAAGTGCAGGTTCTCCGGGGGTGTGCACCGCGGTCGTCGCCTCCAGCGTGCGGCCACCGCCCAAGGCGACGCGGTCGCCGCTCTGCATCGGCTGCCACAGCACCGGAAATGTCACGCCAGCGAAGGCGGTGTCGAGCCACTGCCGCACGGCCAGCACCCCTCGTGACCCCTCGGGATACACCACGGTCAGCGGCTTGTCGGTAGCCCCCTTGCTGAATCGGCGCGCGGCAATAAGCCCAGGCAGACCCAGGACATGGTCCGAGTGTCCGTGGGTGATGGCCAGCACCGATACGGCGAAAACATGGGTGCCGAGGGCCAGCTGCACGCCCTCACCGGCGTCGATCATGAGCTGCAGCGGGCGATGCCAGCACCAGTTGCTGAACATGCCCCGCGAATAGCCCACGAGTTCATCGGGCAGGCGTGTCATGGACAGAGGCTCCCGCAATCGCGATGCATAGCCGTTACTTTACGCCACTGGCGACGGGCCACTATCATCAGAGATTGCCGTGTGCGCTGTGTCGGCATTCTTCGAGCACGGATGCGGAGGTCAGGGGTCTGTGCGCGTGTCTGCCGTTCGAATGTGCGTCGTGTCCGTCCTGGGCAGTGCCATGGTGGCGTGTGGAGGCGGGGCGCCAAGCGCGGCTCCTGGTGCCGCATCGCCGGGCGGCGCCGCCGGGGGACGTCCCCCCATGCCGGTCGAGTCGGTCGTGGTGGCGGTGCGTCCTGTCGAGCAGTCCAGCGAGTTTGTGGCGGTGCTCAAGTCGCGCACGTCCGTCACCATTCAGCCACAGGTGGAAGGGTTCCTCACCCGCATTGCCGTGGCCTCGGGCGACCGCGTCGCACGCGGCGCCGTGCTGTTCGAGGTCGACGCGGCGCTGCCGCGGGCGGCGCTGCCGCGGGCGGCGCTGCGCACCCTGGAAAGCACGCGGGCCCTGCGGCAGACCGACGTCGATCACGCCCAGCAGGAGCTGACGCGGGCCCGCACGCTGTTTGGGGCCGGGGCGTTCAGTCAGCGCGATCTGCAGCAGGCCGAAACGCTGCAGCGCAGTACCGAGGCCGCCCTGCGGGTCGTCGACGAGCAGATCGCCCAGACGCGTACCGACCTCAGTTACTACCGCGTGGTGGCCCCGTCGGCCGGCGTCATCGGCGACGTGCCGGTGCGTACCGGTGATCGCGTCACGCGCGCGAGCACCCTGACCGTGGTCGACGACAACGAGTCCCTCGAGGCCTACGTCAGCGTGCCGGTGCAGCAGGCCGCCGCCCTGCAGGGAGGGTTGCCCACGCGCATCGTCGACGACCGCGGCACCACCCTTGCCAGCAACCGGGTGTCGTACGTGTCGCCCACGGTCGAGCCGACGCAGACGGTGCTCGCCAAGGTGGCCCTGCGCGACGGCCGCGGGCAATTCCGCGCCGAGCTGCTGGTGCGCGTCCAGGTGATCTGGGCCACCGCACCGGCGGTGACGGTGCCGCTGACGGCGCTATCCCGCATCAATGGTCAGTACTTTGCGTTCGTGATGCAGCCCGAGGGGCAAGGCTTCATCGCCCGGCAGCAGGGGCTGACGCTCGGTGCGCTTGTGGGCAACGACGACATCGTGCAGTCCGGGCTCGCCGAGGGCGACCGCCTCATCACCGGCGGCATCCAGAAGATTTGGGGAAGGGGCACCGGTGATGCCGGCCCCTCCCGCGGCCCCGGCCACCCCCGCCACACCGGCCGCCCCTGGAAAGCAGGGCGCCTGACGATGGTGACCGATCGCTTCATTCGTCGACCGGTCCTGTCGACCGTCTGCTCGCGGCTCATCATCCTGGCCGGCGCGGCATCGATTCCCACGCTGCCGATCGCGCGCTCTCCGGAACTCGCCCCTCCGGCCGTGGCGGTGACCGCGTTCTACACCGGCGCCCCGAACATCGGAGGGCCGATGGTGACCCAGTCAGGCGTCCTGTTTGTCGGCGCCTCGATCGACCGCTACTTCCGGGCGTTTGACTCCTCGACAGGAGCGTTGCTGTGGGAGACAGAACTTGACGCGGCGGCCCATTCGGTGCCGATGACATTCCTCGGCAAGGACGGCCGCCAGTATGTCGTAGTCGCAGCGGGCGGGGGCAGTTTTCTTGGGTCGGCACCCGGCCGCCACATCGTGGCATTCGCTCTGCCGCGAGGGAAATCGTAGGGCCATCGTAGGGCCAGCTTCGCACGCGGGCGGTTTCCAGTGTAAGGTCTCGGGCATGCCCGAACCATTCATTCTCGGGGTCGATCTCGACGGGACGTGCGCTGATTTTTATCCGGGCCTCAAGCCCATCGCGGCCGAATGGCTCGGCGTGAGTGCCGAGTCACTGCCCGACGAGGTGTCGTGGGACCTGCCCGAGTGGGGGCTGGGGTCGGTGCCCGGTGGCTATCCCAAGCTGCATCAGTTTGCCGTACTGCAGCGCGACCTGTTTCGTGTGCTCAAGCCGATGCCCGGGGCGCCTCAGGTGCTGCGGCGCCTGTCGGATCACGGTGTGCGCATCCGCATCATCACGCATCGCCTGCTGCTCAAACACTTTCATCGCGCGGCGGTGCAGCAGACGGTCGACTGGCTCGATGGTCACGACATTCCCTACTGGGACTTGTGCTTCCTCGCGGATAAGGCCGCCGTTGGAGCCGACCTCTATCTCGAAGATTCTCCGCGCAACGTCGAGCACCTGCGGCACCACGGTCATGACACGATCGTGTTCACCAGTTCAACCAACCGGCACCTGCCTGGTCCACGTGCCGATACTTGGGACGAGGTCTACACCCAGGTGATGGCGCGCCTCGCGCACCGTCGGCCCTCCGACTCCTAGGACGCCTGCCCCATGATGCTTCGCACTCGTCTTGCCGGTCCTGTCCGCTGGGCACTCGTAAGCCTGTGGCTGGGGGCCCTGCCGTCGTCAGTGGTGTTCGCGCAGGCACCATCACCGCAGGGAGCCGCACCCCCGCCCCTGCTGAGGACCGCCCGTCAGTTGCTGCTGGTGATTACGCCTGACTGGAACACGGTCGGCGGTGAACTGCGCCGATTCGAACGTCTGGCCGCCACCGCACCGTGGACGGCCACTGGCAGTGGCGTGGCGATTGTGGTCGGACGCAACGGACTCGCCTGGGACCCCCTCGCCACGCCTGTGGTGCAGGGCCCCGTCAAGCGCGAGGGAGACGGACGCGCGCCGGCGGGAGTGTTTCCGATCGGTACCGCATTCGGGTACGCGCCCGCCACGGACGCCACCGCATCACAGCTCGCCTTGCCCTATCTTCCCGTCACCGAAGGCGTCGAGTGCATCGACGATGTGCAGTCGCGCGGATACAACACGATTGTCAATCGGCGCAGCGTAGCCGTGCCCGACTGGGGCAGCTCAGAGAAGATGCGCGAGGTGGGGGAGGAGTATCGCTGGGGTGTCGTGGTCAACTACAACACGCCGGCCGTGGCGGGACGCGGTTCGTGCATCTTCCTGCACATTGCACACCCCTCGGGGCGGGGCACCGCGGGCTGCACGGCGATGAGTGCCGATGCCCTGGTCGACGCGATGCGCTGGCTGTCGCCCGACCGCGCGCCTGTGGTGGTGCAGCTGCCCCGCGCGGCCTACGACCGGCTGCGCGAGGCCTGGCAGCTGCCGTAACGTGGTCCCGGCCCGCGTCAGCGTGCCGCGCCTACGGCACCGAGACGAGTTCGACTTCGAAGAGCAGCGTGGCGTTGGCGGGAATGCCGGCGCCCGGTGACGAACTGCCGTACGCCACATTCGGGGGGCACACCAGTCGGCGCAGCCCGCCGACGCGCATGCCGGGAATGCCCTGATTCCAGCAGGCGATCAGCGTGCCGAGCTGGAAGCTGGTGCCGCGGCCACTGTCGAAGGTATTGCCCTTGTTCTCGCTGGCCGAGGCGCTATAGAGCCACCCTGTGTAGTTGACTGTGACGCGCTGTCCGGCCACAGCCGTGGCCCCGTTGCCGACGCGCAGGTCGGTGGAACTGTAGGCCGCGGTATCGGTCGACGTCGGCGTCGTGGGCGACCCGCCGGACGACCCGTTGCAGGCAGCGGTGAAGGCAGTGAGCGCGGTGAGCAGCGACAGCGTGGTGACGAGTTTGGTCATGGGAATAAGGTTCGGACGGCACAGGCCGAGTTCATCATAAAACGAAACCCGCGCGGCACAGTGCCGCGCGGGTGTCGTCGGTCGCCGTCGAGGCAGGGCGGGCCGTCCTGCGTCACTTCACAAACAGCATCTCGCGGTAGGTCGGCAGCGGATAGAGTTCGTGCGGAATCAGCAGCTCGATCTGGTCGCCGACCTCGCGCAGTGCACCCATCATCGGCACGATCTTGTCGCGCATGTAGCGAGCGTGCTTCTCGGCCGAGGGACTGCCGTGGTCGAGGGCCGTCGACAGGGTCTCGGTCAGTGCACGGAATCGATCGACCAGTCCGACGATGCGTGTGAGGTGCTTGCCACCTTCCTTGCTGGCCACACCGGCCTGCTTGGCGGCCGACACGCTCTCGGCGACGCGCTTCTGATACTCGAGCGCCGCGGGCAGGATATAGCGGTTGGCCATGAGCACCATCAGCTGGGCCTCGACGTTGATGGTCTTGCTGTAGTTCTCGAGATTGACTTCATAGCGGGCGTGCAGCTCGCGCTCGCTCAGCACCTTGAACTTCTCGAACGTGCGCACCACGCCGGGCTTGACGATCTCGGGCAGGGCATCGACGGTGGTCTTCAGGTTCAGCAGCCCGCGCGTGGCCGCTTCCTTTTGCCAGGAATCGGCATAGCCGTTGCCGTTGAAGATGATGCGCTTGTGGGCCTTGACCGTCTTCTTCAGCAACGCGGCGACGGCCTCGTTGAAGGCGGCGGCCCCCTTGCGGCCGGCAAGCATCTTCTCGAGCTCGGAGGCCATGGCATCGAGCGATTCAGCGACCGCGACGTTCAGGCAGGTGGAGGGGAAGGCCACATTCTGTGTCGACCCGACGGCACGGAACTCGAACTTGTTGCCGGTGAAGGCAAACGGCGAGGTGCGGTTGCGGTCGCCGGCATCGCGCGGCAGCTTCGGCAGGACCGAGACCCCCATGTCGAGCAGGCCGCCCGACTTGGTGCGCTTGGCGCCGCCCTTTTCCACCTGCTCGAAGATGTCGGTCAGCATGTCGCCGAGGAACACCGAGAGAATGGCCGGCGGGGCTTCGTTGGCGCCCAGTCGGTGGTCGTTGCCAGCGTGCGCCACGGCCATCCGCAGCAGGCCCTGGAACGTGTCGACGGCCCGGATAACGGCCGTGCAGAAGAACAGGAACTGCATGTTGTCGTGCGGCGTGTCCCCCGGGTTGAGCAGGTTGTTGCCGTGGTCGTCGCTCATGCTCCAGTTCACGTGCTTACCCGAGCCGTTGACGCCGGCAAACGGCTTCTCGTGAATCAGGCAGGCCAGACCGAAGCGGGGAGCCACGCGCTTGAGCGTCTCCATCGTCATCATCTGATGGTCGGTGGCGACATTGGCGCTCTCAAAGATGGGCGCCACTTCGTACTGCGAGGGCGCGACTTCGTTGTGGCGAGTCTTGATCGGAACGCCGACGCGATAGAGTTCGGCTTCGACCTCGGCCATGCAGGCCAGGACACGCTCGGGAATCGAGCCGAAGTACTGGTCTTCCAGTTCCTGACCCTTGGGTGGGCGCGCGCCAAACAGCGTACGGCCCGCGTTGATGAGGTCGGGGCGGGCGAAGTAGAAGTTGTGGTCGATGAGGAAGTATTCCTGCTCGGGACCGCAGGTGGCCGTCACGCGCGACGCGGTCGAGCCGAACAGCCGCAGCACGCGGACGGCCTGGGTCGACAGGGCTTCCATCGATCGCAGCAGCGGCGTCTTCTTGTCGAGCGCCTCGCCGGTCCACGATACAAACGCGGTCGGAATGACGAGCGTCGCATTGTTGCCGTTCATCAGAATCCAGGGCGGGCTGGTCGGATCCCACGCCGTGTAGCCGCGTGCCTCGAAGGTCGACCGCATGCCCCCTGAGGGGAAGCTCGAGGCGTCGGGTTCACCGCGGACCAGTTCTTTGCCGCTGAACTCGGCCAGCGTGCGCCCGTCGCCCGTGGGGTTGTAAAAGCTGTCGTGCTTCTCGGCGGTTACGCCGGTCATCGGCTGGAACCAGTGCGTGAAGTGGGAGGCGCCGTGCTCGAGGGCCCAGTCCTTGAGTGCCGTCGCCACGGCATCTGCGGTCGAAATATCGAGCGCCTTGCCGTGTGTGATGGTGTCGCGCAGCGACCGGTAGACCGCCTTGGGCAGCCGCGCCTGCTGCGTCTTGTCGCTGAAGGCCAGCGTGCCGTACGCCTCACCCACCTTCAGCATCGGGCCCGTCTGGCGCAGGCCCTGCGTCGCCCACGTGTTGATCCCTGCCACGGCGTCTTTCAGAACTCCGGCTCCCATAGCGTCTCTGCTCCCTCTCGTCTGTCTGCGCGGTGCGTCGGGCACCACATCGTTTCAGGCGGGAGGCCCGGCGACGTGGTGTAACGAAAAACATGCCAATCATGCACGAAATGAGAGGCAGCGTGCAATTGGCTGGTCAATTTCGTGGCGAATGAATCAGAAAACATGCCACAGTGGCCTGATTGGAGGCTAATGTGGCATATTGTTGGCGTTCAGATGCCGATGGCCCGCGTCCGGCGCCGTGCGGGGCTGTTTATAAAGATCTCCCGAACCAGCCCCGTGTGCAGGTAAGGTGAGTGTTCATGAACGCCCGTCCCTGGACCGCCGTCTACCATGCGCAGACGGCCCCGGACCTGCCGCCGCGCCCTCATCCCCACCTGCCGGCCCTCATTCGCGAGTCGGCGTCCCGGTTCCGTTCACGTGAGGCATGTGCGCTGGGGCTGCCAAATGGCGTGCAGGGCGGACTGCGCTTCGAGGAGGTCGACGCCCTCTCGGATGCATTCGCCGTGTATCTGCGCGACGTCGCCGGATTTGCCCAGGGCGACCGGGTTGCGATTCAGATGCCCAACTGCCTCGCGTATCCAGTGGTGGTGTTCGGCGCCCTGAAAGCCGGCGTGGTGATAGTGAACACCAACCCTCTCTACACGGCCCCTGAGATGGCCAAGCAGTTTGTCGACAGCGGTGCCACGGGGCTGGTCACGATTGACCTGTTTGCCGACCGCGTGGCTGAGGTGCTGCCGGTCACTACCATCCGTCGTGTGGTGGTGGTCACGCTGAGCGACCTGCTGCCCACCGTGAAGCGGTGGCTGGTGTGGGGCGTCCAGAAATACGTGCGGCGGATGATTCCGGCGGTCACCTTTCCGCACGACACCTTCACGCACGCCATGGCGCAGGGCCAGGAGCGTGTGGCTGCCGGTACCGACGCCACGGCCTACGCCCGCACCCTGAATCACGATAGCCTTGCCGCCCTGCAATACACCGGGGGCACCACCGGGGTGGCCAAGGGGGCGATGCTCACGCACGGGAATCTGCTGGCAAACATCGAGCAGTGCCTGCAGGTGTGGCGGCCCTGGCTGCTGCCCGCCGGCGATGCGATTCTCACCGCGCTGCCGCTCTATCACATCTTCGCCTTCACGGCGAACCTCATGCTCTTCTGGGTCATCGGCGGCCGCAACGTGCTGTCTCCCAGCCCGCGCCCCCTCTCCAACCTGAGGGTGCTGCTCGAGCGCGAGCGCTTCACGTGGTTCACGGGGGTCAACACGCTGTTTGCCGCACTGATGCACGAGCCCTGGTTCACCGCCCGGCGCGAGTGGGGCTTTACGGGGTCGGTCGCGGGGGGCATGGCGCTGGTCCCTGCCGTCGCGGACCGATGGGAACAGGTCACCCGCACCCCGATCTATCAGGGCTATGGCCTCACCGAAACCTCGCCGGTGGTCACGTTGCTCCCGTTCCATCGGGTCAAGCGCGGATCGATCGGTGTGCCGGTGCCCGGCACCGATGTGCGGCTGGTCGACGATGAGGGGCGGGATGTGCCGGTGGGGACACCGGGTGAAGTGGTCGTGCGGGGCCCGCAGGTGATGCAGGGCTACTGGGAAAAACCCGAGGAGACCGCGCAGGCCCTGCGTGACAGGTGGTTCCATACCGGCGATATCGCCCAGATGGATGACGAGGGCTACTTTTTTATCGTCGACCGGAAGAAGGACATGATTCTGGTCAGCGGATTCAACGTCTATCCGAACGAGGTGGAGGCGGCCATCGCCTCGCATCCCGGAGTGCTCGACTGCGCGGTCGTCGGTGTGCCTGACCAGGACACCGGCGAGTGGGTGGTGGCCTACGTCGTGCGGAAGGATGCGTCGCTGACCGACGAAGACATCCGCGCCCACTGCCGCGAAACCCTTACCGGTTACAAGGTGCCGAAGATCGTGGTCTTCCGCGACGACCTGCCGAAGTCGAACGTCGGCAAGGTACTGCGCAAGGATCTGCGGTCGGACGCGATCACGGTGAAGGATGCCTAGGCCGGCATGAAGGCGACGCGTGGATAACCTGTGTCATACCCTGGCCGGCGCGGCTATGGGCCGGGCTGGTCTCGCCCGACGAACGCCCTTTGCCATGGGCGTGCTGATGATCGCCGCCAACCTGCCCGACGTTGACGTCGCGGTGTCCCTGACCGACACGCTGCCCGTGTCGTTCCGTCGGGGGTGGACGCATGGGGTCGTCGCGCAGCTGCTGCTGCCCGTGCTGCTGACGCTGGCGACCGGCTGGTGGGCGCGACGCCGGGGACAGCCGATGGCCTGGCGCGACTGGCTGCTGCTGTCGGTCGCAGGCGTCTATTCCCACGTGGGTCTCGACTATCTGAACAGCTACGGCATCCGCCTGCTGATGCCGTTCTCGTCGCGCTGGTTCTACGGCGACGCTCTCTACATCGTCGACCCGTGGATGTATCTGCTGCTGGGCGGGGGGCTGTGGTGGTCGTTCCGGCGCGAACGGGCAGGGCATCCGCAGGTCCTCCGACCGGCGCAGGCCGGGCTGGCGCTGGCATTCGTCTACTGTCTGGCGATGTGGGGCTCGAACCTCTGGGCCCGCCAGGACGTGCTGCGGGGACTGGTGCGCGCGGGGTTTCCTGAGACCACGACGTTCATGGTGACGCCGGTGGTCGTGAATCCATTCCGACGGGAAGTGGTCATCGCGCAGGGTGACCGCTACGAGAAAGGTGTCGTGCAGTTCGAGCCGCAGCCGCGATTCCGCCCCGCAGGGTTCGGGGTCGACATCGGCCTGCAGCGGCCTGAGGCCGCGCCCGCGCTGTCGACGCCCACGGCCCGGGCATTCCTGTCGTGGTCGCGGTTTCCCTTCCTGGTGCCCGACCCCGAGGCTCCCGGTCAGCGGTTCTTCCTGAATGACTATCGCTACTCGGACAGCGGTGGCCGCGTCGGGTGGGCCGGCATGCAGGTGACGGTCGACGCCCCGAGACGCTGAGCGGCTCCGCTACAATCGGGCCATGCGCGCCCTGCTGCTGATGCTGCTGATGCTGCTGTGCCTCGCGGTGCCCAGCCCCTCGTGGGCGTGGGGCTTCGAGGCTCACCGCTACATTGCCGACCAGATGATTCGCCTGCTGCCGCCCGAACTGCGACCGCTGTTCGAGAAGCACCGGACGCTCGTCGTCGAGCGCTCGGTCGACCCCGACATGTGGCGCACGGCCGGATTCGAGAGCGAGCCGCCCAATCACTTTCTCGACCTCGACCACGAGGCCTTCGGGCCCTATCCGCACGACGGCCTTCCGCGGGACTATGCGACGGCGGTGCAGAAGTTCGGGCGCGAGTTCATTCACCAGCAGGGCCTGCTGCCGTGGCGGGTGCAGGAATTCTATGGGCACCTGCAGCGATCGTTCGAAGCCCTCAAGCGACGCAACCCCTCGCCCTACACGCTCGACAACATCGCCTACTACAGCGCGATTCTGGCCCACTACGTGTCTGACGGCCACGTACCGCTGCACGCCGTCGTCAACTACGACGGACAGCTCACCAACCAGCGTGGCCTGCACGGGCGCTGGGAAAGCGACCTGTTCGAACAGTTCCGGACGGGGCTGTCGGGTACGCCTGCGCCGGTGCGCCCGGTGAGTGACCCACGGACCTTCATGTTCGATGTGCTGCTCGCCTCGAGTCGCCTGGTGCCCGATGTGCTGGCGGCGGACAAGGCGGCATCGGCGGGACGCGAGTTCTATGACGAGGCCTACTACGCCGCCTTCCGACAGGCTCAGTGGCCGGTGCTGAACCAGCGCATTCTCGATTCGACCACCGCGGTGGCCTCGGTGATTGTCGGCGCGTGGGAGGCCGCCGGGCGACCGGCCGTGCCCACCGACTTTCCCCGCACTCCGAGGCGTGTGCCCCGTCCCTGACGCGTGACGGTCTATCTGGTCTCTCTCCCCGACGGTCGACGCGAGCCGTACTTCGAGCCCGCCGTCGACCAGGTGCTGCGTACCGGCGTCGACACCCGTGGCTGGATGGCGCGCGCACGGGGCCGGTTTCTGGCCACGCTGCACGACCTGGAGCGTCGTGCGCATGAGGCGCGGACGTCGGTGGTGCCCCGGCGCTGGACTGGCCGTCTCGAACGACGGGTGTTGTCGTGGCTGGCGAACCGCATTGTCGAGCAGCGGTTGCTCTGGTATCTGCGTGGCGAGACCACGGTGGCGCTGCACCATGCGTCGGGTGATTCCGGGCCTGAGGCCCTGCAGGCGGTGCGCGACGAACTGGCCCGCGACCGTGCGCGCCACCTGCGCGGGGCCGTGCTGCATGGCACCCTGCTGCTGCTGTCGGCGCCCATCGCCGTGATTCCCGGCCCCAACTTGCTGGGCTATGTGTTCACCTTCACCGCCGTGGGGCATGCCCTGGCGTCTCTCGGGGCGCACCACGGCCTGCGTCGCGTGATCTGGCACCCCGTGGCGGACGAGGGGCTGACGGCCCTCCGTGACGCGCTGCGGCCCGGGGCCGCACCCGGGGCGCGCGATGCGGCCCTCGTGCGACTCCCGCTGACGCGACTGTCGCTGTTCCTCGACCGGGTGGTGCCGCCGACCGCGTGATATTCTCCGGAATGTGACCCTCGCAGCGCTTGCGACGGCGCTCGGGTGCCACCTGGACGGCGATGGCGCGGTTCCCATCCGCGGCGTGGCCACGCTCGACCAGGCGGGGCCGGGCGACCTGACATTCCTGACCAATCCGCGGTACGCGCATCTGCTGGGATCGACGCGCGCGTCTGCGGTGCTCGTCGGCCCCGACGTCACCAAGGCGCCGTGTGCGCTGCTGCGGTGCGACGAGCCGTATGTGGCGCTGGCCCGCGCGCTGGCCCTGCTGCTGCCGGCTGAACGACCGGCAGCGGGTCCGCACCCCACCGCGGTGATTGCGGCGGATGCGGACGTCGACCCGTCCGCGTCGATTGGCCCCTACGCCGTGGTCGAGGCGCGCGCCCGTATCGGGGCCCGCGCCGTGCTGGGCCCGCATGTCGTCGTCGGCGCCGGCACGACGATTGGCGAAGATTCGTGGCTGCATGCGCACGTGACGGTGCGTGAAGGCTGCCGCCTGGGTGCGCGGTGCGTGGTGCAGAACGGCGCGGTCATCGGGAGCGACGGCTTCGGCTTCGCCACATCGCGGGACGGCGTGCATGTGAAGATTCCGCAGCGCGGGCCGGTGGTCCTCGAAGACGATGTCGAGATTGGGGCACAGACGACCATCGACCGCCCTGCGGTAGGCGAGACGCGTATCTGCGCCGGCACGAAGATCGACAACCTCGTCCAGATCGCCCACGGTGTCGTCGTGGGCCGCGGCTCGCTGCTGGCCGCCCAGGTCGGCATCGCCGGCAGCACGCGCCTGGGGGCGTATGTCACGCTGGGTGGGCAGGTCGGTGTTGCCGGCCACATCACGCTGGGTGACCGAGTGAAAGCGGTCGGGCAGACCGGCATCACCAGTTCGCTGGAGGCCGATGCCTTTGTGTCGGGATATCCCGCCATCGATAATCGCGAGTGGCGCAAGTCGTCGGTGCTGTTCCGCCGACTGCCCGAACTGCGCGAACGCATGAACGCGCTCGAACAACGTCTCCGCGCGCTCGAGCGGCCCGATCCTGAAGACCGTGAGCCGCAATCGAGGAGACGCACATGACACGGAGATGGCGCTGGCGTGTGGTGCTGGCGACCGTGATCGGGCTGGCCACGGGTGTGCTGGCGGCGGCCGCGCGGCCCCCGAAGTTTGCCTACCAGCGGGTGACGCTGCCGAATGGTCTCGTCGCGATTCTGCACCAGGACCGGTCGACGCCGATTGTCAATATCCAGCTCTGGTATCACGTGGGCTCGAAAGACGAGCGGCCGGGCCGCACGGGCTTTGCGCACTTCTTCGAGCACCTGATGTTCAAGGGATCGCGCAACGTTGAGCCCGAGCAGCACACCTCGATCATTGCGTCGGTTGGCGGGCAGGCCAACGCCTACACGACGGAAGACACGACCGTCTTCTGGCAGACCGTGCCGTCGCAGTACCTGCCGCTGGCACTGTGGATGGAAGCCGATCGCCTGGCGACGTTGCGCATCGACCAGGACACCTTCGTGCGCGAACGCGAGGTCGTCAAGGAAGAGCGCCGGATGCGCATCGAGAACCAGCCGTACGGACGGCTGAACGAGATCATCTACGAGCAGGCGTTTACGACCCATCCGTATCGGCACCCGGTGATTGGCAGCATGGACGACCTCAATGCGGCCACGCTCGAGGACGTGCGCGACTTCTACGCCACGTACTACGTGCCGTCGAATGTGACCGTGGTGATTGCGGGCGACTTCGACGTGGCCGAGGCCGAGGGGCTGGTGCGCCAGTATCTCGGGCGCGTGCCGAAGGCCGAGCGCGCCGTGCCCCGCGACATTCCCCGCGAACCCGCGCAGAAGGCCGAGAAGCGGGTGGTGGTGGCGGAAAACGTCCCGCTGCCGGCCGTGGTGGTGGCGCATCACATCACCTACGACGGCCATCCTGACGCGTATCCGCTGCACATCGCCGCCAAGGTGCTGTCGGACGGGCAGAGTTCGCGCATCTATCAGCGGCTGGTGTACCAGTCGGGGCTGGCGCTGACCGCCTTCGGGCAGGCCAACCTCATTGAACATCCGAACCTGTTCTATGCCGCGGCCATCGTGAATCCGGGCCAGTCGCCGGAGGCCGTGGAAAAGGCCCTCATCGCCGAACTGGACCGGATCAAGGCCGAGGGCGTCTCGCCCCGCGAACTGCAGCGATCGAAGAACCAGTTCGCCCGCGATTACATTCTGGGCCGCGAGACGGTGCAGCAGAAAGCGACCCACCTGGCGCATGCCGAGGTACTGCACGCCGACATCACGACCGCCGACGGCGAGTTCGACATTTTCCAGAACATCACGCAGGCCGATGTGAAGCGGGTCGCCGGCACGTATTTCACGCCGCAGTCGCGGGTAGTGATTCACATCATGCCGAAGGGAGGCCTGCAGTGAGGGTCTTTTCGATTGCCGCCCTGGTGCTGACGGTGGCCACCACTGCGGCCGTGGCGCAGACGGCGCAGCAGTGGCCTCGCGAGTTCCCGCCCCGCCCCCTGCAGGCGCGGGCGATGGCATTTCCCCCGTTCGAGGTCAAGACGCTCGCCAACGGACTCACGGTGGTGGTGGTCAGCCAGAACGAGCAGCCGGCGATCAGCATGCGGATGATCGTGCGGGCCGGTTCGGCACAGGACCCGAAGGGCAAGCTGGGGCTGGCCATGCTGACGGCGGCGCTGCTCGACCAGGGCGCGGGCGCCCGCTCGGCGCAGCAGCTGGCCGAGGAAGTCGATTTCATGGGGGCGGCACTCGGCAGCGGCGCGGGCACCGATCTCAGCTTCATCAACACGGTGGTCATGAAGGACGACTACCTGAACGGTCTGGGCATCATGGCCGACGTGGCCCGGCGGCCGACGTTTGTTCCCGCGGAAATCGAGCGCCAGCGGCAGCAGGCGCTGTCGGCGCTGAAAGTCGCGGCCGAAGATCCCGAGTCTGTGGCCGACCTGGTGGTTGAGCGGCTCATCTTCGGCTTCCATCCCTACGGCATGCCCGGTTCGGGCACCGCTGACACAATCCGTGGGCTGACGCGCGACGACTTTGTGGCGTTCCATCGGCAGCACTTCGTGCCGAACAACGCCCTGCTCGCCGTCGTGGGGGACATCACGTCTGCAGACGCGCTGCGTGGCATCGAACAGCACTTCGGTGACTGGGCGCGCGGTACGGTGCCGCCCTTTACTCCCGTCGACCCGCCCCAGCCGACGCGACGCGTGATTGTGATCGACCGACCCGATGCTGTGCAGACCGAGATTCGGGTCGGGCACCTCGGCATTCCCAGGAAGCATGCCGATTTCGAGGCCGTGAGCCAGTCGGTGAAGATTCTTGGTGGGGAAGGCGGCAATCGCCTGCAGGGCGTGCTGCGCAGCAGCCGCCAGCTGACCTACGGGGCCTCGGCCGACCTCAATACCTACAAGTGGTCAGGCGCGATCATTGCGCAGACGAATACACAGACGCCCAACACCGTCGAAGCTCTCAGGCTCATCGTGGATGAATTCGCCCGCCTGCAGCGGGAGAAGGTGAGCGACAACGAACTCGAGGCCGCGCAGGCCTATGCGGTCGGCAGCTACCCGCTCAGCATCGAAACGCCCGACCAGCTGGCGACGCAGGTGCTGAACATGCTGTTCTACGAACTGCCGGTCGACAACCTGCCGAAGTTCCGTGAACGGATCGAGGGCGTATCGCCCGAGGAGATTCAGCGCATCGCGCGGTGGTTCATCAGGCCCGACCAGCTGTCGGTGGTGCTGGTCGGCAACGCGTCGGCGTTCGTGGACCGGCTGAAGGGCGCCGGCTTTCCGCTGGTGGAACGCGTGCCGATTGGCCGGCTCGACCTGCTGTCGGCCGACTTTCTGAAGCCGTGACGGTCATGATTTCGTGCGGCGAGCCGTCCGGCGATTTGTATGCCGGCGCGCTCGTGCGTGCCCTCAAGCGGGCCGACCCATCGGTCGAGGTGTTCGGCATGGGCGGGCCGCAGATGGCGGCCGCCGGTGCCTCACTGCTGGTCGACTACCGCGGCCTCGCCGTCACCGGACTGACCGAGGTCCTGACCGCCCTGCCTCGTCTGTGGCGGACGTTGCAGACCCTCGTTTCCGCGGCCCGCACGCGTCGTCCCGACGTCCTGGTGGTCATCGACTATCCCGATTTCAACTTCCGCCTGATGCGCGCGGTAAAAGCGCTCGGTATTCCCGTCGTGTACTACATCAGCCCGCAGCTCTGGGCGTGGCGCGCCGGCCGCATGCAGACGATGCAGACGGTGGTCGACCGGGTGCTGCCGATATTTCCCTTCGAGGAAGCGCTCTACCAGAAGGCCGGGGTCGACGTGCGCTTCGTCGGCCACCCCCTGCGTGAGATGACGGCGACATCGGCGAGTCGCGAAGTGCTGCGCGCCGACTGGGGCGTCGGTGCCGGCGCGCCGCTGGTGGCGCTGCTGCCCGGCAGTCGCGGCAACGAGCTGAAGACCCTGGCGCCGGTGCTGGCCGACGCGCGTGCCCGCATTCGGCAACACCTGCCGGCCGCCCGCTTCATCGTTGCCCGGGCGCCGCACGTCACGGACGCCTGGCTGGCGCCGCTGACGGCCGACCCCGACACACAGATCGTGGCCCACCGGACGGATGATGTGCTGAGTGCCTGTGATGTGGTGCTCACGGCGTCCGGTACCGCTACGGTGCAGGCGGCCATTCACGGCGCACCGATGGTCGTGCTGTACCGGCTGTCGGCCCTGACCTACCGGCTGTTCAAGCCGCTCGGCCGGGTGGACATGTATGCGATGGTCAACCTCATCTCGGGCCGTCGCATCGTTCGTGAGCTGATTCAGGACGAATGTCGTGCGGACGCGGCCGCGGACGAGGCACTGCGGATTCTGACCGACGCCGGGTATCGGGACCAGATGGTTCGCGACCTGGGGGCCGTGCGCGCCGCCCTCGGAGGCCCCGGGGCCAGCGACCGTGCCGCCGCGGCCATTGCGGACCTGGTCGAGGCCCGCCGGCACACCCCGACCTAGCCCCGCGAAGGCGCTCGCGCGCGCGCCGGCCCGGGAGACCTTCCTGATATGATCCGCGGGTTGACCATGTCCAGTTTCGACACTTTCAAGACCCGTGCGACCCTCACAGTGGGCGGCGAGACCATCCACTACTACAGCCTCCCGGCACTGGCAGCGGCCTTCCCCGGAGTGGCCCGCCTGCCGTATTCGCTGAAGATTCTGCTCGAGAACCTCCTGCGCCGCGAAGACAACGCGTTTGTGAAGACTGAGGACATCCGTGCGCTGGCCGGGTGGGACCCGAAGACGATTGGCGAGAAGGAAATGTCGTTCATGCCGGCTCGGGTGCTGTTGCAGGACTTCACCGGCGTGCCCTGCGTGGTCGATCTGGCGGCCATGCGCGACGGCATCGTGGCGCTCGGTGGCGATCCCGACAAGGTCAACCCGTTGCAGCCGGTGGAACTGGTCATCGACCACTCGGTGCAGGTCGACCATTTCGGCGCGGCCAACGCGCTCGAACTGAATGCCGACCTCGAGTATCACCGCAATCGTGAACGGTATGTCTTCCTCCGCTGGGGACAGACGGCCTTCCGCAACTTCCGCGTGGTGCCACCAGAGACGGGCATCGTGCATCAGGTGAACGTCGAATATCTCGCCCGTGTCGTCTGCCGCGATGAGCAGGACGGCGCGGTGGTGGCCTATCCCGACAGCGTATTCGGCACCGACTCGCACACCACCATGGTGAACGGACTGGGCGTGGTGGGCTGGGGCGTGGGTGGCATCGAGGCCGAGGCAGCCATGCTGGGGCAGCCCAGCTCGATGCTGATTCCACCGGTGCTGGGCGTGCGGCTGCGTGGCAAGCTGCCAGAAGGAGCGACGGCCACCGACCTGGTGCTGACCGTGACCGAGGCGCTCCGCAAGAAGGGCGTGGTCGGCACGTTCGTCGAATTCTTCGGACCGGGCCTGGCGCATCTGACGATTGCCGACCGCAGCACGCTCGGCAACATGTGCCCCGAGTACGGGGCCACCGTCGCCATCTTCCCGATTGACGAGATGACGCTCGAGTATTTGCGGCTCACCGGGCGCGACGAGGCGCAGGTGGCGCTGGTCGAGGCCTATGCGAAGGCGCAGGGGCTGTTCCGCATGGACGGGGCTGCGGATGCGGTCTACACCGACACGCTCGACATCGACGTGTCGGCCGTGGTGCCGAGCCTCGCGGGTCCGCGACGTCCGCAGGACCGCGTGACGCTGGCGTCGGCAAAGACGTCGTTTGCCGGTGCGCTGGACGACCTGAAGAAGGGCGTGAAGGTCGCGGGTGGGGGCACGGCCGTGGCGACGGCGACGCAGCTCGAGCATGGGTCGGTGGTCATTGCGGCCATCACCAGCTGCACCAACACCTCGAACCCCAGCGTGATGATCGGCGCAGGCCTCGTGGCGAAGAAGGCCGTCGAACGCGGCCTGGTGCGCAAGCCGTGGGTCAAGACGTCGCTGGCGCCGGGATCGAAAGTCGTCACCGACTATCTGACGAAGGCCGGGCTGCAGCAGTATCTCGATGCGCTGGGCTTCAACCTGGTGGGCTACGGATGCACGACCTGCATCGGCAACAGCGGGCCGCTGCCCGACGATGTCTCGGCCGAAGTGCGCGAGCGCGGTCTGGTCGTGGCCTCGGTGCTCAGCGGCAACCGCAACTTCGAGGGCCGCATCCAGCAGGACGTGCGCGCGAACTACCTCGCGTCGCCGCCGCTGGTGGTGGCCTACGCCCTGGCCGGGTCGATGAACGTCGATCTGACGACCGAGCCGCTCGGCACGGGCACCGACGGACAGCCGGTATACCTGAAGGACATCTGGCCGACCGAGCGCGAGATTCAGGATGCCATGCTGACCAGCGTCACCAAGGACGCCTATCAGCGGCAGTACGAAAATGTGTTCGACGGGGACGAACGGTGGCGGACGCTGCCGGTGCCGACCGGCGACCGCTTTGCGTGGGATGGCGAGTCGACCTACATCCGTCGGCCCACCTTCCTCGAGAACCTGTCGATGACCCCGGCGCCGCTGACCGACATCACGGGTGCGCGCGCACTGGCGGTGCTGGGCGACAGCATCACGACCGACCACATTTCGCCGGCCGGCAACATCAAGGCCGACGGCCCGGCCGGCAAGTACCTGGTGGACCACGGCGTACCGGCCCGCGAGTTCAACTCGTACGGGGCCCGTCGCGGCAATCACGAGGTCATGATGCGCGGCACGTTCGCGAACACGCGCATCAAGAACCAACTGGTGCCCGGCATCGAGGGCGGCGTCACGACCTATCTGCCCGGGAGCGAGGTGCTGTCGATTTACGACGCGGCCATGCGCTACCAGGACGCCGGAGTGCCGCTGATGGTGCTGGCCGGTAAGGAGTACGGCTCGGGCTCGTCACGCGACTGGGCGGCGAAGGGCACGATGCTGCTTGGCGTGAAGGTGGTCATTGCCGAAAGCTTTGAGCGCATTCACCGCAGCAACCTCGTCAACATGGGCGTACTGCCGCTGCAGTTCGTCGAGGGCCAGTCGGTGGCTAGCCTCGGCCTCACCGGCCGTGAGACCTTTGCGGTCGCCGGCGCGGGCGCGCAACTGACGCCGCGGTCGACCGTGCAGGTGACGGCGACGGCCGACGACGGCTCGACGCGGACGTTCACGGCGGCCGTGCGCATCGACACGCCCGAAGAACTGACGGCGTATTCGCACGGCGGTATCCTGCCGTACGTACTGCGCCAGTTGGTGAAGAAGGGTTAAGTGCCCCTGACCTCAGCCGACGTCAAGGCAGAGGCGACGCGGCTGGGGTGTGACCTGTGCGGGGTGGCGACGGCCGCCGCCCTGCCGGAACTGCAGTATCTCAACGAGTGGCTCGCCCGCGGATTTGCGGGCGAGATGCGCTACCTCCATCGATCGGCCGAGACCCGCACCAGCATCGAATGCTTCCTCCCCACGGTCCGGTCCGTGATCGTCACGGCCACGCTGTACAACGCCGGTGAGGCAGACGCATCGGACCGTGCCCCCGATGCCGTCGAGGTGGCACGGTACGCACGGGGACGCGACTATCACGTGGTGCTCGCCGAGCGCCTCGAGGCACTCGTGGCGTGGATGCGCGCGCAGGCGGATACGCCGTTTGATGCCGCCATCTTCGTCGACAAACATCACGTGCAGGAGCGGTCGTGGGCCGCAGCGGCCGGCCTCGGCTGGATCGGCAAGAACGGCTGCGTGATTCATCCCGACCTCGGGTCGTGGCTGCTGCTCGCCGGGGTGGCGGTGAGCCTCGACCTTGCACCTGACCGTCTACAGCTTGACCAGTGCGGGTCGTGCACGCTCTGCCTCGACTCGTGTCCGACGGGCGCGCTGGTCGAGCCCAAGGTGCTCGATGCCACGCAGTGCCTGGCGTATCACACCATCGAGCTCGACGATCCCATTCCCGAGCCCTATCGGGAGGCGGTGGGGCATCACTGGTTCGGCTGCGATATCTGCCAGGCGGTGTGTCCGTGGAATCTTGCGCCCCCGCTGACGACCGATGCCACGTGGACCTCGCAGGGACGCCAGGGCATGCGGGCATCTGACCTGTGGCTCATGCCCGACCACGAACTGCACCGCGTGGTCGATGGCAGCGCGATGGAGCGCACGGGCCTGTCGCGCCTGAGGCGCACGCTGGCGCTGAACATCGGCAACAGCGATGACCCGTCGCTGGTCGGCGTGCTGGCGCGGCCCGGGCAGGGGGTGCGTAACGCGGCGCCGAGTGCCGACACCGCGGTCGTACGCGACGCGGTGGCCTGGGCGCAGGAACGCCTGCGGGGGCACGACGAGCGGGAGTAGGATGTTCGTATGGCCGTCGACACCCTGTCGTTGTCCCCCGTCCTGCTGCTGGCCATGCCGCAGATGGCCGATCCCAATTTCCGGAAGGCGGTGGTGCTTGTGACCGAGTACGGCCCTGATGGGGCGTTCGGGCTCGTGCTCAATCGTCCGATGGACGTGCCGGCCATCAGCATCGTGCGGGCCGAGCCGCCGCTGGCTGTCGATCCCAATGTGCACCTCTTTGTCGGCGGGCCCTGCGACCAGACGCGCGCGTGGGTGCTGATGCGTGACCGTAAACGGGACGCGGAGGCGCATGAAGTGCTGCCCGGCATCTACTTGTCGGCGTCGCCCGATCTGGTGCGCGAGGGGTTGACGCATCCCGGCGGCAGCGGCCTGAGGATTCTGGTGGGGTATGCCGGCTGGGCGTCGGGTCAACTTGATGTGGAACTGGCAGAGTCGGCGTGGCTGATGGCCCCGGTCGATCCGACGCTGGTCTTCGATACCCCGGTGACCGAGATGTGGGAATCGGCCCTGCGGCGGCTGGGCACCTCGCCCGCGCTGTTGCAGGAAGGGGGAGGCGTGCAGTGAGACGGCCCCTGTCTGTCTGACTGAAGGAACCATGATGCGCAGAGTGTTCATGACCATACTGGCCACCATTACGTCACTCATCACGTTGCTGGCGGCGTGCACCACCACGGCTCCCGACCAGCCCGTGCCATCCGCGCAGGCGTCGCCGGAGCTGCAGCACCTGCAGGACTCGACGAAACGCTTTGAACCGACGGACCTGTCGGCCGATTTGTCGTTCCTGTCTGCAGGCGACCGCGTGGCGCTGGGGCACCTGGTGCGGGCGGCACAGGTCATGGACGCGCTGTATCTCCGGCAGGTGTGGGCGGGCAACGAGGCGCTGTTGCAGCACCTCAGCCAGGACGCCTCGCCGCTCGGGCAGGCGCGTCTGCGCGCGTTTGTCATCAACAAAGGGCCCTGGTCGCGCCTCGACCACAACGAGGCGTTCGTGGCCGGAGTGCCGGCCAAGTGCGGAGGTGCCACGTTCTATCCGACCGATGCCAGCAAAGATGAGGTGGCCCGATGGATCGACAGCCTGCCGGCCCAGGCCCGCACGGCGGCGACGGGATTTTTCACGGCCATCCGGCGCGACCCGCAGGGGCGGCTGCAGGCCGTCCCGTACTCGACCGAGTATCAGCCCGAATTGGCGCTGGCGGCGCAGCACCTGCGCGCCGCGGCGGCCGCCACCGACGATGCCAGTCTGCGGGCGTTCCTGGAAGCGCGCTCGGCTGCGTTTGCCAGCAATGACTATTACGACAGCGACGTGAAGTGGATGGCCCTGTCGGGCGCCATTGAACCGACGATCGGTCCGTATGAGGTGTACGAGGACGAGTGGTTCAACTACAAGGCTGCGTTCGAAGCCTTTATCACGGTGAAGGACGCCGCCGAATCGGCCCGCCTGCAGCAGTTCTCGGCATCCCTCCAAGAAATCGAAGACAACCTGCCCATCGACGCCCGCTATCGGAACCCGACGCTCGGCGCGCTGGCACCCATCGCGGTGGTTAACACGGTGTTCTCGGCGGGCGACGGCAACCGCGGTGTGCAGACGGCCGCCTTCAACCTGCCCAACGACGAACGCGTCATCCGCGAACATGGCAGCAAGCGGGTGATGCTCAAGAACAACCAGCAGGCGAAGTTCGACAAGGTGCTGCTGCCCATTGCGCAGGTGGCCCTGCGGTCGCAGGATCGCGGGCAGGTGGCGTTCGATGCCTTCTTCACGCACATCCTCATGCACGAGCTGATGCATGGTCTGGGCCCGCACGGCATCACGGTGAACGGACGTACGACCACCGTTCGTCAGGAACTGAAGGACACCTACAGCGCCATCGAGGAAGCCAAGGCCGACATCTCGGGGCTCTTCGCGCTGCAGTACCTCGTGGACCGCGGACGGTTGCCCAAGGCGCTGGAAGAGACGATGTACATGACGTTTCTGGCGTCGGCGTTCCGCTCGATTCGCTTTGGGATCAGCGAAGCGCATGGCCGCGGTCAGGCGATTCAGCTCAATTACCTGCTCGATCAGGGCGCCTTCCGCATCGAGGCTGACGGCACGTTCTCGGTCGATCCGCAACGGATTCGCGAGGGCGTCATCGGGCTGACGCGTGACATCATGACGCTGCAGGCTGAGGGCCGCTACGACCGGGCACGCGCGCTCATCGAGACCCTCGGCGTCATTCGTCCGCCGGTACAGGCGGTACTCGACAAGCTGACGACGGTGCCCGTCGACATTGCTCCGCGGTTTGTGACGGCAGACGCGCTGCTGGCCGGGCAGTAGTTGCGGTGCGGGCCTGATGTTCGACTCGCTGCTGACGCTGGTGGTCGCGACCCTGTGCGGCGCGGCGGTCGGGGTCGAGCGTCAGTGGTCGGGGCATGCGACCGGTCCCGATGCCCGTTTCGGCGGAGTGCGCACGTTCACCCTGATCGGTGTCGCCGGCGGCATGGCGGGAGGCCTGTGGGTGTGGGGTGGTCCGGCCCTGGCGCTGGCGCTGGGCGTGGTGGCGCTGGTGGTGCGCTAAGCCACCACCGTTGTCGGGACTACCAGAACCGGTACGGGGGAGAGTTCGGTCACCCGGCGGCTGGTCGAGCCCAGGAGGAAGCGCTCGGCGCCGCCGAGGCCACGCTTGCCAATCACGATGACGTCGGCGCCACTGTCGGTGGCCTGCGCGACGATTTCGCTGGCCGCATTGCCCGAGCGAATCGCCAGCGCGGGTGTCGCGACGGGCAGGGCTTCCCGGCCCATGCGGTCGAGCAGGGCCGACATTTCCTGCTGGGTCTGTGCCGTGAGTGCGGCACCAGCCCCTGCCGCTTCGGCGCTGGCCTTCAGCAGCGGGTCCACCACGGTCACCAGCGTCAGGCGCGCCCCGCATGTCCCGGCCAGCCGCATGGCGGCATGCAGGGCGAGTTCCGAGTCAGCCGAAAAGTCGAGCGGGCACAGGATGTGGGTGAACACGGTGTCTTCATCCTAGCGCAGGTGCCGTAGCCGCAGGCTGTTGGTGACCACGCTGACTGAGCTGAAGGCCATGGCAGCGCTCGCCATCACCGGGCTCAGCAGCAGGCCCAGCGAGGGATAGAGCAGGCCCGCCGCCACCGGAATACCGATGACGTTGTAGACAAACGCCCAGAACAGGTTCTGCCTCATGGTCGTCATGGCGGCGTGTGCGAGACGCACCGCGTCGACCAGGGCCCCCAGGTCGCTGCGCATCAGCGTCACGCCGGCGGCCGCCGCCGCTATGTCGGTGCCCGAGCCCACAGCCACGCCGACATCGGCCCGTGCCAGTGCGGGGGCATCGTTGACGCCGTCGCCGACCATCACCACGCGTCGGCCCTCGCGCTGCATGCGTCGGATGGCCTCGAGCTTGTCGCCGGGAAGCAGCCCGGCTTCGACATGATCAATGCCCATCTGCCGGGCCACGGCCTCGGCCGCCGCACGACGGTCGCCGCTCAGCATGGCGACGGCGAGCCCGCGCTGTCGCAGTGCCGCGATGGCCGCTGCGGCCGTCGGGCGCACCGTGTCGGCCAGAGCAATGACCCCTGCGGGCTTGCGGTCGATGGCCACACAGACGCATGTCTGGCCTTCGCGCGCCGCGTCGTCGGCCAGCGCCTGCAGGGCCTCGACGGCGACGCCCTCATCGGCCAGCATGGTGGCCGTGCCCACCAGCACATGACGCAGACCCACCGTGCCCCGCGCGCCCCGGCCCGCCACCAGCGAGACCATCGACACACTGGCCGCGGGAATCTGCAGCGATTCCGCATGCCGCACGATCGCCGCGGCGAGGGGATGCTCCGAGCGCCGCTCGAGTGCGGCGGCCACCTTGAGCATTTGTGCGGCATCCACGCCCGGCATCGGCGCCACCGCCACCACGGCGGGATGTCCCACGGTGAGGGTGCCGGTCTTGTCAAAGACGATGACATCGGCCGAGGCGAGGCGCTCGAGCGGTTCGCCGCCCTTGATGAGCACGCCCATCGTGGCCCCGCGTCCCGTCGCGACCATCACCGCAGTGGGCACGGCCAGCCCCATCGCGCAGGGGCAGGCAATGACCAGCACCGACACTGCGGGCATGAGCGCGCGGGCCCATGACGGCGAGTCGGGCAGCCACCACCACGCAGCCAGCGTGAGCGCGGCGATCGCGAGGACGACCGGCACGAACACGGCCGCGATGCGGTCGGCCAGCCGCTGAATGGGCGCCTGCGATGCCTGGGCCTCGCGCATCATGCGCAGCACCTGCGCGAGCGTGCTGGCCTCGCCCACGGTCGTGGCTTCGAGTTCGAAGGCACCGGTGTGATTGATCGTGGCGCCCACCAGCCGATCGCCGGGCCCCTTGTCGACCGGCAGCGATTCGCCGGTCAGCATCGATTCGTCGACGGCTCCGGTGCCGGTGCGCACGCGTCCATCCACCGGAATGCGCTCGCCGGGCCGCACAATGACGAGATCGCCTGTGCGGACATCATCGACCGGGATGTCTTCCTCGAGCAGACCGCGCCGCACGCGAGCGTGTGAGGGACGCAGATGAGCGAGCTGCCGGAGGGCAGAGAGCGTCTGCGCCTTGGCGCGCGCCTCGAGGGCGTGTCCCAGCGACAGCAGCCCGAGGATGAACACCACCGCTTCGAAATACACCGGCGGCGTGCCGGCCGCCGTGGCCATGGCGTGAGGTTGCAGAGTGGCGGCCACTGACGTGAGATACGCCGCACCTGTGCCGAGTGCGACGAGCACATTCATGTCGCTGGTGCCGTGGCGCAGGGCTCCGGCAGCCCGGACGTAGAACTGGCGACCGGCCGAGGTCATGACGCCGGTGGTCATCACCAGCAGAGTCCACAGGCGCCACGGCTCCGCGTGTGCGCCGTCGTGCATGAGCGGCATGGAGAGCCACATGGCCACCGCTCCGGCGAGCAGGCTGCCTGCGGAACGGATCATCCAGGCCCGCGACTCGGCATGCTGCGCGGCTTCGCGTTCAGCGTCCTCCGCCAGGGCATCGGCCTGGGTGATCGGCACATGCGACCCGTAGCCGCTCGCCGTGATGGCCTCGACTAGCTGGCCCGCGCTGACGAGCGACGGGTCGTAGTGGACCGTGGCCGAGCCCATCATCAGGTTGACCGTCGCCTGCTGGACGCCGGCGGTGCCAGCCAGGGCGCGCTGCACGTGCGCCTGGCACGAGGCGCAGGTCATGCCCTCGACCGGCAGCGTGATTTCCGTCATGGTGCCTCTGCCTCATCCTCATCGATCAGCAGCATCAGGCGCAAGGCGGCGAGTCGCAGAGTCTCGACGGCATCGACATACATCTCGCTCGTCTGGAACAGCGCCCGCTGCGAGAACAGCACCTGCGGATAGGACGCGGCCATCGCCCGATAGCGGTCGAGATAGAGGCGATAGGCCTGTTCGGATTTCGGCAGCAGGTCGCGTTCGAGCGCCTGCACCTGCCGCTGCGCCGTGGCGTATCGTTCATAGTGCATCGCGAACCGGTCGGTCAGCCGCAACTCGAGTGCCGCGACCTGTGCGCGCTGCGCCGCCACGCGCGACGCGGCCGCCGCGACGCCGGCGGTGTTCCGGTTCCACAGCGGCACGGTGAGCCCGGTGCGTGCGGACCACGTCCAGAGTTCGGAGGGACCGAGCCGGTCGGGTTCCTGGATGAATCCGGCCGACAGGGACAGCATCGGTGCCTGCACCCGCCGTTCGGCCTCGCGCTGCCGTTCAGCGGCGATGACCGCGGCGCGCGCGACCTGCAGATCGGGGGCCTCGGCCAGCGCCTGTTGCAGCGCGGCATCGCGTCCCTCCGGCAGTGCCAGCGACAGGCCGTCGCTGCTGATCGGCTGGCGCGGCAGCGTGGGCTGCCCGGCACTCACCCCAAGGCGCAGCCAGTCACGCGAGAGGCGATTGTCGGCTTCCACCAGACTCAAGGCTGCGGAGGTCGCCTCGATTTCCGCCGCCAGCACGTCGGGCCGGTCGGCGGCTCCCGTGTTGAACAGCTGTTCCGTCACCGTGACGGCCTGGCGGGCCAGCTCTGCCAGTCGCGCCCGAACGGTCCGACGCTGTTCAGCGGCCAGCACGTGCACGTAGGCGGTCCGCACATCGAGGGAGATCTGACGCCGCACACGGTCAACACGGCGAGTGGCGACATCGGCCTCCGCGCGCACAGCCGATGCCCGTCGCGCGTACTGACCGCTGACCGGGAACTGCTGGCCCACCTGCAGACCCGAGACTGTGGCCTGTCGTTGGCGGCCCAGCCCTTCGACCGTAGACTCGACGACCGGGTTATCCCATCGACCGGCCTGCGTGCCCGCCGAGGCGGCGGCACGGGCCGAGGCCGCTGCCGCCTGTATGGCGGGGTGCGACTCGAGGGCCTGGGCCTCGAGTTGAGCCAGGGTGAGCGAGGGGCCGGCCGATTGCGCCAGCACGGCCGAAGCCCAGGTGCACAGGCCCAGCAGTGCGACCGCGCGAAGGAGATGAGGTCTGGCGCTCATCGGCTGCCCCCGGCCTGCGCGGCCTTTCGGGCCATGATGCGGTCATAGTCGGCGGGTGGCAGGACGCGAATGAGCGTCATCATGCCCATCATCGACCCGGTCCAGCCGGGGCGCAGTCCGTCGCACTCGGGCTTGCTGGCATAGAGCTCGTCGGCCACCATCCACATGTCCTGCGGATACCCCTTCACAGCCCAAGCCTCGGGTGCCGAGGCGCCCATGTGCATGCTGTGGTCGACAGGAGGAGGCTGCGAGGGGACCGCGGCGTCGGGCGTCATCATGTGGCTCGAGTGATCGACGTGCGTGCCATGGTCGAGCGGCGCATTGGTGACGGCCTGCTCGATGTTGCCCGCGCCGAGGGTGCGGCCCATGCTCGGACCGAGGTGGTCGGCCAGGGCGTGGCCCTGTGTGAGGATGCCCATGCCCTCGTCCATACCGATGCCCGTCGGCATGCCCGGGCGTGACACCGAGAGGGGGCCGACCATCGACACCATCTGGTTCATCATGTGGTGCGGCAGGTGACAGTGCACCATCCAGTCGCCGGGATACACCGCGTCAAACTCGATCTCACGGGCCTGGGCCACGCCGACAATGACGGTGTTGCCCGGCATCCATGCGGCGCGGGGAATGCGTCCGCCCTCGGTGCCTGTGACGTGGAAGGTGTGGCCGTGCAGGTGAATCGGATGGTGATCCATCGAGAGGTTTACGAGGCGCAGGCGGATGCGTTCGCCGAGTCGCGCCACGATGGGGGTGGTCGCGGGACCTGCCTTCCCATTGATGGTCAGCCAGTTGAATTCCATGGCCAGCGTGTTCGGGACCGTGTTGTTGGGCAGGATGGCCCAGCCCTGGAAGATCATGCCGACGTCCCGGTGCACGCGCGGTTCGTGTGCGGTGACGGGATGGCTGATGAGCAGCCCGATCAGGCCCATCAGTTCCTGCATCGGGAAGTGCGAGTGATAGAAAAACGTGCCGACCTGATGCATCGTGAATTCGTAGGCGCGCTGCTCGCCGGGCTGCAGCGCCTCCGAGGCGAGGCCGGGCACGCCGTCGACATCCGGGGGCACTTCGAGGCCGTGCCAGTGCATCGCAAAGAGCTCGGGCAACCGGTTCTCGACGATGATGCGCACGCGGTCGCCCTGCGTCACTTCGATCGTGGGCCCGGGCATCGAGCCGTTGAAGCCCCACGCATCGACGGGGCGACCCGGGACGAATTCGGTCTTCACCGGTTCGGCGCGGAGATGAAACACCTTGACGCCGTCTTCCTCGCGGGCTGTCAGAAGAGGGACGTCCGGGGTCTCCATGCGGATGGGCGTCGGACCCGGCGGTGGCAGCATCGGGGCATGGCTCCAGCGGCCTGACGAGACCGTGGTTGTCTCACTGGTCGCGGCCGGCATGTGGTGGCCGGCATGCGGGTCGGCTGTGGGTGGCACGGCGACCTGCGGAGCTGGGGCGGGATGCGCGTGCTGGGCTGAAGCTTGGGCGACGGCAGACGCAGACGCGACGCTGGCACCCGCCAGCGCGCCGCGCAGAAAACGACGTCGGGATAAGGACATGACACACTCCGGAATTCCGAAACAGAACACAGCCGCACGAACACGGCACCGATCGGACGGAGCGGTCTAGAGTCTGAGGGCGAGCGGGCGGGGAAATGAAACTAGTGGAGGTGCCGGCCCTGTCCCGGCCATCGCGGCTTGGCGGAGGCCCGCGTGAAATGACGTGGAGGCCGTGTCGACGCGATTGACGGCGACGGGAGCCTGCGGTCCCTTCGGCACAGACGTCAGCACCGCGGTCGCGAGCGCCTCGCAGTGTGCCGACGGACCTGCGGTGAGCGACGGAACTCTCAGACCCTCAATCACGGTGGTCGGCGCAGCGTCGGCCTGAGCCAGGTTCAGGCAGTGGTCGTGCTCGGATGATGGGGTCTCGATGAGCGCCGTCGTCTCTTCGGCGTGGTGGGCCGACGCGCACCAGACGTCGCACCACGGGGCGACCGCCGGGAGCGCGGCGACCAGCACGGCGGCCAACGCCGGGCGACGGATGAACGAACTACGCACCATCAGCTGGCAGTGTAACACGCGCATCGGCGGCGGCGGTCAGTGACCCGATCGGAGCTGCGATGAGCGGGTTGATGTCGACCTCGGCAATCGCCGGGCAGGCGACCATCAGCGCTTCGAGACGCCGGAGGATGTCTTCGAGGGCGGCGAGGTCGGTCTTGGGCCTCCCGCGGGCACCGTCGAGCAGGGGGAAGGCCCTGAGCCGACGCAGCCTGGCCTGAATGTCGCTGCGACGCAGGGGATGCACGCCGAGGCTGACATCCTTGAACACTTCGACGAACACACCTCCGAGGCCGCACATCACCAGTGGCCCGAACCGCCCGTCACGCACCGCACCCGCGATGACTTCGACACCAGCGGGCGCCTGCTGTTGCAGCACCACCGTTGCTGCAGGATCGACACGGCGCGCCCGCTCGAGCAGGGCCACCACCGCGGCGCTGACGGCCTCGGGCGAGTGGAGTCCCAGTAGCACGCCGCCGACATCAGACTTGTGCACGATGACCGCCGAGCTGATCTTGGCGACGGCCGGAAGGCGCAACCCGGTCAGCGCCGCAGGCACCTCGTCCACCGACGCCACTTCGCGCCACGGCCACACGGGAATGCCGGCCCACTCAAGGACACGCTGGGCGTCGGCCAGCGTCATCTGCCGACGCTGCTGGCGCGTGAGTGTGTCGCAGAGCGCGGTGATGGCAGCCCAGTCGCCCTCGGGCAGCGGCGCTGGGGGATCGACCGGGCGCTGTCGCGCGGTCCGATACCGCACCATCACCGACAAGGCCCGCGCCGCGTCTTCCCCGAACGTATACACCGGCAGACCGGCTTCCCTGAGCCGCGTCACCCCAGAGCCCTCGGTCATCGTGCGCATGAAGCAGACCAGCACGGGCTTCGTCAGGCCTCGCGTCGCCGCGATGATGGCGTCGGCCACTGGCGCCGGCTGGTTCGTCTCCAGCGCCGTGAAGATGACGATGAGCGCATCGACGCCGGGGTCGGCTGCCACCTGAGTGACTACGGCCTCGTATTGAGGCGCCTGTGCCGAGGCAATCATGTCGATGGGATTGCGCACGCTCGCTTCCGGCGGCAGCAGCGCGCGCAGGGACGTGGTGGTCTCGTTCGTCAGGGTCGCGATCTGCAGGCCGCAGGCCACGGCCGTGTCCGTGGCCAGAATGGCCGGGCCACCCGCATTCGTGATGACCGCAACGCGAGGGCCTGACGGCAGGGGCTGCGTGGCCAGCGCGCTGGCGTAGACGACGCACTCTTCGACGGTGTCGGCGCGAATCACGCCGCTCTGCGCCAGCAGCGCATCGACAGCGCCGTCTGACCCGGCCAGGGCCCCGGTGTGCGAGGCGGCCGCTCGTGCCCCTGCGGCGCTGCGCCCGGCCTTCACCGCAATCACCGGCGTGTGTCGGGTCACACGCGCCGCGACGTCGAGAAACTTCTGCGGGTGCCCGAAGCTTTCCATGTAAAGCAGGACCACGCGCGTGGCCGAATCGTCGCCTCACTCGGCCAGCAGGTCGTTGCTCGACACGTCGGCCTTGTTCCCGAGCGAGACGAACATCGACAGGCCCAGGCCCCGCTCGTGCAGCAGGGCCAGCATGGCCTCGCCGACGGCACCCGACTGCGAGGCGAAGGCGATGGGGCCTGTGGCAGGGAGGCTGGCCGAAAACGAGGCCTGCAGGCGCACATCGTCGGCCATGTTCATGATGCCCATGCAGTTGGGGGCCGACGAGCCTGATGCCGCACGCGCGCGCGACCTGCAGCACGTCATCTTCGAGGGCACGGCCCTCGGGTCCCGCTTCGCGGTAGCCAGCGGTGATGAGCACCGCCGCGCCGATGCGTGCGCGGCTGCAGGCGCGCAGGGTCTCGATGACGGCCGGGCGAGGCACCGCGATGATGGCCAGGTCGACCGGTGAAGGCAGGGCGTCGACCGAGGGTTAGCAGGTCAGCCCCTGCAGCTGTTCCACACGCGGATTGACCGGGTAGATGGTCCCCCGGAAGCCGGCGCGAATCAGGTTGTGAAGAATGGCGCCGCCAATCGCATAGCGGTCGCGGGAGGCGCCGACCAGGGCGACGGCTCGGGGACGGAAGAGCCGGTCGAGTGCGCCCATCAGTGCACGCGGCACGCCCCCGGGCCGTCGGGGTGACCGCACGAGCCGCAGGGAGCCGCGGCGGCCATCGCCGTCCGGGCCGAGGGCGCGCTGACGGCAAAGACCGAGAGCTGCTTGGCCAGCTGCTCGCTGTCGCACGACGGACACGCCAGACGCGTGCGTTCGCGCACCAGCAGCTCGAAGTGATGACCGCACGACTGGCACGCGTATTCGAACATCGGCATGCCTTCAGAATAGCGCAGGCGCCGTGGGCGGTATACTGGGGGGATGTCTGCCTCACGCCACAGTTCACCGACGGTTGCCAACCCTCTTCGCCGGAACGTGGCCATCATCGCCCACGTCGACCACGGCAAGACCACGCTGGTCGATGCGATGTTCCGGCAGGCCGGTATCTTCCGCGCCAACGAGCGCGTAACCGAACGGGCGATGGACAGCAACGAGCTCGAGCGCGAGCGCGGCATCACCATCCTTGCGAAAAATACGGCCGTCCACTACGGCGAGGTGCTCATCAACATCGTCGACACGCCGGGCCACGCTGACTTCGGCGGGGAAGTCGAGCGCGTGCTGTCGATGGTGGACGGCGTGGTCCTGCTGGTCGACGCCGCCGAGGGCCCGCTGCCGCAGACCCGCTTCGTGCTGCGGAAGGCGTTCGAGCGCGGCTTGCAGCCGGTGGTGGTGGTCAACAAAATCGATCGTCCGGATGCCCGCATCCGTGAGGTGCTGAACGAGGTCTACGATCTGTTCATCGATCTCGACGCCACCGAAGAGCAGATCGAGTTCCCCGTGCTGTACGCCAGCGGCCGCGCCGGTACGGCAACCACGGACCTGGCGGTCCCCGGCGTCGACCTCCGGCCGTTGTTCGATGCCATCGTGACGCATGTGCCCCCGCCGACCGGCGACCGGTCGGCGCCCCTGCAGATGCTGGTGGCGAACCTTGATGCGTCCGACTACCTGGGCCGCATTGCCATCGGCCGCATCTTCAACGGCACCGTGCGCCTGAACGATCCCATCGTGGTGCTGAAGGGCGGCCAGGGGCCCGACATCGAAACGCGGGTGACCAAGCTGTTTGCCTTCGAGGGCCTCAAGCGGGTGGAAATCCAGGAGGCGGGCGCCGGCGACATCATCTGCCTGGCCGGCATCGAGGACATCAACATCGGGGAGACCATCGCCGACCCCGAGCACCGGTTGGCGCTGGCACCCATCGCGGTGGATGAACCCACCGTATCGATGATCTTCGGGATCAACACCTCGCCCATGGCCGGCCGCGACGGCCAGTATGTGACCTCTCGCCACCTCAAGGAGCGGCTCGAGCGCGAGCTGCTCGGCAACGTGTCGCTGAAGGTCGAGCCCACCGATACGCCCGAGCAGTTCACGGTAATGGGCCGCGGCGAACTGCAATTGGCGATTCTCATCGAAATGATGCGCCGCGAAGGTTTCGAGGTGCAGGTGTCACGGCCGGAAATCGTGACCCGTATCATTGACGGCCAGCGTGTGGAGCCCGTCGAGGAACTGGTCGTCGACGTGGCCGAGGAATTTCAGGGCGTGGTGATCTCGATGTGCGGTACCCGACGCGGCACCATGACCCGCATGGTGAATAACGGCGGCGGCCGCGTGCGCCTCGAGTTCCGCATTCCGGCGCGCGGACTGATTGGCTTCCGCTCGCACTTCCTGACCGATACTAAGGGCACCGGCATCATGAATCACCTGTTTTCAGGCTGGGAGCCCTGGGCTGGACCGATTCCTGCCCGCACCACGGGTGTGCTGGTGTCCGACCGGGCTGGCGTGGCGACGGCCTACGCGATGGCCAATCTGCAGGAGCGGGGCACCATGGTGATCGAGCCGGGGACGGCCGTCTACGAGGGGATGATCGTGGCCGAGCACTCGCGCACGAACGACCTCGACGTCAACATCACCAAGGAAAAGAAGCAGACGAACATGCGGGCCTCCTCGGCGGACGAAGCCATCCGGATTGTCCCGCCTCGAGCGCTCAGTCTCGAATCGGCTATTGAGTTCATCAACGACGACGAGCTGGTGGAAATCACGCCGAAGACCATCCGGCTGCGGAAAAGGGTACTGGCGTCGAACATGCGCCCGAAGAAGGAAGACTGAGCGTCCCGGGGCGGAGGCCGCGGGGAACCTGGGCCGGCCCGCGGACGGGCGCCCTGGGGCAGCGGGTCCGCCCCCTTGAACCGGAGAGCCTGGGCCCCGTCGATGCGGGGGGCGTCGCCCGGGGATGGCCCACGGCTGGTCAGGGTTTACATGTTCGCAACCCTCCACAATATGTAGTGACTCCAGCCCCAGTCTCCGCTACACTCGGTTACCACCCATCGGGGGTCTAACGACGCCAACTCTCGTCTGGCGTCCAAGGAGAAGAGATGGCCAAGAAAGCCAAGAAGGCGGCGAAGCCCGCCAAGACCGCGAAGAAGGCTGTGAAGAAGGCGGCGGCGAAGAAGCCCGCTGCGAAGAAGGCAGCGGCGAAGAAGCCCGCTGCGAAGAAGGTCGCGCGTACGCCGAACGCCGCATTCATGCGTCCGGTGATGCCAAGCGACGCGCTGGCCGAAGTGATCGGCAAGGCCGGCATGCCCCGTACCGAAGTCACGAAGAAGCTGTGGGCCTACATCAAGAAGAACGGCCTGCAGGATCAGAAGAACAGGCGCATGATCAACGCGGATGCCAAGCTGAAGCCCATCTTCGGCGGCAAGGCGCAGGTCAGCATGTTCGACATGACCAAGCTGGTCGGTAAGCACCTCAAGTAAGGCGCACGTCGACCACGTACAAGCCACGGATGCGTGGGATACCGGCGAGTGCCGGGTCCCCCGCATCCGTGGCTTGTGCGTTTTTACGGAAAGATGCCCATCTGCATGTAGGTGTGGGCGACCTTATGGATGGCACTGAGGAACGCCGCAATGCGGAGATCAGGCACGCCGGGATGCCGCCGCCGCGTGTCGAGCAGGTCGTGCAGCGCGCTGATCATCGTCTCTTCGAGGCCCGAATTGACGAGGTCGGCTTCATCGGGCCCCTTGGCAATCTCGGCGCGTTCTTCCTCGGTGAACCGCTTGCCGGTGGCCGTTTCGATGGCCCGGAGCATCTGCAGCTCATTCCGCTGTTCGTGACGCTTCGACATGCGGCCGAACCGCACGTGCGACAGGTTCTTGAGCCACTCAAAATACGACACCGTGACGCCGCCGGCGTTGCAGTAGATGTCGGGAATGACCAGTGTGCCCTTGGCGCGGAAGATCGGATCGGCGTCAGGCGTCGTGGGCCCGTTGGCCCCTTCGAGGATGATTCGCGCCTGAATTCGTGGTGCGTTCTCGGCAGTGAACACGCCTTCGAGGGCGGCGGGAATCAGTACGTCACACGGCAGTTCGAGCGCCGCCGCAGACGAAGGCAGGTTCGTGGCGCCGGGGAAGTTCAGCAGCGAGCCCGTCTGCTTGCGGTGCTGGAACACGGCCTCTTCGTTGAGCCCGGCCTCGCAGAAGATGGCGCCCTCGCGCTCGGCAAGGGCCACCAGCACGGCCCCGCCTTCGCGGCAGAACTTCGCCGCGTGATAGCCCACGTTACCCAGCCCCTGTACGACGACGCGCTTGCCCTCGAGCCCGAGTGAAAGGCCTAGCGGCTGCATGAGTTCCGTCTGCTGGCAGGCTTCGCGCAGTGCGAAGTAGAGGCCGCGTCCGGTGGCCTCGCGGCGTCCGCTGACTCCCCCCTGTGCCACCGGCTTGCCGGTGACGCAGCCCATTGCATCGATCTGCGCGGGATTGAGGGCGGCGTAGGTATCGGCGATCCAGGCCATCTCGCGCTCACCGGTGCCGTAGTCGGGCGCGGGCACGTCGATGCCTGGGCCGATGAAGCCCTTCTTGACCAGCTCGTGGGTGTAGCGCCGGGTGATGCGTTCGAGTTCTTCCACCGTGTAGCGGGCGGGGTCGATGCGGATGCCGCCCTTGGCGCCCCCGAAGGGCACATCGACGATGGCGCACTTGTAGGTCATCAGGGCGGCGAGCGCCATGACTTCCTCTTCATAGACGTCGGGGCTGTAGCGGATACCGCCCTTGACGGGCAGCTTATGGTGACTGTGCTCAGCACGCCACGCATGAATGACCTCGATGGAGCCATCCTGGCGGCGGAGGGGGAAATCGAATCGGTAGACGCTGTTGCAGCAGCGGATCTGGTCAAGCAGGCCTTTGGGGTAGTCCGTGAACGTTGCCGCCACGTCGAAGGATTGGTTCACTTCATCAAAGAAGTTCGCGTGTGCTGCCATAGGGCTACGCTACCACGGTCGGCAGGTGGGCTACACTCACTTGATATGGTTCCACCAATGGATGCGATGCGCCCGGCCCGCCTGTGGCGGCTGATGCCGTCCGACCTGCGACAGCAGGCGGCTGCGGCGTTCTGGAAGGACGACCAGGCCTCCCTCGAGCAGGCCGAGGCCGTCGGGGCGATTGCCCGGCAGATCAAGTTCCGCCCGCAGAGTGTGCTCTCGCTGAGTGACGAGAAGCGCACGCGGCATCTGGCGACTCTGCCGCAGGTCTCCGACCTGCTGGCGGCACGGCTGCTGGTCTCGTATCACCTCACGCATCAGCGGCCGATGATGGGCGCGTTCCTCGACGCCCTCGGCATCACCCACGACAACGGCCTGATCGCCGATGAATCGCCATCATGCCCCACGACGGAACAGCTCGACACGGCGGTGCAGGCCCTCGGTGCGGCCTACCCGAAGGCCGATGTCGCGCGCTATTTCTGGACGCTGCTCTGGCAGGATCCCGAGACCTGGGGTGGCCTCGAGGGGCGTGCCGCCCTGTCATTCGACTGACGGACGATGCCGACCGATGCCCTGCTGGCGCTGGTGACCCTGACGGTCCTCGAGATTGTGCTCGGGGTCGACAACGTCATCTTCATTTCCATTCTGGCGGGCAAGCTGCCGGCCGAGCAGCAGGATCGCGCCCGGCGCCTCGGGCTCATGTCCGCGATGGTCATGCGTGTGCTGCTGCTACTGTCGCTGGCGTGGATTATCCGGCTGACGGCGCCGCTGTTCTCGGTCGTCGGGCAGGAGATCTCAGGCCGTGACCTCATCCTGCTGGGCGGCGGACTCTTCCTGCTGGCCAAGGCCACCCTCGAGATCCACGAGAAGCTCGAGGGCGTGGAAGGGCATCGCTCGGCTACGGTCGCGCCGTCCTTTGCGGCCGTGATCGGGCAGATCATGCTGCTCGACATCGTGTTCTCGCTCGACTCAGTGATTACCGCCGTCGGCATGGCTGATCAGCTGTGGGTCATGGTCACGGCCGTCGTTCTGGCGGTCGGTGTGATGCTGGTGTCAGCCCGCGCGATCAGTGAATTCGTCAACCATCATCCGACAGTCAAGGTGCTGGCGCTGAGCTTCCTGCTGCTCATCGGCATGTCGCTCGTGGCCGAGGGACTCGACCAGCACATTCCCAAGGGTTACATCTACTTTGCCATGGCCTTCTCGGTGTTTGTCGAGATGATCAACCTGCGGGTCTCACGCAAAGCGCCTGTCGAGCCTGTCAAGCTGCATACGCCCTATTAGGAGTGCTGCCGGGCACTGATGCGCGTGTCAGGGCCTGACGGCATGCGCGCGCATCCATGCGACGACGGCCTGCTGCCACACGGCGTCGCTCTCGTCCTGGGTGCGCGTTGACCGTACGGGCACGCGGAAGCTGTGATCGGCGTCTGCCACCGGAATCACCGTTGAGCGGGACACGCCGGCTTCGGTGAGTGCAGCGGCGACGCTGTCAGGTCCCCCGAATGCGTCGCGCGTGCCCTGCACGATGAGGAGGGGCGCCGTGAGGTGCGGCAGGTGCGATGTGCGGTCTTGTGGACGCCGGGCCGATGGTGGACGCAGCGGGTATCCAAGCGCCACGACGCCCGCCAGGGACGGCAGGGCCGCGTGCAGGTCCGCCGCCACGTGCGTGGCTACGCGGCCCCCCAGCGATTTTCCTCCAGCAAAGAGCGGCAGTGACTGGCGCGCCTCATGCACGGCACCGGCGACGTCCACGAACGCCGAGATGAGACGTGGCATGCGGTCTGGAAGGCGGCGGCCCTCGGCCATGTATGGGAAGTCGAACAGCGTGACCGCGACTCCCTGCGCGGCCAGCGCGGCAGCGGTCTGTACCATGAACGCATGCTGCCGGCCGGCGCCGGCCCCGTGCGCGAACACGAGTGTGGCCCAGCAGTCTCCGTCAGGAGCGTATTCCAGAGGCGCTGAGACAAGTGATGACACCGGCATGTGTCTCCTACTGTAGTACCATCCGCGCAGCCTGTGCGCCACACGGGCGCCGTATCACGAGCAGGTTCGGGAGCGTAATGGGCATTGCGGGTTCATGTCGGGGGACAGGCGCTGCGGCGCTTGTCCTAGTGTGCTGGATGGCGAGCGCAGCGTCGGGGCAGACACCCGCACCGGTTCAGGTCAACATCACATCGCTGGCCAGCCTGCCACGGCCGACAGGACAGGCCGTGCGGGTGGACGCCCCGCCCACCATCGACGGCGATGTGCTTGGAGACGCCGCGTGGAACCCCGCGCCGGTGATCGACGGGTTCCGCCAGTATCAGCCGAACGAGGGGCAGCCGGTTTCCGAGAAGACCGAAGTGCGGATGGTCTTCACGAAGGACACTCTTTACGTGGGTGTCGTCTGTTACGACAGCAATCCCGACGGCATCATCGTGGCCGATGCCCGTCGCGACAGTTCGCTCAGCAACACCGACTCGTTCCAGATGATTTTCGACACCTACAAGGATGTGCAGAACGGGTTTGTATTTGGCACCAATCCCACGGGCCTCGAGTACGACGGCCAGGTGACCAATGAAGGGCAGGGCGGCGGCGGCCTGAGCGGCGCGCAGATGCAGCAGAGCGGGTCAGGCGGCGGGTTCAACCTCAACTGGGACGGTGCCTGGACCGTGCGCGCGAAGGTCAGCGAGATTGGCTGGACGGCCGAGTTCGCCATTCCATTCAAGACGCTGCGCTATCCCGCCGGCAGCAACCAGCGGTGGGGGGTTAACTTCCAGCGCAATATCCGTCGCAAGAACGAGGAGGCGTACTGGGCACCCATTCCCCGACAGTTCAATCTGTACCGCGTCTCCATCGCTGGCAACGTGACCGGCATTCAGCCACCGGTCTTCCGGAACTTCAAACTGATTCCGTATGCGCTAGGTGACATGATCCAGTCCGGGGTGAATCCGGTCGATCCGAAGGAATCGGTCGAAGGCGGCGTGGATGCCAAGTACAACCTCACGCCAAGCCTCACGGTTGATGCAACCTTCCGCACCGACTTTGCGCAGGTGGAAGTCGATGACCAGCAGGTGAACCTTGATCGGTTCACGCTGTTCTTCCCGGAAAAGCGACCCTTCTTCCTCGAAAATGCCGGCTTTTTCTCGGTGGGAAATTCGGGCGAGGTCGATTTGTTTTTCAGCCGCCGCATCGGGCTCGGGCCCAGCGGTGAGACCATCCCCATCATCGGAGGCGGCCGGGTCAGCGGCAAGGTCGGCCTTTGGAATGTTGGCCTGCTGAACATGCAGACCGAGTCGGTCCAGGGGCTGGCGCCGAGCAACAACTTCGGGGTCATCCGCGTCAGTCGCGAACTGCCGAACCGCTCGGCCATCGGCGGTCTGTTCACGAACCGGCAGGGTATGGGCGATTCGGCGCGGCCCAACGACTACGGCCGCACCTACGCGCTCGACGGCAAGCTCGGCATCGGACGCAACTCGCTCATCAACGGGTTTGTGGCACGCACGGAGACACCGGGTGTCACTGGGCGCGATCATGCGTTCAACGTGCGGGCGCGCGTGCTCTATCCCAAGTGGGACATTGACGCCGGCTATCAGGAGGTGGGCGACAGGTTTAATCCGCAGGTAGGCTTCCTCGCCCGCGGTGGCTATCGCAAGCCCGACCTCCGGCTGATGACCCGCTTCCGGCCGAAGAACCGCTTCAAGCTGCAGGAAGTGCGCCCGCATGCGACCTTCCGGGGATTCTGGGGATTCGACAATTTCCAGGAGACCGGCTACGTGCACCTCGACAATCACTGGCAGTTCAAGAACAGCGCCGAGGTGCACACGGGCATGAACCTCACCCGCGAGGGCGTGCGCACGCCATTCCAGATTTATCCGGGCATCTTCGTGTCGGCTGGCACCTACGACAACAAGGAAGCCCAGCTGGTCTTCATGACCAACCAGGGCGCGGCGATGTCGTACAACATCCAGACATTCATCGGGGGATTCTTCAGCGGCAGCCGCGTGACGACGAACCATACGGTGCGCCTGCGCCCGTCCGATACGTTCATCACCGAGCTGATCTATCAGCGCAATGACGTGACACTGCCGCAGGGGAATTTCGTGACGAACCTGATTCGCACGCGCGTGTCGTATTCGTTCACGCCCCGCGTGTTCGTGCAGTCGCTCGTGCAGTACAACGACCGCGCCGACCTCTGGTCGGTCAACCTGCGCTTCGGCTGGCTGCAGGCCGCCAACACCGGCCTCTTCATCGTCTATAACGACAGCCGGGGACTGTACGACCTGTTCCCGAACCGTCCCCAGCGCACCGACCGGTCGCTGACGATCAAGTTCTCGCGGATGTTCGACCTGCTGCAGTAACGTCGGCGAGCGCGCGGGCCAGGGCCATCACCGTCAACGGCGACGATCCCTCGGCCTTGTTGTTGACCAGCACATAGGCGGGACGGCCCCGCTGCGTGAACTGCTGCACCACCGACACCACGTCGCGGCGCATGTCGTCGTCCGGCTCGACCAGCGCATCAAACGGGGAAAACCGTTCGCGCTGCGCCTCGTAGAACGTGCCGGGGCGCAGCAGCAGCCGCACAATGCCGAACGCGTGGTCGTCCGGAGGGACGACCTCGGCCTGCCGTGCGGGCATCGGCATCGCCGACCAGTAGTTGTAGGTATGCGCGACCCCCGTGCGCTGCAGCAGGGTCCGATACGCGGGCGTCAGGAGCCGGGCATCGCGCAGTTCCACGGCGTAGCGGAACTCGCGCGGCAGCGCGGTGAGAAAGACCTCGAGCCGTTCGAGCAGGGCCTCGGGGGGCAGCCGATGCGCTGCAGCGACCGGAGCCATCTCGAGGATGATCGGGCCGGTGCGGTCGTAGCAGGCCAGTGCGCAGGGCGCCAGCAGGTCGTCGATGAGGCGATCCACCGAGAGAAAGTCCGGATTCGGGCTGCTCTGGGACGTCGGGCCCAGGCGCTGGGCCATGACCGCAGCCGGGGCCTTGAAGCAGCATTCGAAGCCGTCCGGCAGCTGCGACGCGTAGGACCGCAGGTCCTCGACCGGAATGGGCGCGTAGTAACTGCGGTCGACCCCCACAATCGAGAGCAGGGGATGCCGGGCGTACTCACGCAGCCCTTCACGCGAGAGGGCCGTCTGACTGCGTCGGCCGCTGTAGACCAGTCCCTTCCATCCAGGAAACGACCACGAGCTGGTGCCGAAGCGCACGGTCGACGGCAGGGCCCGGGCCAGCTGAGCCGCCTCGGCGTGTACAGCAGCAAGTTGGGCGGCGACCGGGTCTGGCGGGTCAGGCGGTGCTGTCTCGAACAGTGCGAGCTGATCGGTCATGACCTATCCTATTGTGGCGTGAATGAGGCACTCGAGGCACTCGGCTGGGATTCGACGTGGGAGGCAGGCTTTGCGCCTCACGCGGCTGCTGGACTGGAACCGGCACGGGTGCTGATCGAGTTCAATCACCTGTACGGCAGCATGACGGGCGAGGGCGAGTGCCGGCTCGAGCATGCCGGTCGTATCAGACATCGGGCGATGGCGCGCAGTGAACTGGCGGCCGTGGGTGACTGGGTCGCGGTGCGGCGCAGTCCGGGGAGCCGCACCGGCACCATCGAGGCGGTGCTGCCGCGGCGTAGCCGGTTTTCGCGCAAGGTGGCCGGTGAGCTGACCGAAGAGCAGGTGGTGGCCGCCAATCTCGACGTGGTGTTCCTCGTCATGGGTCTCGATGGCGATTACAATCTGCGCCGCCTCGAGCGCTACCTGCTGATGGCGTACGAGAGCGGCGCCACGCCCGTGGTGCTGCTGAGCAAGGCCGACCTGTGTGACGACCTCGATGTGCAGGTCGCCGAGGTGCATGACGTGGCTCCGGGATGCCCGGTACACGCGGTCAGCATCATCGACGGTCGTGGCCTGGCCGACGTGGCGGCATATCTCCCCGCAGGGAAGACCGGGGCGCTGCTGGGGTCGTCCGGGGCGGGCAAATCGTCCATCATCAACGCCCTGCTGGGCGAGTCGAGGCTTCGGACGGCCGAGGTGCGCGAGTCGGACTCGCGTGGCCGGCATACGACGCGGCATCGGCAGTTGATTGCCCTGCCGGGGCGCGGGCTCCTCATCGATACGCCTGGCATGCGCGAGCTGCAGCTCTGGGCCGTGGGTGACGCCGCGCACGATACCTTCGACGACATCACGCAGCTGGCATCCGGATGCCATTTCACCGATTGTCGGCATCGGGCCGAACCGAAGTGTGCGGTGGTGGCGGCGGTGGCCGACGGTCGTCTGCCCGCAGCCCGGCTCGACAGCTTTCGGGCGCTGCAGGTCGAGAGCGAGGCGCTCAATGCCCGACGCGACGACCGCGCGCAGATCGACGAGCGTCGCAGGAACCGGGTGCAGCACAAGGCGCTGAAGTCGTTCTACAAGGTGCGCGGCCGCTAGGCAGGCGCGCGCAGGCTGACAGGGAGGCACCGATGACGTGGGGACGCAGTGGAAGGCACACGGGACATGTGGCCATCATCCTGGCCACCGTGCTGGTGGCGACGGCAGGCCGCGCGACGGCGCAGCCGGTGCGGCAGGCGGTGATTGAGACGTCGGTTGGCACCATGGTGTGGGACCTGCTGACCGACAAGGCCCCGAATCACGTGGCGCTCTTTGTGAAGACCACGCAGGCGAAGGGCTTTGACGGCACCATCTTCCACAACATGGTCCCGCGCGGGGCCATTCAGGGGGGCGACCCGCTGACCCGCGATCCGAAGATGCGGGGGAAGTACGGCACAGGCGGCCTTGGCAAGCTGCCGCTCGAGCCGTCCGATGAACGCATGACCCGCGGGGCGGTGGCCTCCGTGAGGGTCTCGGGGCGCCCCGATACGGGAGGCACCCAGTTCCTGCTGTGCGTCGGCGACCAGCCCGGCCTGCAGGACAAGTTCACGATCTTTGCGCGAGTGGCCGAGGGCATGCGGGTGGCCGAGAAAATTGCCGAGATCCCGCTGCACGCCGATGGCCTGGCTGCTGAGCGCGTCACCATCACGCGCGTCACCCTGCGCGACAAGCCGGCCCCGCTGCCCGATCCGTTTTCCACGGAATCGGTCGAACAACTGGCCGCCTATCGCGCCGTGCTCGAGACCTCGATGGGCAACATCACCGTGGCCCTGACGCCCGATAAAGCGCCCGACCACGTGCGGCAGTTCCTGCGGCTGGCCGAGAGCGGCGTCTACACCGGCATGAGCTTCCACCGGGTGGTGAAGGGATTTGTCGTGCAGACCGGGCACGTGCCGACGCGGCGTGAACCCCTGGACGAGCGGCAGCAGGGTTTTGTGCGGTCGCTGAAGGCCGAATTCAACGACCAGCCGCACGTGCTCGGCACGCTCTCCATGGCCCGACTCGAGGCGCCCGACAGTGCCACCTCATCGTTCTTCATCGTCACGGGAACGGCGACAGCGCTGGACGGTCAGTATTCTGCGTTTGGGCGGGTCGTTGAGGGCCTCGATGTGGTGCAGAACATCGAGGCCGTCCCGGTCGACGGCGAGACGCCGGTCGACCGGGTGGAGCTGGTGCGCATTCGAGTGCTGCCGCCCCAGTAGCGGTCGCACGAACCGTCAGCGGCTGGCGGCCAGGGTGATCACCACATCGCGCAGGTAGTGGACGAAGCGGAAGAGCTCGTCTTCGCGGATGCGCTCCTGGTCGCTGTGCGAGCCGAAGCCCAACGGGCCATCTTCGGTGTCGATGGCGGGACCGACGCCGTAGCACTGAATGCCCTTCGAACGCATCTGCGCCATGTCGCTGGCCCCGGTGCCCATCGTGGGCAGCACATCGACGCTGTAGTGCTGCCGTACCTTCGTTTCGAGCATCGAGAAGGCCTCCGTGGTCAGGGAGGAGATGCCGGCCGGACGATAGCGGTCGCGGAACCATCGCACTTCGACGTTCGGGTCGTTGACCACCGTGCGGACCATGTCGAGAAACTGATCCTGGTTTTCGTCGGGATGCAGGCGCACATCGATGGTGGCCTTGGACTCGGAGGGAATCACGTTGTAGCGATAGCCGCCATCGATGATGGTGGGGACAAGCGAGGTGTGCAGCATCGACCAGTGCTGCGGTTCGTTGTCGAGCATCCAGGCGGCGGCGGGCTTGTGGACGGCCGGATCGGGATTGAGCACATCGCGATAGCGCGCCGCGGCCTCGGGGGTGGCGGCGGACGCGGCCAGCTTACGGAAGTAGGTGCCGGTGGTTTCGTTGACGCGGAGGGGCGGCACCCACATGGCCACCTGACCAACGGCCGCGGCCAGGGCATTGACGGCATTCTTCCGCGAGGGCACCGAGCCGTGGCCGGCCGGTCCGCGGGCGATGAGTTCAATGGGGCGCGGCTCTTTTTCCGTGGTGCCGACGTTGGCCCGCAGATAGCGACCGCCCGTCCGGACGATGCCACCGCCTTCGGCCAGGCAGTACTCGGCGTTCACGGCATCGAGGTGCTGGTCGATCATGAACTGGGCGCCCACGTCAGGCGCGCCCTCTTCGCCCGATTCCGCGAGGAAGATGACGTCGCGGTCGAGCGGTGTCTTCGCCCGATGCAGCGTCAACAGAATCATCAGATTGGCGACCAGGTTGTCCTTGTCGTCAATCGTGCCGCGGCCGTAGATGTAGCCGCCATTGCGCTCGGCGCCGAAGGGCGGGAAGGTCCACTTCTTCGGGTCGACGGTGACGACATCGGTATGGCCCATCAGCAGGAGAGGTTTCTTCCTGCCATTCCCTCTGAGGCGCGCCACAAGATTCGGCCGCTGCGGGTCCTTGGCGTAAATCTGTGAGGCGATGCCTTCCTTATCGAGCACGCCCTTCAGGTAATTGACGGCGCGAATCTCATTCCCCGGAGGACTGCTGGTGTCGAGGCGCACAAGCGCCTGGAAGTGCTGCAGCGTTTCGGCCTCAAGCGCAGCGCGGTCGGGGCCTTGTGCGGTGAGCCGTGGGCCCGCGAGGGCCACGAGCACGAGCAGGGTGAAGGCGGTCGAGCACATTCGTCGCATGGTGTGACCGTAGCACAGGTGCCAGGGCGGCCGGATCACTCGAAGGGGAGGCGGTCGCCGGTGTCGACGTCGGCCCCCCGAGGGGCGACAAACGGCGTGTCTGACAGGTTCTGGACACTGACGCCGAGGAGACGGACGGGGCGGTGCCGCACCTCGGTGCGGTCGAGCAGCTGCACGGCACGGTGCGCCAGCTCTCGGGGCTCGCGGGTGGCGGGGGTCGCCGAGTGGCTGCGGGTGATGGTGGTGAAGTCGTTGTAGCGCACCTTCAGCGTGACGGTGCGGGCATACAGGGTGCGCGCCGCAAGCCAGACGGCGGCCTCCTCGGCCATGGTCGTCACTTCGCGGCAGATGTCCGGCAGCGTTGTCAGGTCCGCGGGATAGGTGCACTCGGCGCCAGACGACTTGGCCGGGCGGTGGGGCTGCACGGAGCGGTCGTCGTGCCCGTGCGCGAGGGCGCGCAGCCACGACGCCTGATGGCCCGCGGCCTGCTGCAATGCGTCCAGCGGGCGGTCGCGGATGTCGGCGCAGGTGAGAAACCCGTGGGTGTGCAGGCGCTCTGCGGTGCGGGGGCCAACGCCCCAGAGGTGTTCGACGGGCAGCCGCTCGAGGAAGGCCGCGACACGTTCGGGGGCAATCACTGTCAGTCCATCCGGCTTCCGCCACCCCGACGCCAGCTTCGCCAGAAACTTGTTCGGTGCCACGCCGGCCGACACGGTCAGCCCTGTCGCCTGACGCACCTCGGTTTTCAGTCGGCGGGCAACCGTGACGGCCAGGGATTCCTCCCACGCGTTGTGCGTCACGTCCAGATAGGCCTCATCGAGCGCGAGCGGCTCGACGAGCGGCGCCACCGCCCGGTAGAGGCTGAAGATCTGCTGCGACACGGCTCGATACCTGGAAAAATCCGGCCGTACGATGATGAGGCCCGGGCACATCCGCACGGCGCGCGCCATGGGCATGGCCGAGCGCACCCCGAACCGGCGTGCTTCGTAACTGGCCGCGGCAACGACGCTTCGACCGGACGGATCGCCGCCAACGGCCACCGGGTGGCCCCGCAGCGCGGGATTGTCGCGCTGCTCGACGGACGCGTAGAACGCGTCCATGTCGAGGTGCAGGATCTTCCGCATGGAGGCGGTGGTCTATCGCGGCCCGGTGCTGCCGAATCCGCCTCGGGAGGGGCCGTCCATGGCCTCGACCTCCTCCCACGTGACCGCCGGGGCCGGCAGCACGATGCCCTGGGCCAGGCGGTCGCCCACCTGCACCTCAACGGCTGTCTCTGTGATGTTCAGTAGCTGGATCCGAATCTCATCGGTCGGGCCGCAATAGTCCGCATCGACCACACCGATGCCGTTGGCCACCATGAGGCCGCGCTTCAGCGGTGTGCTGCTGCGGGCGAAGATGCCAAGGAAGTGTCCGGGCGGCACGGCGATGACCAGGCCCGTGCCGACCAGTCGGATGGCACCGGGCGGAATCGTCACCGCTTCCGCGGCGGTGAGGTCGAAGCCGGCGGCACCGTCGGTGGCCGGAGCAGGGAGGGTGGCGGTGGCCCGGATGCGGGCAATGCGCAGGCGCATGGGAGAATAGTACAAGACCGGTGCCCGGTCGCGGAGGATGCCATGACGCGCGTGCAACGACGATGGAAGTGGGGAGTGTCCGGACTGCTGTCGTTCCTGATCAGCCTGTCCGTGCTGGCACAGGGACCGGCCCCGCAGGCGACGCCCGTCACCCCGCCGTCTTCCCAGGCGCTGCCGGCGGATCTGGTGCTGGCTGCCCCGCTGCCCCGCGACCCGGCCGTGCGCGTGGGGCGGCTCGAGAATGGGTTGAGCTACTACATCCGGCAGAACGGCCGGCCGGCGCAGCGGGTGTCGCTGCGGCTCGCCGTGAATGCTGGCTCCCTGCAGGAGGCCGACGACCAGCGCGGTCTGGCGCATTTCCTCGAGCACATGGCCTTCAACGGCACCGAGAATTTCAAGCCGGGAGAGCTCGTGGCCTTCCTCGAGTCGATCGGGGCGCGCTTTGGTCCGCACGTCAATGCCTCGACCAGCTTCGACGAGACCATTTACATGCTCGATGTACCCACCGACCGCGAGGGCTACGTCGACCGCGGGCTGCTGGCCCTCCGCGATTTCGCAGCCGGTGTGCAGTTGCTACCGGCCGAAGTGGACCGTGAGCGGGGAGTGGTGCTCGAGGAATGGCGGGGACGCCTCGGCGCGTCGGCCCGCATCACCGACCAGCAGATTCCCCTGATCTTCAGGGGCTCGCGCTATGCCGACCGGTTGCCGATCGGCACGCCCGAGATCATTCAGACGGCGCCGCGCGAGCGACTCGCGGCGTTCTACCGCGAGCACTATCGACCGGACCAGATGGCGGTGGTGGTGGTGGGCGACCTGGCCCCCGACGCTGCCGAATCGATGATTCGGGCGCGTTTTTCCGGGATTCCGGCGCGTGCGACGCCCGTGGCTCCGCTGAACCGTGCGGTGCCCGGCCATGTGGAACCGCTGGTCAGTGTGGTGACCGATCCCGAAGCCCAAAGCTGGACGGTGACCCTCGGCATCAAGGGCACCCCGGCGGAACAGCGGACGGTGGCGGACTATCGGGCCAGTCTCGTGCGTCAGATGCTCGAGCGGATGATGAATCCGCGCCTTCGCGAGCTGTCGCAGCGCCCTGACGCTCCTTTCCTGGGAGCGCAGGCGGGCATCGACACCATCGGCCGGTCGCTGCAGCTGTTTGACCTCAGCGCCGCCGTCCCCGAACGCGGGCAGGTGGCCGGGCTCGAGGCGCTGGTCACGGAAGCCCGTCGCGTTCAGCGGCATGGCTTCAGCGAGGCAGAACTCGACCGGGCCCGTCGTGAACTGCTGGCCGCGTATGACCGGGCCTATAACGAGCGGGCAACGTCCGAGAGCCCGAGCTTCGCCCGCGAGTATGTGTCGCACTTCCTGGAAGGCGAGCCGATGCCCGGCATCGAATTCGAGCATCGTCTGGCGACCGCGTATGTGCCGACCATCACGGTGGCCGAGGTGGTGGCCGCTGCGACGTCGCTGCTGTCGGCCGAGAACCGGGTCGTGCTGGCCGTCGCTCCCCGGAAGGCCGACCAGCCGCCGGCCACGCGCGAGGCCCTGCTGGCCGCCGTGGCGCGTGCCGAAGTCGCCGATGTCGGCCCGTGGCGCGATGACACGTCAGGGCGCACGCTGGTCAGCACGCCACCCACACCGAGCCGGGTGACCGGGCAGCGCACGCTCCCGGCTATCGGCGTCACCGTGCTGACGCTCTCCAATGGGGCCGAGGTCTGGCTGAAGCCCACGGACTACAAGGCAGACCAGGTACTGTTCGGTGCGCAGGCGCTCGGGGGGACCTCGCTTGCAGACGAGGCCGATTTCTTCAGTGCCGACCTGGCCTCGGCCCTCGTGTCGGTGGGCGGTATGGGGGGCTTTTCGCCTGTCGACCTCGGCAAGATGCTGGCCGGCCGCATCGCGTCGGCCTCTCCGCAGCTGGGCACCTACACGCACGAAGTCGGGGGCGCGTCGACGCCGCGTGATCTCGAGGTGGCCCTGCAGTTGAACTACCTGGCGTTCACGGCGCCGAACCTCACGCCCGAGGCGTTCGACTTGCTCAAGCGGCGTTTGGGCGCGGTGCTCGACAACCAGGCGCAGAATCCCCGGGCGGTCTTCGGCGAGCGGGTGAGCCTGGTCAACCAGTCACAGCACTACAGCGCACGCATGCTGTCGGTGGCCGACCTGCCGAAGCTCAAGCTCGAGACGATGCAGGCCTACTATCGGGCCCGCTACAGCAATGCGGCCGACTTCACGTTCTTCCTGGTCGGGGCCTTCGACACGGCCGCGGTCACGCCACTCATCGAGCGCTGGATAGGCGGGCTGCCGTCGACCGGGACACGCACGGCCCGGTTCCGCGACACGGGGGTGCGGTTCCCCGACACACCCGTGCGCGAGCAGGTGCGCAAGGGCCGCGAGCCGGCCAGCCAGACGGTGATTAGCCTGTTTGCCGACCCGGGGCAGGATGAATTCGAGCTGCACCGCCTGCGTGCCTCCACGTCGGTGCTGAGTCTGCGGCTGCGTGAGCTGCTGCGTGAGCAGCTCGGCGGCACCTACGGCGTCTCGGTCGCCTTCGATTCGGCCGCACCGATGAAAGGCTACGGCTCGGTGGTGGTGAAATTTGGCAGTGCCCCGGACCGCGTCGACACCCTGACCCGCGCCGTATTCGACGAGGTCGCGCGGCTTGTGAATGAGGGCCCATCGGCTGAGGATGTGGCGAAGGTGAAAGAGATGGAGAAGCGTGACCTCGAGACCAACGCCCGCCAGAACGCGTATTGGATGGGATCGCTGCAGACTGTGCTGCTGTACGGCTGGGAACCCGAGAGCATCGCCCGGCGTCCTCAGCGTGCAGAGCAGCTGACCCCGGCGGTGCTGCACGAGATGTTCCGCAAATATTTCACGACCGATCGGGTCACCGTGGTCTCGCTGATGCCCGAGGCATGAACCCACGACCGTTAGATACAATCCGAGGTTTGCATGGCTGCGCAATTCGTCTACGTCATGAAGGGGCTGGGGAAGACCTATCCCCCCGATCACACCGTCCTCCGCGACATCTGGCTGTCGTTTCTTCCCGGTGCCAAGATTGGCGTCCTCGGTCTGAACGGGGCCGGCAAGTCGAGTCTGTTGAAAATCATGGCGGGCCTCGACACGGGCTACGTGGGCGAGGCCTTCGCCGGCGAGGGCGTCACCGTGGGCTATCTGGCGCAGGAGCCGCAACTCAATCCGGCGAAGGACGTGCGCGGCAATGTCGAGGAAGGTGTCGCCGAGATCAAGGCGGTGCTCGAACGCTACGACGAAGTCAACATGAAGCTCGGCGAGGACCTGTCGCCCGAGGACATGGAGAAGGTGCTCGACGAGCAGGCGCGCCTGCAGGACCGCATCGATGCGACCAACGCGTGGGATCTCGACGCGCGCCTCGAACTGGCCATGGACGCCCTGCGGTGCCCGCCGCCAGACGCGGACGTCACCACACTCTCGGGTGGTGAGCGGCGTCGCGTGGCCCTGTGCCGCCTGCTGCTGCAGTCACCCGATCTGCTGCTGCTCGACGAACCGACGAACCACCTCGACGCAGAGTCGGTGGCGTGGCTCGAAAAGTTCCTCAAGGACTATCAGGGCACCGTGGTGGCCGTCACGCACGATCGCTATTTCCTCGACAACGTGGCCGGCTGGATTCTCGAGCTTGACCGCGGACACGGCATTCCCTATCAGGGCAATTACTCGGGCTGGCTCGAACAGAAGCAGCAGCGGCTGCAGCAAGAAGAAAAAGCCGAGAGCCGCAGGCAGCGCACGCTGCAGCGCGAACTCGACTGGATCCGCATGTCGCCGCGCGCCCGCCAGGCGAAGGGCAAGGCCCGCCTCAATGCGTACGAAGACCTGCTGAATCAGGACACCGCCCAGAAGCTCGACTCGGTGGAAATCTACATTCCCCCCGGCCCTCGACTCGGTGACATCGTCATTGAGGCCCGACACATCCGGAAGGCCTTCGGTGAGACCGTGCTGTTCGATGACCTGTCGTTCACGCTGCCACGCTCGGGCATTGTCGGGGTGATCGGGCCGAATGGCGCAGGCAAGACCACGCTCTTCCGCATGGTCACCGGGCAGGAAGCCTCGGACGCGGGCGCGCTGCGCCTCGGTGAGACGGTGCAGTTCGGGTATGTCGACCAGAGCCGCGATGCGCTTGACCCGAACAAGACGGTGTTCGACGAGATCACGGACGGGCAGGACGAGCTGACCATGGGGCGCAAGACCGTGGCCTCGCGGGCGTATGTGTCGTGGTTCAACTTCAAGGGGGGACAGCAGCAGCGGAAGGTCGGCACCCTCAGCGGTGGCGAGCGCAACCGTGTGCATCTCGCGAAGCTGCTGCGGAAGGGCAGCAACCTGCTGCTGCTCGACGAACCAACGAACGACCTCGACGTCGATACCCTGCGGGCACTCGAGGAGGCCTTGCTCAATTACCCGGGCTGCGCGGTGGTCATCAGCCACGACCGATGGTTCCTCGATCGCATTGCGACGCATATCTTGGCGTTTGAAGGCGACAGCCAGGTGGTCTGGTACGAGGGGAACTATCAGGACTATGACGCGGACCGCAGGCGCCGCCTCGGGGCAGCCGCAGACCAGCCGCATCGCATCAAATACCGGAAGTTGACGCGGAACTGAGCCCTCGCCATGACCGAACGTGATGCCCGGGCGATTGCCGCGGTGCTCGGAGCACAGATCCGGCAGGAAATCGCGACGACGGTTCGGGTACTGCGCGCCATCCCCGAGACGGGGCGGGGATGGCGCCCCGATCCCATCAGTCGGACCGCGTGGGACCTCGCGGTGCATCTGTGCCGGTCGGAAGAGTGGTTTCTCACGGGGCTGCTGACGGGCGACTTTGCACAGGGTCCGCAGGAGGCGCCGGCGGCCACGCTGGACGGGCTGGTGGCGTGGTACGCGTCGGTGGTGCCCTCGAAACTCGAGGAGGTGCTGGCGCTCGAAGACGCAGTCCTGGCGTCCTCCGTTGATTTTTACGGCACACCGCTGCCGCGTGTCGTCCTGTTGCCACTCTTCATTGGCCACTCGGCGCATCACCGGGGGCAACTCTCCTCGGCGCTGCGCTCGATGGGTGCACGCGTGCCGAGCATCTACGGCAGCAGTGCCGATCAGTCGTGGAAGGCCGTATGACCCGTCGTCTGCTGCGTGCGTCGCTGCTGATCTGGACGGTCATCGTGACGGCGTGTGCGCCGGCACCTCCCGACCTCGTGCTTACGGGAGGGCGCATCTTCACGGCGACCGACGCGCAGCCGTGGGTCGAGGCGCTTGCCATCCGTGGGGACCGCATTATCGCCGTGGGCAACACGGCCGAGATCACCGCGCTCGCCGGTCCGACGACGCAGCGTCGCGCGCTCGAGGGGCGCATCGTCGTGCCGGGGTTCAACGATGCGCATGTGATTGACCCGGGGGGCGATGCGGACGCCGTGCGCGCGGTCCTCGCCAGGGGGCTGGCAATGGGGGTGACGTCGGTGCAGTGGTTTGCGGGCGAGCGCACGGTCGCGGAGGTGGCGCGGGTCCTGCGTGAGGCGGCATCGCCGGCGCGGGTGCGCGTCTTCCGGATGCCTCGACCAGGCCCTGCCGGGATGACCATCGACAGTCGCCCGCACCTGCCACCGCAGCCCACACTGCGCATTGACATCAGAGGGTTTGGTTTCCGTCTCGGAAGCGATGACCGCGACCGGATCCGGCAGGCGGTCGGCTGGGCCTTCGGCACGGAAGACCTGCTCGCCGTCGAAGCGACAGACGAGGACGGGCTGCGTGCCTATGAGGCGGCGCTGACGTCGACGGGCGTAGCCGAGGTCTGGCGCCGTAAGCGCCCGAGGATCGACTGGCCCAGGCAGCCTCTTGATTCGGTGCTTGGTCTTCTGCGCGACTACGGGATCAGCGTCGTGCAGGGCACCCGCGGGGACGCCGTGCTCCAATCACGTGTCTTACCAGTCGGTGCGATGGCCGTTGGTACGGGCAGCGGCATTCAACCCTTCGAGGAGTTGGCCTGGCTGATGTCTCCCGAACGGGGGGCGACGGCATGGACGGGCATCGAGGCGCTGACGGCCATGACGCGCGGAGGTGCGCTGGTCGAATTGCAGGGGCGAGACAAGGGATTTCTGGCGCCAGGCGCACTGGCCGATGTGGCTGTGCTGTCCGATGACCCTCTCGCGATGACGCCGGCCCGCGCGGGCCACATGCGGAGCCTGCTGACGTTGGTTGGAGGAGAGGTCGTTCACGATGTTCCCTGATCTTCGGACGTTTGTGCACCAGCTGCGGCGGGACCGCGACATCGTCGAGATCACGGCGCCGGTCGATGCCGAACTGGAAGCGGCCGAAATTCACCGGAGGGTGATCGCGGCCGGTGGTCCGGCATTGCTGTTCAGCAACGTACGGGGCAAGGCGTTTCCTCTGGCCACGAACCTGTTCGGCACGGCCCGCCGGGCTGAGCTCGCCTTTGGTGAGCGCCCCCTGCGTCTCATCCGCGAGATTGTGCATCTGGCTGAAACGATTCTGCCGCCGACGGCGGGGAAACTTTGGGAGGCGCGCGGACTCGCGACCGAACTGCTGAAGGTGGGCCTGTCGCGCCAGCGGTCCGGACCGGTCACCGAGGTGGTATCGTCCACCCTACGTCTCGATCAGTTGCCGGCCCTGACATGCTGGCCTGAGGATGGCGGGCCGTTTGTCACGCTACCTCTCGTGTACACCACACCGCCGGATGGTCGCGGGGCCCCGAATCTGGCGATGTATCGCATGCACGTACACGACGCACACACGACCGGCATGCACTGGCAGATTGGCAAGGGCGGCGGCTTTCATCACCAGCTTGCCGAGGCACGTGGAGAAGCGCTTCCGGTCACGGTGTTTCTGGGCGGGCCACCTGCGCTGATCCTGGCAGCCATCGCCCCACTACCGGAGAACCTGCCCGAGCTGATGCTGGCGTCCCTCATCGCCGGTTCCCGACTGCCGCAGGTGCCCGGCCCCAACGGCCATCCGCATCCGCTGGTGGCCTCGGCCGAGTTTGCTCTGATGGGGGAAGTGCCCGCCCACGTGCGCCGTCCGGAAGGCCCTTTCGGTGACCACTACGGCTATTACTCGCTGCGGCACGACTATCCGGAGTTCCGCGTGCGGCAGATTGCCTATCGACATGATGCCATCTACCCAGCCACGGTCGTCGGCAAGCCGCGGCAGGAAGACTTCTACATCGGCGACCTGCTCCAGGAGTTGCTCTCGCCGCTGTTCCCGCTCGTGATGCCGGCCGTGCAGCAGCTATGGTCCTACGGCGAGACCGGCTATCACTCGCTCGCAGCGGCGGTGGTCAAGCAGCGCTACAAGCGCGAGGCGATGGCCAGTGCGTTCCGGATTCTTGGCGAGGGGCAACTGTCGCTGACCAAGTTCCTGCTGCTGACCGACCGGCACGTCGACCTCAAGGATTTCCGGGCAACGCTTGAGCACATCCTGTCGCGCACCGATCCGCGCACCGACTTGTACGTGTTTTCGAATGTGTCGATGGACACGCTCGACTACAGCGGGCCCACCATCAACGAAGGGTCAAAAGGGGTGTGGCTCGGCGTCGGCGATCCGGTTCGGGACCTGCCCCGGCAGTTTCAGCCAGCGGTCGCCCCCCCGCGCGACGTGCGCGATGTGCGTGTCTACTGCGGGGGCTGTCTGGTGGTCGAGGCGTCGAGCTACGCAGCCGACCGCGAGGCACCGGGTCGCTTGGCGGCGCACCCCGCCTTCGCCGGCTGGCCGCTGGTCGTGGTGTCCGACGATGCCTCGAGAGCCGTGCGCAGTGACATGAATTTTCTCTGGACCACTTTTACGCGGTTCGAGCCGGGGGCTGACATTCACGCGGCAGACACGTCGGTTGTTCGACACCATGTGTGTTACACCCCGCCGGTCGTGATCGACGCGCGGATGAAGCCGTGGTACCCTGCCGAGCTGTCGTGTCGTGACGACATTGCCCGGCGTGTCACCGATCGGTGGCGCGAATATTTTCCGGACAATGCCGTCGAGATGGGCGATAGCGAACGAGGACATCTGGCGTAACGGCATCGGACGGATACTTCGACGTGACCGACCCAGCGAATCACGATGTTCTGGTCCGGGTGCGAAGCCGCTACCTCAAAAGAGCGCAGCGCCCCCGCTGACGATCGAGATGTTTTTGTTTACCATGTGACCATCACCAATAATGGGGGCGATACCCTGCATCTCATACGCTGCCACTGGGTCGTGACCGATTCCAATGGAACCTCCTACGAAGTGCATGGCGCTGGAGTCGCGGGGGAACAGCCAGTTCTGAAGCCACGCATGGCATTCGATTACACAAGTTTCTGTACGCTGAAAACGCCGGTAGGGTCCATGCACGGCACCTACACGATGGTGACCCACACAAAGGTGACGCTTCGGGTGCGAATTCCGCCTCTGACCCTGACCGTGCCTAACGTGGTGACCTGACGATGACGGTGATGCAGACAGGAGCGCCACGAACTGGCGCCGTTGCGGAGACGCGACAGTCGTCGGCGCCGGCCCGGACTGGCGAGGGTGATCCGAAGAAGCCCATCAATCGCACAGCGGCCTGGCGCGAAGCGCGGGCCCTGCTCTATGCCCATCGGCGGCGGCTGCTGCTCGGGCTGGGGCTGATGCTGATCTCGCGATTATCGGGCGTGGTGCTGCCGGCGCTGTCGAAGTACGTCATAGACGATGTGTTCGGCAAGGGCCGCACCGACCTGCTGCCGCCGATTGCGCTGACGGCCGGTGCTGCGACCGTGGTGCAGGCGGTGACAAGCTTTGCGCTGTCGCAGCTGCTGGGCGTCGCGGCGCAGAAGGCCATCACCGACATGCGCATCCGCGTCCACGCCAAAATCATGCGCCTGCCGGTGCGGTACTTTGACTCGACCAAGACCGGCGTGCTGTTGTCTCGCATCATGACTGATGCGGAAGGCATCAGGAACCTGGTCGGCACCGGCCTGGTGTCGCTGGTCGGCGGGCTGGTCACGGCAGTCATCGCGCTGGGCGTGCTGCTGTATCTCAACTGGCGCCTCACGCTGATCACGGCGATGGTGCTGGCGGTATTCGGTGGCGGCATGGCCTACGCATTCAAACTGTTGCGACCGCTGTTCCGCGAGCGCGGCAAGATTCAGGCGGAGGTGAGCGGGCGCCTGACCGAGGCGCTCGGCGGCATCCGTATCGTGAAGAGCTACACCGCCGAGAAGCGCGAGGAAGCGGTGTTTACCCAGGGGGCGAATCGGCTGTTCAGGAACATTGCGCAATCGATGACCGGCGTGTCGGCGACCACGGCCGGCAGTACGGTGATTGTCGGCGTGATTGGCGTCATCATGATCTGGATCGGCGGCAGCGACATTCTCGCAGGCCGGATGACGCTCGGCGACTTCATCAGCTACATCTTCTTTATCGGGCTGCTGGCCGCGCCACTGATTTCCATCGCGAGCATTGGCACGCAGATCACCGAGGCGTTCGCCGGGCTCGATCGCATCCGCGAGATTCTCGATCAGGAAACGGAGGATGAGGCTGACGCGACCAAGGCGCCGCTGACGGACGTCCAGGGCGACATCCGGTTCGATGGCGTGTGGTTCGAGTATGTCGATGGGCAACCGGTGTTGAAGGACGTGAGCTTTCACGCCGCGCCGGGCACGACGACGGCCCTGGTGGGGTCGTCCGGGTCGGGGAAGAGTACGCTCATCAGTCTGGTGATGGCCTTTAACCAGCCGCTACATGGACGTGTGCTGGTGGACGGGCGCGACCTGGCGTCGATTCCGCTGCACGATTACCGCTCGAGGCTGGCCTCGGTGCTGCAGGAGAGCTTCCTGTTTGACGGCACGGTGGCCGACAACATCGAGTATGCGAAACCCGAGGCGACGTTGGAACAGATTCGTGAGGCGGCGCGCATCGCCCACTGTGAGGAATTCATCCTGCGCTTTCCAGAGGGCTACGACACGATCGTCGGCGAGCGAGGTGTGAGGCTGTCGGGCGGGCAGCGCCAGCGCGTGTCGATTGCGCGTGCCATTCTGGCGCAGCCGCGCGTGCTCATCCTTGACGAGGCCACGTCGAGCCTCGACAGCGAGAGCGAGGAGATGATTCAGGACGGGCTGAAGACGCTGCGGGCCGGGCGCACGACGTTTGTGATTGCGCATCGGCTGTCGACGATTCGCAGCGCCGACCAGATTCTTGTGCTCGAGGGCGGCGAGATCGTCGAGCGGGGGTCGCATGCCGCCCTGCTCGACGCCAACGGCCGCTATCGGCAGCTGTACGACAAGCAGTACCGGCTCGAAACGAACCGGTTCATCAACCCGGGGGAAGACTGGACGCCTGCTGACGTCTGAGGCGCGCGGGATCCATCCCCGAGGCCTTGTCGGCATGCTGCGAGGGAGCATCGAATGAACCAACAGTGGTACATGGCAGTGGGCGGCCACCAAGTCGGCCCGGTGGCTGAGGATGAGATCATCAGCCAGTTACGCAACGGCACTATCGACGGCGATACGCTCGTCTACACCGCCGGCATGGTGACGTGGCAGAAGATCAGGGAGGTGGCCACCTTCGCGCCCTTTCTGACCCAGGCGGCGATGGCCGGGGGCCCTCCGCCGCCGCCCCCGCCTGGCATTCCCGGCCGAGTGGCGCATGAGATCGACTTTGTCATCCACGGGAATGAGATGCAGTTTGTCGAGGTGGAACTCGATCCGGGCGAGGCAGCCGTAGCCGAGGCCGGCGTGTTCATGTACATGACCCCGGGCATCCAGATGGAGACGATCTTCGGCGACGGACGCGCACAGGCGTCCCGGGGGATGTTCGATGCGCTGGTTGGGGCCGGCAAGCGCCTGCTGACGGGCGAAAGCCTGTTCATGACCGTCTATCAGAATCAGGGGCAGGGCAAACAGCGGGTGGCGTTTGCCGCCCCGTATCCAGGCAAGATCCTGCCGATGGACCTGAAGGCACTTGGCGGCCAGCTGATTTGCCAGAAGGACTCATTCCTCTGCGCGGCGCGTGGCGTGAGCGTGGGCATCGCCTTCCAGCGAAAACTGGGAGCCGGACTGTTCGGCGGCGAGGGTTTCATCATGCAGAAGCTCGAGGGCGACGGTCTCGCCTTCGTGCATGCAGGCGGCACCATCCATGCCGTCGACCTGCGTCCCGGCGAGACACTGCGCGTTGACACCGGGTGTCTGGTGGCCCTGCAGGCGGCCGTGCAGTACGACATTCAGTACGTGGGCAACATCAAGACCGCGCTGTTCGGGGGCGAAGGCATCTTCTACGCAGCGCTGACAGGTCCCGGCCGCGTCTGGCTGCAGTCGCTGCCATTCAGCCGTCTGGCCGACCGCATTTATGCCGCCGCACCGCAGACCGGTGGACGTCGCACGGAAGAGGGCTCGATTCTCGGCGGGCTGGGCGATCTGCTCGACGGCCGGTAGGGCTACAACACGGGTGTGCCCCCGGCCAGTCTCGCGCCGGGGGCATGCTACGATGCCCCGATGCGTCGATTGATCATCCTGATGCTGGCCGCCAGTCTCGGAGTGGCGGGGACTGCCGGGGGGCAGGTTCGCACGGCCTACCCGGACAGACGGGGCGTGGCGCTGTCACAGTTTCCCCGCACCATCAAGCTGGCGGACCACGTCTACGGCTACGAAGAGATCCGGCAGCCGGGCTTTACCACCGTCAGCCTGTTCGTCGTCGGGGCCGACGGCGTGTTGCTGGCCGACGGGCAGGGCAGCGTCGCCGCGACACAGGCGCTGGTTGATGCGATCGGGGCGGTGACGCCCAAGCCGATTCGCTGGTATGTCGTCGGGTCGGATCACGGCGACCACACCGCAGGCAACTCGGTGCTGCCGACGGATGTGCGTTACATCATCCATCCCCAGTCCCTGGCGCAGATGCAGCGTGATGCGGCTCGGCCTGCGCGTGGGGCCGGCGCACCGCAGGTGGTGGTTCCCCCCGCGGCCATGACGGGTGACACGGAAACCATCAACGTTGGTGGCATCGAGGTGCGGGTGCTGTTTCTCGGGCGGGCCCATACGGGGGGCGACCTCATGGTGCAGTTGCCGGCACAGCGACTGCTCTTCATGAGCGAGGCCTATCTCAACCGCGTGTTTCCTGCGATGCGATCGGCATATCCGTCAGAGTGGGTGCGCGTCATCGACCGTGCGCTGGCACTTGACGTCGACCGGTTCGTGCCGGGTCACGGATTCATTGAGGAGCCGCATGTCTCGCGCGAGGAACTGGTCGAGTTCCGCAAGGCCCTACAGTTCGTGATTGCCGAAGTGCGGGCACTCAAGGCGCGTGGCCTGACGGTCGACGATGCCGAGCGGCAGGCGAACTGGGGCCCGTACACAGAGTGGTTCCTTCGCGAACAGCAGGCGCCGATTGCCGTGCGGAAGGTGTATGACGAACTGGAAGGGAGACTGAAATGAGCCAGGCTACTGCGCAGTCATTCGAGAAGCACGCGCACCACCCGGTGCCGACCTACATCGCCTTGCTGCTGTGGCTGGGCGCGCTGATGGCGTGGCTCGGGTCGCGCTTCATGGGGTGGGATGCTGCCGATGTGTCGATGGGCCTGTTGTTCGGTGCCGTCTTCATGGCCTTGTCGATGGGCCGCATCTACACGGTGCGCCTGCAGGACCGCATCATCATGCTGGAAATGAAGGTGCGCTGTGCCGAGGTGTTGCCGGCCGGCGAGGATGCGCGCCTTGCCCAGTTGACGCCCAAGCAGATGGTGGCCCTGCGCTTTGCGTCGGATGCCGAACTTGGCGACCTGCTCGACCGTGCGGTGCGTGAACGCCTGTCGCCTGTAGACATCAAGCGTGCGGTTACGCAGTGGCGGGCCGACCACCACCGAACGTAACCGGGCCTGATCGCTGGATGGCCGCACTGTGACGCCAGACGAAAAACAGGAAGTGCTCAAGCTGCTCGAAGCGCACGAGCGCACGCTCGCTGTCTGCCGGGCGTGTGCCGAAACGACCCGCGACCTGGCGTGGGAAGTGAAGCGAGGCAGTGCCCCTCAGGCCGAGGCGCTGGCGGCGACGGCTGACGAGGCGTCGCGTGTGCTCAACGACCTGGGCCAGGTCGAACTGATGCTCGCCGAGATGAAGGCGGCCCTCTGGTGAACGCACCCGCATGACGCAGGGGTTGATGACGTGCGAGATCTCTGATGCCGTGGTGCTGATTACAGGGGCTGGCGGTGAAGTAGGCCACGGCCTCATCGGCCGGCTGTCCGCAGCGGGCCGGCGTGTGGTGACGCTCGACCTGCAGCCCCTCGCACCCGCGCTGGCCGAGGGCGTAGCTGCCGAATATACCGGTACGATCCTCGACGGTGACCTGCTCGCCAGGGTGTTCCACGCACACCGCGTCGACGCCGTGTTTCATCTGGCGGCGTTGCTCTCAACCAGTGCGGAGCGCGATCCGCAGCATGCGCATCGTGTGAACGTCGAGGGCACTCTGGCGCTGCTCGAACAGGCGCGCCAGTCGGGCGAGCGCCACGGCCACACCGTCCGGTTCCTGTTTCCATCGACGATTGCGGTGTACGGCCTGCCGTCGCGTGCCGTCAAGCAGCGATCCGGTCGCGTGAGCGAGGATACCTTCACACAGCCCACCACGATGTACGGCTGCAACAAGCTGTACTGCGAGCACCTGGGGCGCTACTACGCACGGCACTATCGCCAGGGCGCTGCGGCCGGGTTGGTGCCGGCGCTGGACTTCCGTGGCCTGCGTTTTCCCGGGCTGCTGTCAGCCGACACGGTGCCGAGCGGAGGCACATCTGACTATGCCCCGGAAATGATTCACGCGGCGGCGCAGGGGCAGCCCTATGCCTGTTTCGTCGGGCCGGACACCTGGCTGCCGTTCATGGCCATGCCTGATGCGGTCGACGCACTGCTGCAACTGGAGCAAGCGCCCCAGGCGTCGCTCACCCGCACGGTCTACAACGTCTCAGCGTTCAGTGCGTCAGCCGACGCCTGTGCCCGAGAGACGATCGAGGTATTTCCCCTGGCCCACATCACCTGGTCGCCCGACGTCAGACGCCAGGGCATCGTCGACACATGGCCCGCCGATGTGGATGATTCGAGCGCGCGCCGCGACTGGGGATTCTCGCCGGCGTATGACTTCAGGTGCACGTTTCGGGACTATCTGCAGCCGGCCGTCACTGCGCGATACGCGCGCCGCTCCTAGGGGGGCCAGGCCTCACCGTCATGCGCTGCATCGAGATTGTGTCGCCGGGCGGGCCAGAGCAGCTGCGGCTGGTCGAGCGCCCGTCCCCTGTGCCGGCCGCGGGTGAGGTGTGTATTGCTGTCAAGGCCGCCGGGGTCAATCGCCCCGACGTGCTGCAGCGCTACGGCAAGTATCCACCGCCCCCAGGGGCCAGTGATCTTCCGGGACTCGAGGTGGCGGGTATTGTCTCTGCCGTCGGTGCCGGCGTCCGGCGCTGGCGCGAGGGCGACCGGGTCTGTGCGCTGGTGGCCGGTGGGGGCTATGCGGAACGGTGCGTCGCCCCCGAGGGACAGTGCCTGCCGTTGCCGGGCGGCTGTGCCTGGCATGAGGCCGCCGCGTTGCCGGAGGCGATCTTCACGGTGTGGACGAACGTGTTGGAGCGCGGCGCGCTCGCGGCCAGCGAGTGGCTGCTTGTGCACGGCGGCACCAGCGGTATCGGCACCACGGCGATTCAGCTGGCCTCGGCACTCGGTGCCCGTGTGGTGGCGACGGCGGGCAGCGACGAGAAGTGCGCGGCGTGTGTCGGACTCGGAGCGGTCGCGGCCTGGAACTACCGTACGGTCGACTGGGTAGCGGCAGCCCGTCACCTGACGGAGGGCCGGGGTGTCAACGTCGTACTCGACATGGTGGGCGGTGACTACACGCCGCGGAACCTCGCAGCGCTGGCCGACGCCGGGCGACTCGTGCAGATTGCCTTTCTCGGGTCGCCCCGTACCGAAGTCGACCTGTCGGTCGTGATGCGCAGGCGGCTGTGGATCACGGGGTCGACGCTGCGCCCACGGACGGTGGACGAGAAGTCGGCGCTGGCGCGGCAGGTCGAGGAACAGGTGTGGCCCCATATTGCGGCTGGACGCGTGCGGCCGGTGATGGCTGCTCGGTTTCCCCTCGCGGACGCGGCCGACGCGCATCGCCTCATGGAATCCAGCCGCCACATCGGAAAAATCGTGCTCGATGTCGGTGCCTGAGCGGCTGTTCACGGCGCGCTTTGCGCTCATGTTCAGCTTCAGCTTCACGGTCTTCCTGGCCGCATTCCAGCTGCTGCCGACGGCACCATTCCAGATTCTCGCGCTGGGTGGCAGTCAGGGTGAGGCCGGGCTGTTTCTCGGGCTGCTCACCTATGCGTCGGCGTTCTCGGCGCCCCTGACAGGCGCGGTGGCCGATCGCATCGGCAAGCGACGCATGCTGCTCTCCACCTCGTCGGTGATCGCCGTGCTGTCGGCGTGCTACGCCGTGACGCCGGGCTATGAGTGGATGCTGGGGCTCGTGCTGGTGCACGGCGTCTTCTGGAGCGGACTGCTGACCGCCTCGGGGGCATACGTCACTGATCTGCTGCCGTCCACTCGACGCACCGAGGGCCTCGGATATTGGGGATTTGCGAGCATCATGGCCGTGGCGATTGCCCCGTCCGTCGGCCTGTGGGTGTTCGGGCGCGGCGGTTGGACCATGGTGTGCCTAGAGACGACGGTGCTGCACGTCGTCATGGCGGTGATTGCGTGGCGGCTGCCAGCCGACCGCCCGCACGTCACCAGCCAGCCCCTGCGGCTGTCGACGCTGGTTGAGTGGCGTGTGCTGGTGCTCGGCGGCACGCTCTTCCTGTATGCGTTTTCGTACGGCGGCATCACGAGCTTCGCGGCGCTGTATGCCGACCAGCTGTCGATTACGCCGCGAGCGCTGTACTTCACAATCTTTTCTCTGACCATCATGGTCACGCGACCCTTCATCGCGCGCTACGCGGACGTGACCGATCACCGGCGGGTGATCGTGGCCTGCCTGCTGCTGGTCGCGACAAGCATGGTGGTGATGTCGATGGCAACCAGCCGCGATCTGCTGATGCTGTCGGCGGTGTTGTTTGGCACGGGCTTCGGCTCGGCCTATCCCGTGATGGTGTCGGCGCTGATGAAGCGGGTGCCGGCCGCGCGACGCGGCGCAACCTTCGGCGCGCTGATTGGCGCCTTTGACACCGGCATCGGCAGCGGTTCGATTGCCGTCGGCTGGATGGGGCAGTGGTGGGGCCTGTCGACGGCATACGCGGTCGCGGCTGCCCTGGCGGCCTGTGCCGTGCCCTACTACGTGTGGGCCGAGCGGCGGTTTGCACCACCGACCGACTGAACGACGGCGTCCGCCATCGTGCGATGAACCTCAGCGTGACGGTTCGTAGGCCAGAATGGGTCGCAGCCACATTTCGGCCTCTGTCACGGGCATGCCGGCGCGCGCCGCATAGTCGGCCACCTGGTCGGCATTCACGCGCTGGATGTTGAAGTAGCGGCTGCCTGGATGCGATAGATAGAGACCGCTGACGCTGGCGGCCGGTGTCATCGCACACGACTCCGTGAGCGCCATGCCGATGGCCCGGGCGCCCAGGAGATCGAAGAGGCGGCGCTTGAGGCTGTGGTCGGGGCAGGCCGGATAGCCGAAGGCGGGGCGGATGCCCTGGAAGGCCTCGTCGATCAACTGGTCGTAACTGAGGGCTTCGGTCAGGCCCCAGTCCGTGCGCGCGCGCTGGTGCAGATACTCGGCGAAGGCTTCGGCGAGGCGGTCGGCCAGGGCCTTCACCAGGATGGCCGAGTAGTCATCATGCGCCGTCTCGAACCGCCTGACGACCGCGTCCGCGCCCAGACCGGCCGTCACGGCGAAGGCCCCGACATAGTCGGTGATCCCGCTGCCGACCGGCGCCACAAAGTCGGCCAGCGACCGGTTGGGCTTGTCATCGGCAATGATCTCCTGCTGGCGCAGCATCGGGAAGCGGACGACCTCCTCGCCCTGACGATCACCGACACCGTAGAGCACGAGGTCGTCACGGTCGGCATTGGCGGGCCAGAAGCCGTACACGCCGCGGGCACGCAGCTGCCGGCCCGAGATTAGGCGTTCGAGGAGGGCCTGACCGTTCGCGAACAGATCGCGCGCGGCAGGGCCGTGCACGGCGTCGTCGAGGATGGCGGGATAGCGGCCTTTCAGTTCCCAGGCGCTGAAGAAGAACGTCCAGTCAATGTATGGCACCAGTTCCGCTAGGTCGAGGTCGACCTGCCGAGGTCCGGTGAAGGCCGGCACGGCCGGATGCGCATAGTCGAGCACCTGGCGATTGGCCCTAGCCTTGCTATACGGCACCGTGGGTCGCTCGGCACGCAGGGCATACTGCGCACGCAGCGTCTCCTGGGATGCCCGGGTCTCGCCGATGAAGCCCTCACGTTGGGTCGGGCTCAGCAGGCTGCCCACGACGTCGGTGACCCGAGACGCATCCGGCACATGCATGGTCGGTCCGCTGTATTGCGGGGCGATCTTCACGGCGGTGTGCTGCTTGCTGGTCGTGGCCCCGCCAATCAGCAGTGGCATCGTCAGGCCGCGACGTTCCATTTCCGAGGCAACGAAGACCATTTCGTCGAGTGATGGTGTGATGAGCCCGCTCAGCCCGACGGCGTCTACCTTATGCGCGATCGCCTCGCTGAGGATGCGGTCGCACGACACCATCACTCCGAGATCGATCACCTCGTAGCCGTTGCAGCCGAGCACGACGCCGACAATGTTCTTACCGATGTCGTGCACATCGCCCTTGACCGTGGCCATCAGCACCCGTCCCTGGGCTCCTCCTCCGGCCGCCGCCTTTTCCTCGGCCATGAAGGGTTCGAGATACGCCACGGCCCGCTTCATCGCGCGTGCGCTCTTGACGACCTGGGGCAGGAACATCTTGCCTGCGCCGAAGAGATCGCCCACCGTCTTCATGCCGTCCATCAGCGGACCCTCGATGACCTCGATGGGGCGACCGAGGGCCTGTCGGGCTTCTTCCGTGTCGGCTTCGATAAAATCGACTACGCCGTGTACTAGGGCATGGGCCAGTCGCTGTCCCACAGGCGCGGCCCGCCACGCCAGATCGGTTTCACGACGCGAGGCCGAGCCCTTTACGGTCTCGGCAAAGCGGACCATCCGGTCGGTGGCATCGGGTCGCCGGTTGAAGAGCACATCTTCCACGTGCCCCCGGAGGTCGTCGGGAATGTCCTCGTACACGACCAGTTGCCCGGCATTGACGATGCCCATATCGAGGCCGGCGCGGATGGCATGAAAAAGGAAGGCCGAGTGCATGGCCTCGCGTACGACGTCATTCCCGCGGAACGAGAACGACAGATTGCTGATGCCGCCGCTGATGTGTGCGCCTGGGCAGGTGGCCTTGATCTGCCGCGTGGCCTCGATGAACGCGAGGGCATAGTCGTTGTGTTCTTCGAGCCCGGTGGCGACGGCCAGCACGTTCGGATCGAAGATGATGTCCGTCGGGTCAACGTCGGCCTTCGTGGTGAGCAGGTGGTAGGCGCGCTGGCAGATAGCCACCTTGCGCGCCACGGTGTCGGCCTGCCCGGTTTCGTCGAAGGCCATGACCACCATGGCCGCGCCATAGCGGCGGACGGTGGCGGCGCGTTCCAGAAACTCGGCTTCGCCCTCCTTCAGGCTAATCGAGTTCACGATGGCCTTGCCCTGCACGCACTTCAGGCCGGCTTCGATGACCGACCATTTCGAGCTGTCAATCATCACTGGAATGCGGGCAATTTCGGGCTCGGTGGCAATGTAGTTGAGGAACCGGGTCATGCACCCGGCCGAATCGAGCATGCCCTCGTCCATGTTCACGTCGAGGATGTTGGCACCGCCACGCACCTGTTCAAGCGCTACCTCGGCGGCACCGGACCAGTCGCCCGATGAGACGAGCCGGGCGAACTTCCGCGAGCCGGTGACATTGGTGCGTTCGCCGATCATCTGGAAGTTTGCCTCGGGCCGCAGCACCAGCGCTTCGAGTCCGGACACCCGGGTCAGTGACACGTGCTGTTCGGGGCGCGGACGCGGTCGTGGGGCCACGCCGTCGACCGCTCGGGCAATCGCCGCGATGTGGTCGGGGGTGGTGCCGCAGCAGCCGCCGATGATGTTGACAAAACCACTAGTCGCGAAGTCGCGGATAAGGCCCGCTGTTTCTTCGGGGGCTTCGTCGTACTGACCGAAGGCGTTGGGCAGGCCGGCGTTCGGGTAGCACGTCACATAGCCCGTCGCGATGCGGGCGAGTTCGGCCAGGTAGGGCCGCATGTCGCGTGCACCGAGGGCGCAGTTGAGGCCGACGGAAAACGGACGGGCATGCTCGACCGAAATATAGAACGCGTCGAGGGTCTGACCCGAGAGGGTGCGGCCACTGCGGTCGGTGATGGTGGCCGAAATCATGACCGGCAGACGTCTGCCCCGCTGGGCAAAGGCGGCATCGATGCCAACGAGGGCGGCCTTGGCATTGAGCGTGTCGACGATGGTTTCCACGAGCAGCAGGTCGACGTCCCCTTCGAGGAGGCCGAGGGCCTGTTCGCGATAGGCCTCGGCCATGTCGCCAAACGTGATGGATCGCAGGGCTGGGTTGTTTACGTCAGGCGACAGCGACAGCACCTTGGTGGTGGGGCCCATCGACCCGGCGACAAAGCGCGGGCGGCCGGGCGTGCGCGCCGTCCACGCGTCTGCGGCCTCACGGGCGACGCGTGCACCGGCCACATTCAGCTCATAGGCCAGGGCCTCGAGTCCGTAGTCGGCCTGTGACACCGCGGTCGAGCTGAAGGTGCAGGTCTCGATGATGTCGGCACCGGCTTCGAGATACTGCTCGTGTATGGTGCGAATCGCGTCAGGTCTCGTGAGCACCAGGATGTCGTTGTTACCCTTGAGATCGTGCGCGTGTGCAGCGAAGCGGGCACCACGGAAGTCGGCTTCACTGAGGTGGAGGCGCTGCACCATGGTGCCCATCGCCCCGTCCAGAACGAGGATGCGCGAGGCCAGGGCCTCTTCAAGTCGGAGCTGTGTGGGTGTCATGATTGTCGGGCCTTCCGTCGGCGTGCAAGCGTGCCTGTGGCGAGCAGAACCACAAAGGGATCGCCGGCCGTGCGCGCGCCGACGCGCACCGAGACCCGCGAGAGACCGGCGGCAGTCAGCAACGCGCTCAACCGTTCATCGGTGAACCCGAGCCAGGCGTCGCCGAGGCGCTGCCGGACCCACGTCTCGTCGTGGGCGCGAAGGTCGAGCACCAGTAGCCGACCCCCGTCCTTGAGCACCCGCACGGCCTCGGCCAGGGCCAGGGCTGGGTCGGGGGCGTGATGCAGAGCGTGCGAGAGCATGACCAGGTCCATCGACTGGTCGTCGAGCGGAATACGCTCGAGCTCGCCACGCTTCCAGGTGATGTTGCGCAGGCCGCGCCGCGCCGAGGCGGTGCGGCCACGGATAAGGACGTCAGGTGATCGGTCGATGGCGATGACTCTGCGGGCCCACTGTGCCGCTTCCATGGCGAGATAGCCCTCGCCACAGCCGATATCAGCCACGTCGAGCGCGGGCAGCAGCATGCCGAGTGCCCGTGACCAGGCCTTCCAGCTGCGCCCCGGCACCAGTTGCCGGTGGTCACGGGCATCAGCCTCGGCCCGACGGTCGAAGTTCTCGCGGCGCAGCCGCAGCACCTCCTGCACGCGCGCATCGTCGGCGCGGGCGTCTGGGGTGGAGACCGCCTCGTCGAACTGGGCGTCGAGGGTGGTCCACAGAGCCGAGTGTTCCTGACGGAACGACACCGCCACGCGATAGTAGGTGAACGTGCCGTCACGGGCCTCCTCGATGAGGCCGGCCTCTTTCAGGAGGCCGAGGTGCCGCGACACGCCCGACTGGGCCATGGCGAGGATACCGGTGAGTTCGGTGACGTTGAAGCGTTCGTGTGCCAGCACACGCAGCAGCCGGAGACGGGCCGTATCGCCTAGGAGGCGATAGAGAGTGGAGGCCTGCTGCATATCTATCAATGTAGATGATGCGATGCCCGCCTGCAAGGGCGATTGCGCCCGGGCCCAGCCGCGGAGGATAATCGGCCGGCTGTACGACCGACAACCGTGCCAGGTGTGCAGGCCTGACGGGCAGGCAGGCAATCTGGTGCCACGAACGCTGATTCAGGCAGGAGAGGTTGCGCACGACCCACCGCAGGGCGGTGACGGTCGGCGCCATCTGAACGACCATGGGCATCCTCGATAAGTTCCGAACGTCCCCGAAGACCAACCACGCCGACCCGGCCGTCCGCATCGAGGCGCTGCGCGCCATCGAGGCCGATGATCAGGCCGTTTTCGCCAGTTTCGCCAAAGACGATGCCGACGCGCGCGTGCGTCGGGTGGCCGTGGCCCGCGTCACCGACCCGGTGGTGCTGGGCGATGTGGTGCGCAACGACGCCGATGATGCCGTGAAGGCACAGGCCCTCGAGCAGTTGGTGGATCGCGCCAGCCGACACGATGTGACCATCGCCGGTCCGGCGCTTGAGGCGCTCATGGAGCTGGGCCACGGGAAGGAACTGGCGCAGGTAGCCAAGGCCGATGGGCCAGAGGCGCTGCGGCGGCGTGCGGTGGAGGCCCTGACGGATGCCCGACTGCTCGGCAGCATTGCGCGGCATGCCGTCCTGGCCAGTGTGCGGTTGCTGGCGGTGAGTCGTGTGCACGACGCCGGCGAGCTCGAGGCGGTGGCCCTCCGTGGCGAGCACGGCGATGCCGCCGTGGCCGCGATGGATGCCATGGCGACGCCCTCTGCAGAGTGGCTGCAGTCCGCCGCGCAGAAGGCCCGCTCGAAGGCGGCCCAGAAGCGCGCTCGTTCGATGGTGCGCGCGCGTAACGCCGCCGCCGCTCCGGTGCTCGATGCCCCGGCCGTGGTCTACAGGGAGGCCGATCAGGCACAGGCGCATCTGCTGGTCGGTCAGATGGTGCAGCTGCAGTCCGAGTCAGATCCCGGCGCCGTGCGCGATGGCTACGCCGGCACGCGCGTGGCTTGGGTGGAGCTGCTGGCCGACGCCGACGTTGAGCCGGCCACCGTCGATGCCTTCGAGGTAGCCTCGTCGGTCGTGCGCGACCGCATCGCGGCCGATGATGTGGCTCGGCTCGACGAGGAACGTGCCCGGCTGGCCCGCGAGCATGAGCAGGCTGGGCGAGCGGTGGTGTGTGCGCAGGTCGAGGGGCTGCAGGGTGCGGCGATTCCGGACGGCCTCACGTCGGCGCGTGCCGCGTGGGAGGCGCTGCCCGAGATGCCCGCCTCGTGGGCGGGCGATCTGCAGCGCCGCTTTGACGAAGCCTGTGCGGCGGCAGAAAAGCGCCACGCACGGCACGAGCGTGCGCGCGACCTGGCCGACCGGGTGCCGACGCTGGTGCCCGAGGTCGAGGCGCTTCTGTCCATCGACAGTCACGCTGACGCGCGCACGCAGTGGTTTGCGCTGCGCAAGCAGTGGCAGGCTGCCGCCCGTGTCCTCGAGCTCGACCCGGCCCTCGTGACCCGCTACGACGCGGTGGCCGCGGTGTTCGATGCGCGCGAACAGGCGCTGCGCGAGTCGAAGGCCGGTGAGCAGCAGCAGAAGCTGCAGCGCCTGCAGGCGCTCGTGGCTGATCTTGAGGGCCGTGCGGCCGCCGACACGCTGACGCTCAAGACGGCCGACGACCTCATGAAGGCCCTCAAGCTGGCCATGGGCACGATGGGGGCGCTGCCCACCAAACAGGATCGCGACGACCTCACCGTCCGGATGCAGGCGGTGCGCACGAGCCTGGCGCCGCGCATTCAGGAGCTGCGCGAAGGGGAAGAGTGGAAGCGCTGGGCGAATGTGCAGGTGCAGGAAGAGCTGTGCACGAAGATGGAAGCCCTCATCACGGTGGCCGACGCCGAGCCCGAGAAGGCCGGTACCGAGATGAAACAGCTGCAGGAGCGCTGGAAGGGCGTTGCGGCGGCGCCTCGCTCGCAGGCCACGACGCTGTGGACGCGGTTCAAGGCGGCGCAGGACCAGGTGTACGAGAAGTGCAAGGACTTCTTTGCCCAGCAGCAGATACAGCGCGCCGAGAACCAGGCGCGCAAACTGGCCCTGGCCGAGCAGGCCGAGGCGATGAAGGATTCGACGGACTGGATGAAGACGGCCGAGGCCATCAAGGCCCTGCAGGCAGAGTGGAAAACCATTGGCCCGGTCACCCGGGGCAGCGAGCGCGCTCTGTGGGAACGGTTCCGTGCGGCCTGCGACGCGTTCTTCACGCGCCGGCAGGATGACCTCAAGCAGCGGAAAAACGACTGGACCGAGAACCTGCGCCGCAAGGAGGCCCTCGTGGCGGAGGTCGAGCAGCTCTCACAGTCGTCCGACTGGGAGAAGGCGGCGTCGCGCATCAAGCAGCTGCAGGTCGAATGGAAGGGCATCGGACCGGTCAAGCGCTCAAAGTCTGAGGCTATCTGGGAACGCTTCCGTGGGGCCTGTGATGTGTTCTTCGAGCGATTCAAGAACCGCGACCAGGTGGCGCTGCAGGGCAAGGTCGCCGACCGCGAGACGGCCGTGGCCGAGCTCGAGGCCCTGGTACCAACTGACGACCAGGCGCCGGCACCGGCGGATCTGTTTGCCCACGTCCAGGCGGCCCGAGCGCGCTGGGTGCAGGCCCCAGAGCTGCCACGGCATGTGCTTGCGCCGCTGGCCGATCGCGTCAATACGGCGCTGCTGACCCTGGTGACGCGGTGGCCCGAGGCGTTTGCCGGCACCGACCTCGATCCGACGGCGACGCGCGACCGCATGACCCGGCTCATCGCGAAGGTCGAGAAGCTGCTGCCGAACGAGGTTGCGGAACCGGCGAAGGCACTGTCGCCGGCCGAACTGCTGGCCCGCCAATGGCGCGAGGCTCTGGCGGCCAACACCATGGGCGGCGGAGGTGTCGCCCGACAGGCTGAAGACGCGCGCCAGCGTGCGGCAGAGCAGGAAGTGCGCGCCGCGCAGGCGGCATGGAACCGCCTGGGGCCTCTGGCCGACGAGGAACGCAAGCCGCTGCAGGAGCGGTTTGATCGCAGCGTGCGGAAGTTCTTCGAGATGAAGCGTCGGGCGAGCCGGGCCTAAGCCCGGCCCGGTGCCACCTGGCTAGGCGTTTGGATCTTCCAGATAGGTATAGCCCATCAGCGCCTCCTCATAGAAGCGCAGCAGGCGTCCGGCCTGCTGATCTTCCATGCGGGAGGCGATGACGGCGGCTTCCACGTCGCGGCGGAGCTTGCTCATCAGGCTTTCCGAGTCGAACTCGACGTATTTGAGCACCTCGCGCACCGTATCGCCCTTGATGATGTGCTCGACGCGCGCGCCATCCTCGCCGTTACTGGCCAGGCTGACATGCACGGCGTGGGTGTCGCCGAACAGGTTGTGCAGGTCGCCCAGAATCTCCTGATACGCCCCGACCAGGAAGACCCCGAGATAATACGGCTCGCCATTGAAACGGTGCAGGCGCACGGTCTTTTTGACGTCGCGGCGGTCGATGAACTGGTCGAGCTTGCCATCCGAGTCGCACGTGATGTCGCCGATGACGGCGTGGTTCACCGGCTCTTCATTAAGCCGGTGAATCGGCATCACGGGAAACAGCTGTTTGATGGCCCAGCTGTCGGGAATGGACTGGAACAGGGAGAAGTTGCAGAAATACGTGTCTGACAGCAGCTCCTCGAGCTGCTGCAGGTCTTCGGGGACTTCGTCCATCGTGTGCGTGAGCTTGCGAATTTTTTCGCAGATGGCCCAGAAGAGATTCTCGGCGTGCGCTCGCTGCTCAAGGGGCAGGTAGCCGCCGCTGAACAGGTTCATGGCCATGTCGAGCGCCTGCTGCGCGTCGTGATACGCCTCGAGGGCGTTGCGCTGGGTGACCGATTGGTGGGTCTCCATCAGGTCGATCAGCGGCTGCTCGAAGTCGTCCCGCAGGGCGTCGGGCACCCTCTCGGCGCCGAAGCCGCTCGTGCCCAGGACGTTGAAGATAAGCATGCTGTGATACGCCGACACGGCGCGGCCGCTTTCGGAGACGATCGTGGGGTGCGCGACGCCTTCCTCGTCGCACACCGTCTGGATGTGATAGACGACGTCGTTCGCGTACTCTTCGAGCGTATAGTTCATGGACGACTCGAAATTGGTCTGCGAGCCGTCGTAGTCGACCCCGAGACCACCACCCACGTCCATGTACTGCAGGCCGGCGCCGTCCTTGACCAGGTCACAGTAGATGCGGGCGGCTTCGTTGAGGGCGTTCTTGATGATGCGGATGTGCGTAATCTGGCTGCCGAGATGGAAGTGAAGCAGCTTGAGGCAATCACCCATGCCGCGGCGCTTGAGCTCCTCATGCCCGCGCAGGATCTCGGTCACCGTCAGTCCGAACTTCGAGCGGTAGCCGCCGGACGACTGCCAGCGGCCCGAACCCTTGGCGGCCAGCTTCACGCGCATGCCGATCGTCGGGCGCACACCGACCTTCTCGGCGTACTCGAGAATCATCTCGAGCTCGGTGTACTTCTCGACCACCGGAATGATGTTGCGGCCCATCTTCTGGGCCAGCATCGCCATCTCGATGAATTCCCAGTCCTTGAAGCCGTTGCAGATGATGGGCGTGTCGTTGGTGGCGAGCGCGGCCACCGCCAGCAACTCGGGCTTGCTGCCCGCCTCGAGGCCGAATCCATACTGCGCTCCGAACTTGAGGACTTCCTCGACCACCTGGCGCTGCTGGTTGACCTTGATCGGATACACGCAGCAGTAGCGGCCCTGGTACTGGTGCTGCGCCATGGCCTGCTGAAACGCGCCATGAATCTCACCGAGCCGATGTTTCAGCATATCGGTGAAGCGGATCAGGATCGGCACCGAGAGGCCGCGCAGCTGCAGGCGGTCCACCAGACGCTTGAGGTCGATCCCGCGGGCCGGCTCCTTGGTGGGATGCACGAGCATCGTGCCGTCGGGGCTGACCGAGAAGTAGCCCTGGCCCCAGCGGAATACGTCGTACAGGTCGGTGGCGTCGGTGGTCGTCCACGGCGTGGTGCCGTGGGCAACGCCGGAATTGAGGCGCGGGCTCGCGAGGGTGCTCATGGTCGGACCGTCAGAATAACGTCGCCGTCCTCGGAAGTTAAGAAAAATCCGGCCCACTCCCGGCCGGCAGCCCGTCGGGCGCGACCGGAATGGGCTGTCCGGTGGCGTCGACGGCCACCAGCACAACCTCAGCGTCCGTCACCTTGACGCGCTCGCCGCGGTGACCGGCACTCCAGCGCTCCGCCTCGACCTCGACCCAGACGGTGACCGAAGTGCGTCCCACGCGACGCGTCTCCGTGTAAAAATTCACCAGGTCGCCCACGAACACCGGGGCATGAAATTCCACCGCGCGCATGGCCGCCGTGACGTAGCGGAGCGGCGCGACCTTACGGGCCTCAACCGCAGACGCCAGATCGATATGCGACAGGATGACGCCGCCGAAAATGGTGCCCAGCTGGTTGGTGTCTTTCGGCAGGAGCAGCACTTTGATGGCCGGGATGCGTTCAGTCATGTCTGTACTCTACACTTCGATTCCGTCATGATTGCGGCATTTGCTCCGGCCACCGTCTCGAATGTGTCGTGTGGCTTCGATGTGCTGGGCTTCGCCCTCGATGCCCCAGGCGATCTGGTCATCGCGGAACCCTCGTCAGAGCCTGGGGTCGTCATCCGGGCCATCGAGGGCGACGGCGGGCGACTGTCGCGGGATGTCGGGAAGAACACCGCCGGCGCGGCCGTGGCGGCCCTGCTGCAACACCTGCAGGCCGCGAGGGGCGTGGCTCTCACGATTCAGAAGGGGCTGCCGCTCGAGAGCGGAATCGGCTCGAGTGGCGCGAGCGCGGTGGCCGCCGTCGTGGCCGTGAATGAACTGCTTGGGCGCCCGGCATCGTCAGCGGTGCTGCTGGCGTGTGCGATGCAGGGAGAAGTGGCCGGATGCGGTGCCGCTCATCCGGACAACGTCGCGCCATCACTGCTAGGAGGCTTTGTGCTGGCGCGGCAGGTCTCGCCACCCGATGTGGTGCGGTTGCCGGTGCCCGAGGGGCTGGCGTGCGCGCTGCTGCATCCGCATCTCCGGGTGAACACCGGCGAGTCGCGAGCGCTGCTGGGCGACATGGTGCCGCTGAAGGATGCCGTGCGGCAGTGGGGCAACCTCGGAGCGCTCGTTGCCGCGCTGTACACAAGCGACCGCGCGCTGCTCGCGCGCTCGATGGTCGACCTGGTGGCCGAGCCCAAGCGTGCGGGGCTGGTGCCGGGCTTCTACACGGTGAAGCAGGCTGCCCTCGATGCCGGTGCTCTGGGCGCCTCGCTCTCCGGGTCAGGGCCGTCGATCTTCGCGCTCACTGCGACGGTCGCCGATGCCGAGCGCGTGGGTGCAGCCATGCAGGTGGCATTTGGCGCGATATCTGATGTGGGCAGTGATCTGCACGTGTCGCTGGTGGGTCGCGCCGGGGCGCGCGTGGTCAGCCTGCCATGATGTGCGTCAGTACCCGGGGGCGTGCGCCGCGCGTCAACTTCCGCACTGCTGTGCTGGCGGGCCTGGCGCCGGATGGTGGCCTCTATGTGCCCGAGTCGTGGCCCCGCCTCGAGGCAGACGCGTGGCATCGCCTGCGTGGAGCATCGCTGGCCGAGATTGGCGTGGCGACCATGGGGGCCTTCATGGACGACAGCCTCGACGGGGCCTCGCTGCGGGCGCTGCTGGCCGAGGCCATCAACTTTCCGGTCCCGATCGTTCCCTTGACCAATGACCTGTCCGTGGTTGAGCTCTTCCACGGACCGACGTTCGCGTTCAAGGATTTTGGCGCGCGGGTGCTGGCGAGACTGATGTCACGCTGGCACACCGATGACGCGCATCCGCTGACGGTGCTGGTGGCGACGTCCGGCGATACGGGAGGAGCAGTGGCGCAGGCGTTTCACGGTGTCCCGCGCACCCGTGTGGTGGTCCTGTATCCCCATGGGCGAGTGAGCGCCGTTCAGGAAGCGCAGTTCACGACGCTCGGGGGGAATGTGCGGGCCGTGGCCGTCGAGGGCTCCTTCGACGACTGCCAGCGGCTGGCCAAGGAGGCCTTTGCCGATGCAGGCCTGCGTGACGCCGCGCACCTGACCTCAGCCAACTCGATCAGCCTCGGCCGTCTGCTGCCGCAAATGGTCTATTACGCCTGCGCCGCAGTGCAGCATTGTGGTCCGGCGCCGCTGGCCATCTGCGTGCCCAGCGGGAATGTGGGGAATCTGGCGGCCGGCCTGATGGTGCAGCGCCTCGGGGCACCCATCGTGCGGTTCCATGCCGCGACCAACGTCAATGACACGGTGCCGCGCTATCTAGAGACTGGACACCTCGAGGTGCGGCCGTCAGTGGCCACGATCTCGAACGCGATGGACGTGGGTAATCCCAGCAATCTCGAACGCGTACGCTGGATGTTCGGCGATGACCTGCAGGCCGTGCGGCAGCGTGTGGGAGGTAGTGCCCACGGAGATGCGGAGGTGCGCGATGCCATGCGTACGCTCGACCACGCCTTCGGATATGTGGCGGATCCGCACACGGCCGTCGGCTATCTCGGGGCCCAAGTGCACTTGGGCAGGCATCCAGGCGACCATGTGATGGTGCTGTCGACGGCACACCCCGCCAAATTCGGGGACGTAGTCCACGCCGCCCTGGGCCATGCCGCGCCGGTGCCCGAGGCCCTGTCGGTCGCGATGGCCCGGCCGCGTCTGGCGACGCACGTCATGCCGGTCCTTGACGACCTGCGGCCACTGCTGACGCGCTGGTAGCGGCGGCTATCGCAACCAGGGGCGGGTCACGGACGCGTCGCCGTCGTTCCGCGCGGGCGTCACGCCGACCAGCGCACAGAGCAGTTCGTAGAGATGGACGTTCTCGACGGCCGGGGGGCGCAGTCCGGGTCTGAGACGGGGGCCTGCGGCAATAAGGACTCCCTGCATGTCACGCAGCGCCGGGTCGAACCCGTGTGCGCCGCCCCAGGCGGGCCGACTCCCCTCCGCACGTGCCGATGCCGCACGGGCGCGTGTGGTGACCGTCCACCCTTCATCGGCCAGGCCGATGACGCCCGGCAGTCGCGGGTGTCCGGCGAGCCCGAAGCGCGCGGGCAGGTCGGCCGACCTCCAGACCTTCAGGTGCGGATGTCGATCCGCGAGGGCAGCGTAGACAGCGTCGTTCGAGACGGCGGTGCCCGACAGGGTCAGCAACGGCCCCACTTCGCCAAGGTCCACGGTCGACAGGTCGACGTAGTCGTCGATCACGATGAGTCGGTCGGCGCTGAGCCCGATCATCCCGTGGTCGCTCACCACGACCCAGTGGACGCGGTCAGCCAGTCCCAGTGTGGTGGCCCCCTCCACGAGGCGTCCGATTTCCCGGTCGACGCGCGCCACGGACGCCGCGATCTCCGGAGCATCGGGCCCGTACGCGTGGCCATCGGTGTCGAGGTCGCTGTAGTACACCGTGATGAACGAGGGACGTGCGTCTGATGGCAGCGCCAGCCACTCCAGCACCTGCGCGGTCCGGTCGGCAGGCGGCAGGTTGTGATCGAATGTCCGATAGCGGGTGGGATACCGTCCGCTGATGGCGATATCACTGCCGGGCCAGAACATCGAGGCCGCCTGGCGGCCCTGCCGCGTGACGGTATGCCAGACGGGTTCGCCCTTCCACCACGCGGGAATATGCGTCACGGCGGTGTCGGCCAGCCGGAACTGTCCCGCGATGGCCGGGTCGCGCATCACGTTCGAGACGATGCCGTGCGATGCCGGGCGAAGCCCCGTGACGATGCTGTAGTGGTTGGGAAAGGTGAGGGAGGGGAACACGGGGATCAGCCCCGAGGCCTGCACGCCTCGCGCGGCGAGCGCGGACAGCGTCGGTGGGCGATGGCGGGACACATAATCCCAGCGCCACCCGTCCAGTCCAATCAGAATCGTGACGGTCGATGCGTCGGGCGACGAGACCGTGGATTGCGGTACGGCGCGTGCTGATGCGACGAGCAGCACGGCGGCCACACACAGGCTGAGAACGGACCGAATGCGCATCGGCTCACTCTAGCAAATGACGCTATCATCCGGGCATGTCGTCAGTTGCAGCCATCACCGCGGCCCCGGAACGTTCCACGATCGATCCGAAGTACACCTGGAACCTGAACACCATTTTTCAGGACTGGGACGCCTGGGAGGAAGGCTTCCGGGCGCTGGATGCCGGCATTACACGCTATGCGGCCCACGAAGGCACGCTGGCGCAGGGCGGCGGGCAGTTGCTACGGGTGTATCGCGACGGGGATGTGCTGGGACAGCTGGCCTACCGCGTCTACTACTACGCGATGCTGCAGCACGACGAAGACCAGCGGAACAACGACATCACGGCGAAGAAGCAGCGCGTGTCGCTGCTGCTGGCACGCTGGCAGCAGTCCACGGCGTGGTTCAATCCGGAACTGCTGCAGCTGCCGACCGACGAGGTGCGGCGCTGGATGGACGCGTCTGCTGAACTGGCGGTGTATCGCTTTGCCATTGAGGAACTGTTCCGTCAGCAGCAGCACGTGCTTGACCGGGCGGGCGAACGCCTGCTGTCGCTGTCGGGGCCGACCGGGGCGACGGCAAGCGAAGCCTACTCGGCGCTGTCCACGGCCGACGCGCGCTTTCCGACGGTGACGCTGACCACCGGTGAACGGGTGCAGGTCAGCTATGGCCAGTATCGCCGGCTGCTCACGACATGCCGCGCCCAGGAAGACCGCCGGGCCGCCTACGAGGCGCTCTACGACACGTATGGCGCCTCGCTGAACACATACGCCGCGCTCTACAACGGCGTCATGCAGCAGGAATGGTTTACGGCCAGAGCCCGGGGATTTGCCACGACGCTCGAGGCGGCCCTGTTCGGCAATGCCATTCCGACCTCGGTCGTCGAGACGCTCATCAGCGAGGGACGCGCCGGCGCGGCCCCCTTCCGCCGGTATCACGCCCTGCGCAAGCGGGTGCTCGGCCTTGCGCACTATCACGTCTACGACGCGCTGGTGCCGCTCGTGGCGAGCGACGCGCAGTACGACTACGATACGGTCCAGTCGTGGATTGTCGAGGCCATGGCACCGCTCGGATCCGAGTATCAGGCCCGGATTCGCGAGGCGTTCTCGCAGCGCTGGATCGACGTGTTCGAGAACCAGGGAAAGCGCAGCGGAGCCTACTCGGCACCGGTCTACGGGGCGCAGCCCTTCATCCTGATGAATTACAACAACACGCTCGATGCCGTGTTCACCACCGCGCACGAACTCGGGCACTCGATGCACACCCTGCTGGCACACGAGTCGCAGCCGTTCGTATACTCGGATTACACGATCTTCGTGGCGGAAGTCCCGTCGACGCTCGCCGAGTCGCTGCTGCTCGAATACATGCTCGCCCATGCGCGGTCGCGCGAGGAACGCGTCGGCCTGCTCGAGCACGCGATCGACAACATCGTTGGCACCTTCTACAACCAGGTCATCTTTGCCGACTTCGAGCTGGCCGCGCACCGGATGGTCGAGCGGGACGAGCCCGTGACCGCCGATGCGCTGTCGGCCCTGTATGCCCGCACGGCCGAAGCCTACTGGGGCGACCTGCTGGGCCCGGACGAGCGGATGCCGCGCACCTGGGCCCGCATTCCGCACCTGTTCCAGTCGCCCTATTACGTGTACCAGTACGCCACCTGCTTCGCCTCGACCGCCCGCCTCATGGGGGAGATCGGCGGCGGAGACCCGATACAGCGCCAGGCGGCCGTCGACCGCTACCTCTCGCTGCTGCGTGCCGGCGGCAGTGACCATCCCATGCGCCTGCTCCAGCGCGCCGGGGTAGACCTGAGCCAGCCCGACACGGTGCGTGCGGTCGTGACTCAGCTCGATACGCTGGTGACCCAACTGGAGGCTGAGGTCGGCTGATCCCGGATGTGCCCGAACGCTGGGGGTTGACGAACCTATCGCCATGAAGTAACCTTCCATCCGGATATGCGGATGGAAGCCGAAACGCCCAGCATCCTCGACCACATGGCCGCGTTGGCCGACCCGACGAGGGTGAGGATGTTGCGTCCTCTCGAGCAGCACGAACTGACAGTCACCGACCTGTGCGCGGTGCTGCAACTGCCCCAATCCACCGTCAGCCGCCACCTGAAGACGCTGGCCGATGACGGGTGGGTCCTCTCCCGGCGCGACGGGACCAGCCGCCTCTATACATTCGCCGGCGACCGTCTCGACGAGGGCGCCCGTCAGCTGTGGCCCGTCATCAGGGCGCAGGTGGGCACCGCCCTGAGCCTCGACGAAGATGACCGGCGCCTGACGAGCGTGCTGCAGCGGCGTCGCGAGAAGTCGCGCGCCTTTTTTTCAACCGCAGCGGGCGAGTGGGACCGCCTGCGCGTCGACCTGTTTGGCGAGCGCGTCTACCTGTCGGCGCTGCTGGCGCTTCTCGATGAACGCCTGGAAGTGGCCGACCTCGGCTGCGGTACCGGTCAGCTGTCGGCGCAGCTGGCCCCCTACGTCTCGCGGGTATGGGCGATTGACGGCTCGGCTGAAATGCTGCAATCGGCGCGTGCCCGGCTGGCCTCGTGCCCGACGGTCGACGTGATCGACGGCGCCCTGGAGCAGCTGCCGCTCCCGGATGCCAGCGTAGACGCGGCCCTTATCTCGCTGGTGCTGCATCACCAGCCCGACCCGCAGCGGGTCATCAGCGAGGCGGCCCGTATTCTCAAGCCCCATGGGCGCATCGTGATCATCGACATGGTGCCGCATACCCACACCGAGTATCAGCTCGAGATGGGTCACGTGTGGCTGGGCTTTTCCGAAGAGACGCTCCGTCGCTATCTGACGGGCGCCGGGCTGGGCAGTGTGCGCTGGACGGCACTGCCCGCCGAACCTGACGCGCGCGGACCGTCGCTCTGTGTGGCGACGGCACGCCAGCATGCCACGCGGCGGGCGGTCGCCGCGACGCACTGACTTCCCTGACACGCACTCAACGAAGGACACAAGGAGCATTCATGATCACTGCAGTGACGACCGTTCATCCGTTTGATGCCGCCCGTGCGGCGGGACGCGAACCCTTCAAGGTGAAGGACCTTTCGCTGGCCGAGTTCGGCCGCAATGAAATCCGCCTGGCCGAGCACGAGATGCCGGGCCTGACGGCGCTGCGCGCCCAGTATGCCGGACAGCAGCCGCTCGCCGGGGCCCGCATCATGGGCTCGCTGCACATGACCGTGCAGACGGCGGTGCTGATTGAAACGCTGACCGCGCTCGGTGCCGATGTGCGCTGGGTCAGCTGCAACATCTTCTCGACGCAGGATCACGCGGCCGCTGCGGTGGTCGTCGGGCGCCCCGAGACCGGCGGCACGACGGCGCAGCCCAAGGGCACGCCCGTGTTTGCCTGGAAGGGCGAGACGCTGCCCGAATACTGGTGGTGCACGGTCGAGGCGCTGCGCTGGCCCGACAACGGCGGTCCCTCGCTCATCGTCGACGATGGCGGCGACGCGACGCTGTTCGTGCACAAGGCCAAGGAGTATGAGAAGACCGGTGTGGTGCCGGCCTTCAACGCCGAGTCCGAGCCCGAAGAATGGGGCGTCATTCTCGAGACGCTGCGCCGTGAGCTGGCGGCTCATCCGAAGACGTGGACGGCGATTGCTGACGGCATCCGTGGCGTCTCCGAAGAGACGACTACGGGCGTGCACCGCCTGTATGAGATGACCGCGAACAACTCGCTGCTGTTCCCGGCCATCAACGTCAACGACTCGGCGACCAAGAGCAAGTTCGACAACCTGTACGGGTGCCGCCACTCGCTCATCGACGGCCTCAACCGCGCCAGCGACGTGATGCTGTCCGCCAAGGTGGCGGTGGTCTTCGGCTACGGCGACGTGGGCAAGGGCTGCGCGCAGGCGCTGAAGGGCCAGGGCTGCCGTGTCATCGTGACCGAGATCGACCCCATTTGCGCCCTGCAGGCCGCGATGGAAGGCTATCAGGTCACCACGATTGAGGACGTCGTCGAGACGGCCGACATCTTCATTACGGCGACGGGCAACAAGAATGTGCTGACCGTTGACCTTATGCGGCGCATGAAGGACAAGGCTATCGTCGGCAACATCGGACACTTCGACAACGAAATCGACATGGCGGCCTTGGCCCGCAGCGGTGCGCGCCGCGTGAACGTGAAGCCGCAGTACGACGAGTACGTGTTCCCGGCCGAAGGGACCCGCGGCGAGCACAGCATCCTCGTGCTGGCCGAAGGCCGACTGCTGAACCTCGGCTGCGCCACCGGCCACCCGAGCTTCGTGATGTCCTCGTCGTTCACCAACCAGGTGGTCGCGCAGCTCGATCTGCATTTCAGCGCGACGGGCCAGCCCACGCTGTCGGGGACGCAGTACGACGCCCGCCGCGTCTACATCCTGCCGAAGAAGCTCGACGAGATGGTGGCGCGGCTGCACCTCGACAAGCTCGGCGTCAAATTGACGACGCTGAGCAAGGACCAGGCCGACTACATCGGCGTGTCGGTGGAGGGGCCCTTCAAGCCCGCCCACTATCGCTACTGAGGCGCGCGCGCCCGAGGCGCAAACACCTTAGAATAAGGCATGGCCGCTCCGGCGGCCATGCCTTTCGTCTGTACCGATGAGGACACGATGTTCGTACGCCAGGTGAGGTTCGCAGCGGCCCTCGGGCTGCTGTCGGCGGTGCTGGTGAGCCGAGGGGCCGGACAGGCCCAGACGCGTATCGATGCCTTCATTGATTCGCGGCACCACCCGGCGATTGCCTATGGCAAGGCCCCGGTGCAGACGGCGGTGACCCGCCTCAACACGGCGATCGAGCGGGGTGAGCGAACGCTGGCGTTTGATGAGACCACCGGCTACCTGCAGGCCTTTCTCGCCGCGATGGATATTCCGGTGACCTCGCAGGTGCTGGTCTATTCGCCGACCAGCTTTCAGGCGGCGAAGATTCACCAGCAGAACCCGCGTGCGATCTATTTTAACGACGAGGTGGCGGTCGGCTGGGTGAGAGGCGGGGCGCTGCTCGAGGTCACAGCGCAGGATCCGGTGCTGGGCACGATCTTCTACGCGTTGCCCCAGGTACCGGCGTCGGGCCCGGCGACCTTTCGCAGGGAAGAGACCTGTGTGTCGTGCCACCTGACCTATGACACGCTCGGCGTGCCCGGCCTGACGGTGCGCAGCACCCGGGCGAGACGTGGTCCGGGCGACTATCTGAACGACCCGTCGGTCGACCATCGAACGCCGTATGTCAACCGGTGGGGAGGATGGTTCGTCACCGGAGCGGAGGCATCCGTCACGCATCTCGGCAACCAGCCGCTGCTGCAGCCCGAACGCATCGGCCCGGTCGCCATCCCGCTGGCTACGGTTGACGGGCAGTTCGACACCACCGGCTACCCGCTGGCGACGAGTGATGTGGCCGCGCTGCTGGTGCTCGAACACCAGTCGCAGGCCGCGAACATGATCACGAGGCTCGGGTGGGAAGCGCGTGTGGGCGATGCCGAACGCACGCGCATCGCCGCGCAGCTGCTGGCCGACTATCTGCTCTTCGCAGATGAAGCGCCACTACCGGCGTCACTCACAGCTGGACCGTCGCCGTTTGCGGCACAGTTCGCGGCGCGCGGGCCGTTCGACCGGCACGGCCGCACGCTGCGTGAACTGCAGCTGAGCGGACGGCTGATGCGGTATCCCCTGAGCTACATGATCTACTCGCCGATGTACCGGGCCCTGCCTGAGCCCTTGCGCCACCTGGTCGATCAGCGCATCGAGGCCGTGCTGGCCGGTCAGGTGAACGACCCGAGGTTCGTCCACTTCACGTCGGACGTGCGTGCGGCCGTCGCGGCGATTCGTGCCGACACGGTGGAGCGTCCATGACACGCCACCAGTCCCTGACGCTGGCGACGACATGTGCGCTGCTGGCCACGTCGCTGCTGGTGGCCGGCGCGCAGCGGCCGGGTGTCTTCAACGGCAATCGCGATCATCCGGCGATTCGCTACAGCACGGCGCCGGTCAGCGACCCGGTCGCCCGGTTGAATGCCGCGCTTGACGCCGGCACGGCCTCGCTCAGCTACGACCCCGCGCGGGGCGGCTACCTAGCGTCGGTGCTCGAGGCGCTGAAAGTGCCTGTCAGCTCACAGGTGCTGGCGTTTGCTGAAACCAGCCTGCAGGCCAGTAAGATTCGGATGCACAACCCGCGCGCGATTTACTTCACCGATCAGGTGTCGGTGGCCTGGGTTCGCGGGGGCGACGTGCTGGAACTCGCCGCACAGGACCCCACTCAGGGGACGGTGTTTTACACCGCACCCATGCAGGGCACCGACCGGCCGCGTTTCCGACGCGACAACCAGTGCCTGGCCTGCCATCTGTCGTGGGACACCCTGGCGGTGCCTGGCCCCGTGCTGCAGACGGTGTTTCCGCGGAAGAGCGACCGCGACTACGCCGATGGTGGCTTTACGGACCACCGGCTGCCAGTGGGGCAGCGCTGGGGAGGATGGTTTGTGACCGGGGCACAGGTGCCCGCCCGGCACATGGGCAATCAGCCCATGTTGCAGCCCACGCCGCGCACAGGACCGCCGAAGGCGCTGCGGGCCGTCACCGGCGAGTTCGACACGGCCGGCTACCTCGTGCCCACGAGCGACGTCGCGGCGCTGCTGGTGCTTGACCATCAGGTGCATGCCACCAATCTGATCACGCGCCTCAACTGGGAGCATCGCGCCGGCACACCGGCCGCTCAGGCTGAGGCCGCCGACGCCCTGGCCGAATATCTGTTGTACGCAGAAGAAGCCCCGCTGCCGAGGCCAGTCAAAGGCACCTCGGGCTACGCCGAAGACTTTGCGGCCGTGGGACTTCGCGACAGCCGGGGGCGCTCGCTGCGAGAACTGCAACTCGACGGGCGCACGTTCCGCTTTCCGCTCAGCTACATGGTCTACAGCCCGACGTACGCGGCCCTGCCGCTCGCGGCCCGACAAGCCATGGCCACGCGCCTGTCGGCGGCGCTCGAGGGCCGACGGACGGAAGTCGGCTATGCGCACCTGACGGCACCCGTGCGCCAGGCGATCCGGGAGATTGTGGCCGAGACCGCGCCTGCGGTGTTGAGCCCGACGCGCTAGTCCAGACCGCGCACGCGCTGGTGCCGCGGTGCGGAGTGACGGTCCCCGCGCGCCCTGCCGCACTCACGACGTTGTTGGCGTTCTGCCGCGTCTCGTTGCGACGTGGTATCGCGGCGATGCCTGCCAATCCTGCAGACGAAAAAAAGGGGGCACCCGTGATGCTCACGAGTGCCCCCCAAGGGGAGTGCCAGCGGAAGTGGGATCTTCAGGCGCCCGGGCGCTGACGCTGTGGCGCCGGCAGGGTGCCCTTGTTGGCGATGGCCTTGTTGATGGCCGTGATGGTGTGGGTCGTGCGGAATTCGACGATCTGCTTCGCCCACTCGGTGTTCTTGGCGCGGTTCGAGACGTCGACGCCGTTGATGGTGGCCTTGCCGGCCTTCACGCGCTCGTCGTAGCGCACCGACTTCGGGTCCTGAATGAACATGTTCAGGGTGATGATCACATCGTCGTGCATGTTGTCGGAGGCACCTTCTTTGAGGCCCTTCGTCTCCATGAACTTCGAGACCGACGCGTAGTCGTAATACTCCTGGATGTGCGCTACGAGTGCCTTCCCGGCGTACTTGGTGTTGAGCGCCTCGGCGACCGCGCGCTGGCCGGCCTGGTTGCCGCCGCTGTCGCCGATGAAGAACACCTGTGTGAATCCGTGCGCCACCAGTGACTCGGCCGTGTCGGTGAGCAGGGCCCGGAACGTGTCTTCGCGCAGCGTGATGGTGCCGGGCGAGGTCATGTGACCGGTCGGGGGCTCGATGCCGCCTTCGGGCACGTGCTTGATGACCGGGGCGCAGAGCGCGTTGCCCATCTTGCGTGCAATGGCGTCGCAGTTGGTGGTCAGCACATAGTTGTGCTTGCCGAGCGCCAGCCACGGGCCGTTGGGTTCGTGGCCGCCAGTCGGGATGATGACCGTGGTCTTGCCGGCCGCCATCGCATCACGCACATCCATCCAGGTCATTTCCTCGAGCCACACCGTGTTGGCCTTCGGCAGCGGATTCGGTGTGTCCTTGCAGTTGTAGGGATTCTGGGCGCAGTCGCCACCGCCCATCGAGCGCGGATCGGGCGCACGCCGCTGTCCCTGCACGGTGACGGCCAGCGCACCGGCCATCACCACCACTGCTCCCACACCCAGCACTGTTCGCTTCATATGATGCTCCTTGTTGACGTTCACAACTTCGGGGCTACTGACCGCCACGCTTGGCCGGGGTCGGCGGCAGCGGGCCCAGCTTGTGCCGGAATGAGCCATCGTCAAACCGGTCGCGATAGGGCGTGTGGCAGCTGCCGCACGTCTTGCCGAGGTTCGCGGTGGCGGCCTTCACTTCGTCCCACTTGCCGGCCGTGGCGGCCAGGTCGATGGCGTCGGCAGCCTTGCGGGCATCGGCGATCCATCCGAGCGCGTCGGTCTTCGCATACGGCCGGAAGAACGCTTCGGTCTGCGTGAACGCCGCCTTCAGTTCGGCGGCCTGCTTCTTGGCCCCCTCGACATCCGACTTCTCGGTGACGGTGCGCATCGCGCCATTGGCCGCGGCCACCTTCTGCATGGCCTTCTGCAGCACTTCCTCTTCGGTCGTCATCTTCGGAGGAAGGCGACGCGCAATGTCGTTCATCGCGCTGTTGACGACCGACGTGGCCACGACCACGGGCTTGCCGGTCCACCTCGCGATGACCTCGGGCGACAGGCCCGTGAGCCGATCCTTAACCTTGGCGTTGGCCGGGTCGAACTTCATGGCCTCGCCGATGACGGTGACGTAGGTGTTGGGCTCGAGCGGCTCGTTGAGCCGCGGCGCGAGGACCAGCACATCCTTGTCACCGCTCTTGGCTTTGTCCTGGTCGACGGCGAACGCGATGGCCGACAGATTCTGGTCGACCAGCGCCATCATCGTGACGTTTTCACCGTAGTAGGCATCGGGCTTGGCGGCCAGGCTGCTGGCCACGACGGGCACGAGCGGTTTCTGCGGTGGGGCCGCGGCGGCAGCCGCCGGCGCGCCGGCCTGCCCCTGTGCACCCGCGGCGGGACGGGCAGCCCCTGGACCCTGGCCTGGCGCAGCAGGGGCGGCTCCGGCAGCGGCGGGTCGGGTCCCACCCTGCGTGGGCGCGGGAGCCGCAGGAGCCTGCTGTGCTTGGGGAACAGCCACGGCAGCCGCAAGACCCAGCACGGCCGCCGAGAGGGCCAGCCGCGAGGTGCGACGGGTGGAACGGTTGGAGCGTGACATGACGGAAGTCCTCCTTGAGCGACCATCGCGGGGTGCCCTCGGCACACGGGACGGTCGTCGAACAGCCGCATTGTAGGCGAAACCGGGCTTGAGAGGGCGAGGCGACATGTTTCTTTTTGTCATGACCCCGTTCTGGCGGGCGAGGCCACAGGTCCCTGGCGCTACAATCTCGGTCGTTCGTGCCTGCGGCCCTCGTCGGAGGCGTGTTAGTCCCGGGAGTGATTTGCATGACTGTCCGCCTCGCCCTCTGCCTGCTGCTCGGCTCCGTGGTCACCGTGTCTGCCCAGACGCCCGCCGCTGGTGCGCCGCCCGCTCCGTCGCGCACCGCCTCGGTCAACAGTCAGCCGCGCCGTGACGTGGCGAACATGCCGCGTCCCATCGACCTGCACGACAGTGTGTGGATTGAGCAGCTCACCATGCTCGAGGTGCGCGATCTGTTGAAGGCAGGGAAGACCACGGCGCTGATCCTCACCGGCGGCATCGAGGAGAACGGGCCCTACCTGACCACCGGCAAGCACAACAACGTCCTCAAGGCTCAGGGCGAATCGATTGCCCGCGCCCTGGGTAATGCGCTCGTCGCCCCGATTGTGACGCTTGAGCCAGGCAACCCTGACCGGCCTGGGCTGTCACCAGGCACCGTCGTGCTGTCCCAGGCCACCTTCCGGGCGGTGTTGTCCGACATGGCGCGCAGCCTCCGCTCGCAGGGATTCACCGACATCGTTATGCTCGGGGACAGCGGCGGCAACCTGAAGGGCATGCAGGAGGTGGCGGCGACGCTCAATGCCGACTGGCAGGGGCAGGGACGCGTGCATTTCATCCCCGAGTACTACAACTACGCCGACGTCGAGCACTTCGAGGAGACTGAACTGGGCATCAAGGAGCAGCTGGAAGGCTTCCACGACGATTACTACATCTCGGCGATCATTGCGACCGTCGACACTGAGGCGATCCGCATGCGCGAGCGGCGCAAAGCGGGCAACTTTGTCATCAACGGCGTGTCGCTCGATCCGATTGAGAAGACCGTGGCCAACGGGCTGCGCATGGTGCAGTTCCGGACGGCAGTCACGGTGGCGGCGATCAGGAAGTCGATGGCAGCAGTCGGTACCCGGCAGTAATCTGGTAGCCCTATGTGTCAGCGTGTGACGTGTCAGCAGTTCGGCAAGCCGTCGTGGGTGGGGTGCGGACAGCACATTGAACAGGTACTGGGTGACGTGAAGCCGGTCGACCGGTGTCAGTGTCCCCGGAAGCCGGGTGTGCTGTCGCGACTGTTCGGGGGCCGCTGACCGGCGGCCATGGCGGCACTTCCCGCAGACACCCGGATCGCCGCAGTCATGCTGGCCGTGGCTGACCTCGCGCGGTCGTTGACGTTTTACCGCGACCTGCTCGGCGCGACGGTGCATGACAGTGGCTCGGACTGGGCCTCGCTGGGCACGGTCGCCGGACGACCATGGCTGCACCTGCAGATGAAACCCGACGCCACGGCACGTCCCATCCGCACAAGCGGGCTGTTTCATGTGGCGCTGCTCGTTCCGACGCGCGCGGCACTGGGACAGGTGCTGCTGCGTCTGGCCGCCACCGAGTGGCCGGTCGACGGCGCGGCCGATCATCGTGTCAGCGAAGCCGTGTACCTGCGGGACCCCGACGGCCTAGGACTCGAGGTGTATCGGGACCGTCCGCGGTACGAGTGGCTGCGATGGGGCGACGAGGTGCAGATGGCCTCTGACCCGCTCGACATTGACGGCGTGCTGCAGTGCCCGGGTGCCGATGCGTCGTGGATGGGTCTTCCAGACGGCACCGTCGTCGGCCACGTGCACCTGCAGGTGCCTGATCTGCAGGAGGCGGAACGGTTCTACTGCGACACGATCGGGTTCACTCCCATGATGCGTGGCTATCCGGGCGCGCTGTTTGTGGCGGCCGGTGGCTATCACCATCACGTCGGTCTGAACGTCTGGGCAGGTTCTGGCGCGCCACCCCCACCGGCCTCGGCGGTCGGGATGCGTCGCCTCGACCTTGAGGCGTCAGTGCCCGCGACGACCCGGTTCGACGATGCCACTACCGGGGTGACGGTGGTCATTCAACCGGGAGTCAGCGCCGGGGTGGCGTCACCGTCGTATGACTGACACTACGCACCTGCAGACAGAGGTGATCGACGAACTGCAGAGACACGGCATTGCGGTCGGGCCCGACGACACGCCGTCGACGCTGCGCGTGCAACTGAACGATCGCTATCGGATCGAGATTCGCGCGCTGCGTGATCGCTGTCGGGCTGGCGAGTTCGGTGTGCGTGAATTGCCTGCACACGTCGTGGCCCTGCGCCGTGAGTATCTGCTGCTGTCGGTGCCGCTCGATCGCTGGGTGAGGCCCGCCTGACCGGCGGGCCTCAGGCCCTGCTACTTGCCAGCAGCACCGCCATCCGGGGCGCGTCGGTCCATCCCGCCTTCCAGCATGTCGTCCTTCTGGTTGAGCACGATCACCTCGGCCACGCCCTGACCGCCGGCCTCGCTCACGGTGTGTCCCATGGCCCGCAGCGCGTTGAGGCTGTCGGCCGAGAAGCCGAAGCGTTCGACCGACAGACGATCAGGCAGCCACTGGTGATGCATGCGGCCGGCGTCGACCGCTTCCTGGGCGTTCATGCCGAAGTCGATGACGTTGAGGATGGTCATCAGCACCGTGTTGATGATGGTGCGCCCCCCTGGGGACCCCGTCACCATCAACAGCTTGCCGTCTTTCGTGACGATGGTCGGGGACATGCTCGACAGCATGCGCTTGCCGACCTGCGCCAGGTTGGGCGGTGTGCCGACGAGGCCCTGCTCATTCGTGAGGCCGGGACCGGCGTTGAAGTCGCCCATTTCGTTGTTCAGCAGGAAGCCCGCACCAGGCACGACGATACGTGAGCCGTAGCCGTATTCGAGGGTGTAGGTCAGGGACACGGCGTTGCGCTGGGCATCAACGACCGAGAGGTGCGTGGTCTCCTGAGACTCGGTCGGCCACGTGAAGGTCGTGGGCGACGACTTCGACGCCTTGGTCGGGCTGATGGTCTTGCGGAGTGTCTCGCCGTATTCCTTCGAAATGAGGCGGTCGACCGGAATGTTCGTCACAAAGTCGGGGTCGCCGATGTACTGGGCGCGGTCCGCAAAGGCCCGACGCATCGACTCGGTGATGAGATGCAGGTTTTTGACCGAGCCGTAGCCGTTGGCCTTGAGGTCGTAGCCTTCCAGGATGTTCAGCATCGTGATGACGCCGATGCCGCCCGAACTCGGCGGAGCCATGCCGATGATTTCGTGGCCGCGGTAGGTGCCGCGCACCACATCGCGCTTGCGGGCCTGGTAGGCCTTGAGGTCGGCGCGCGTGATCAGTCCGCCGTTGGCCTTCATTTCCTTTTCGAGCAGGTCAGCCGTCTCGCCTTCGTAGAATCCGGCCGGACCTTGGTCCGCAATCCGCTGCAGCGTGCGTGCCAGATCGGGCTGTTTGAGCAGCTCGCCGGCCTGGTAGGGCTGCCCGTTCCTCGAGAACTGCGCCAGCGAGGCCGGGTAGCGCTTGAACTCGTCGAGCATGCCCGACAGCGATCGCGCCAGTCCGTGGCTGATTTCAAACCCGTCACGCGCAAGGACGACGGCGGGCTGCACGAGGTCCTTCCATGGCTTTGTGCCCTTTTCCTTCCACGCCATGTGCAGACCGGCGACGGTGCCGGGGACGCCGACCGATCGGTGGCTGTTATGGTGCAGGTCGAAGTCGTACTTCCCGTCCTTGAGCCACATCTCGGGCGTCGCACCGGCCGGGGCCTTCTCGCGGAAGTCGTACGACGTGGCTGCCCCGGTGCCCTCGCGATAGACGAGGAATCCGCCACCCCCGATGTTGCCGGCGGTGGGATGAGTCACGGCCAGCGCAAAAGCGGTCGCGACAGCGGCATCGATGGCGTTGCCCCCCGACTTGATGACCTGAAAGCCCACCTGGGAGGCAATGTCGCTCTGCGACACCACCATGCCGGTCCTGGCCCGGATTGGAGCCGAGCCGGCCTGCAGGGTGAGTGATGAAAGGAGAAGCGCGGCGATAAGGGACAGAAACGCGCGGCGAGTCATGTGAGAGTCCTCCGGACGGGGTTAGCGGGCTCTATCTTACTTGGGTCTTACTCGGGTCTTACTTGGGTCGGGTGGCAATCGGCGTGTCGTCGCGGTTGCCCCATTCCTCCCAGGCCCCGTAGTAGTTGCGCAGCTTTGACAGGTCATGTCCGATGAGAGCCAGTGTGAACAGGTCATGCGAGGCGCGCATTCCGACCTGACAATAGACAATCACCTGGTCGCTGGCGGTGACGCCCTTGTCTCGATACAGCCGGGCGATCTCCGCAGCCGGTCTGAATTCGAGGCTGGGCTTCGCCAGCGTGTCTTCCCAGTAGACCGGCGTTGACGACGCGATGAAACCGCCGCGCTTGATATTCCTCAGGTCCGTCCCGTCGATTTCGGCCTGCGTGCGGGCGTCGAGGATGCGGGTCCCCGGCCGATGCATCGCGGCGACGACATCAGCGGCACGTGCATGTCCGATGCGGGCGGCACGCACCCGGAAGGGCGGGGCGGTCGGCGTCGGCGTGTCGGTGCTGACAGGTCGCTGCTCGGTGCTCCACTTGGTCCAGCCGCCGTTCAGCAGGGCCACATTGCCGTGGCCGTAGTGATTGAGAATCCACCACAACCGGGCGGCATAAATCCCCCCGCGTTCGTCATAGGCAATGACGCGGGTCTCGGGCCCGATGCCGAGCCGTCCCATCAGGGCCTCGAACTCGGCCGGAGTCGGGAGGAAGTCGGGGGTGGCGGTGGGGTTGCGGATCGCGTTGTTGTCGAGCCACACGGCATGGGGGATGTGTCCCTCCGCATAGCCACGGGGACGGAGGTCGACGACACGCACCTGCGGATCGGCCGCATGGGCGGCCAGCCACGCCGTGTCCACGAGCAGTTCGGGGCGGGCATAGCCGCCGGAGGCGACCTGTGCGGTCAGCAGCAGTGAGACAAGGAGCGACATGCGCCCGATTGTATGTGTCCTGGCCGCCACCGGCGCAACTAGAGAATGCGCCGCAGATAGCTGTCGAGCGTGCGGCCGTCTGCCCACTGATGCGGATAGCCCAGCGAGACTTCCTCGAAGCCCACTCCGTCGATGACACGCGACTGCCGCAGGTGCAGGTGCCCGTACACGACGGTCTCTACCGGAAACCGCCGATGCCACTCGTCTGTCAGCCGAGTGCCGCACCAGATGCGAAACCGGGGAATGCGGGGAAGCACGGCGAGGTCCTGCCGCAAGGGAAAGTGATTCACCAGTATCAGGCGATGCGTGGACGGAAGGGTTTCCAGACGCGCCCGGGTCGAGGCGATACGGTGGTGGCACCATGCGCTGCGACTGGCAAACGGCACCGGCGACAGCAAATCTTCATCGGCAGACCTGAGGCCTGCGGCCTCGGCCCACGCCACCGCGCTGGTGGCGTCGAGGCCCGGCGGGCCAAAGCTGTAGTCGTACAGCAGGAACATCGGCACCACCAGGCGGGGCGGGCCATCGCCCGGCCACACCGGAAACGGATCTTCCGGCGTGAGCACCCCGAGGCGACGGCACAACGCCACCAGGCGGTCATAGTGCGCCTGTCCGCGCTGGTCCTCGGGAAGTTGCCGGGGTGTCCACAGCTCGTGGTTGCCCGGCACCCACACCACACGCGCAAAGCGCGCGGTGAGGGCGGTCAGGGCGGCGTGCAGCTGCGCGGGCGTGTCGCTGGCATCGCCAGCCACGATGAGCCAGTCATCGGGGTAGGAACCGAGCGACTCAAGCAGCATCCGATTCCGTGCGTGGCCGATGTGCAGGTCGGCGATGGCCCAGAGTTTCATGCCGGCGGAACGCCGAACCACCATAGCCGCAGGGACTGCGTCTTCACGCGGTGGCCGCGCACGGCGAGCGCCAGTCGGTGACGCGCGGTGGGTGAGGCGAGGAAGAACTGCCAGTGCGCTGCCGTGTCTGGCTGTCGGGGGTCAAGCGTCAGCACTGGTGGCTGGTGCGGATCGAGGTGAAACGAAAACTGGTCAAGGGGAATGGAAAGGCCGAGGCCGCGGGCCTTGATGTAGGCCTCCTTCAGCGTCCAGAAGTCGAAGAAGACTGACACCTGCCTGTCCGGGGGCTGCGCATGCAGTTCGCGGACTTCGTCTGGCGCGAAGAAGCGGTTTGGAATGTCTTGGGTGATCACGCGCGCGGTGTCTTCCACGTCGATGCCCAGCTCGCGCGTGGCGCTGATGGCCACGGCGACGAGTCCGGGCGTGTGCGACACAGTGAAGCCCAGGTCGCGCCGGTGCCCGGACGCCAGCGTCGGGCGCCCATGTGGTTCCAAAGCGAAGGCAACAGCGGACGGCGACAGCGCCAGGGCCTGCCCCAGCAGATGTCGGGCCAGTCCCCGGCCAACCACGAAACGTTCGCGGTCGCCGGGCATGCGATATCGCTGCTCGCGCACGTTCTCTTGGGCAGACAGCACAGCTCGCAGCGAGGGTAGGGCGGCGCTCACCTCGGGGGCATCGTGCGCGGCCAGCACCACATGCACCGTCGTGTCGAGTGCGTCGAGTGTGGGCAGGGCAGGCATCATGGCGTGTCCTCTGGGCTCGGCCCAGGACGCCGCCGCATCAGCACCCAGAGCGCGAGGCCCACGGGCACGCTCAGCAGCACGACGACCCCGACGGCGGTGACATGCTCCTGCAGTACGGCCCAGGCCCGCTCACCGTACCGCACGGCCAGCCACCCGGCGATGAGGTAGCGCAGGCCACGCCCGGTCGCTACGCTCAGCGCCAGGCGCGACGCCGGCATCCCCGACAGTCCAGCCATCACGACGCACAGCTTGAACGGCGTCGGCGGGGGCAGCATGGCCGGCACGATGACCCCGGCCATGCCGTAGCGATGCGTGATGTGGCGCACCTGGTCGAGGGTCGCGTCGCTGAACCCTCGCTGCAGCACGGCGGCGCCTCCCCTTGCGGCCACGACGTGCAGCAGCAGGCATCCCAGCACCGAACCCAGCGTCGTCGTGGTGGCGTACCACAGCATCCAGTCGGGTTGCCGTGTGCTGAGAACAACCACGAGCACGTCGTTCACCTGCGGAAACGATAGGAACGACGAGTCGAGCAGCGCAATCAGGGCGAGGCCCGGCCCCCCGAGGCGCTCGGCCCACGCGGCGAGGGCCTCAAGCACACGGGCACCCGCAGGGGGAGTGAGGTGCCCACCGGTTTGACATGGCGGGGACGTGGAGAGCGGGACGTGCGTCGATCACAAGTGACGGTCAAATCTTATGCGAAGCGCCCTGCGTCTCTCTTCCCTTGTCCTGCTCGTCGTGATCGGCCTCCAGTCCGTGCTGATGGCTCAGCGGAAGCATCCGGTCAGCGGGCGCGTTATTGCCCCGGTGATGGGAGTGGGTGGCGCCGGCTGGCTCGAACGTCCTGAACGCGAAGACGAAGAGCAGACGTCACGCGCTGTCGCGGCCATGACGCTGCGTCCGGGCATGGTTGTGGCCGACATCGGCGCAGGATCGGGCTATTACTCGGTGCGGATGGCGCGGGCCGTTGGGCCCGAGGGGCGCGTGTATGCCACCGACATTCAGCAGGGCATGCTCGACATTATCGCGCGTCGGGTGTCGCGCGACCGGTTGCCGCAGATCGTGCCGGTGCTGTCCGCCGAAGACGATCCGCGGCTGCCGCCCGCCTCTGTCGACCTCGCGCTGATGGTTGACGTGTATCACGAACTGGCCGAGCCTCAGGCATTCATACGCCGCCTGAAAGCCGCCCTCAAACCGGACGGGCGTCTGGTCCTCATCGAATTCCGGAAGGAAGACGCGTCGGTACCGATTCGTACGGAGCACAAAATGAGCGTGGCCCAGGTCCGGCAGGAACTGGGCGCCGACGGCTTCGACATTGCCGAGGTGATCGATGTGCTGCCGTGGCAGCACATCATCGTCCTGAAGGCGCGTTGACGATCGCTCTCGCGCGTCAGTTGACGGTCGACACATCACGAGCGGAACGCCCGCAGGCGTGACATGGCGGTGTTGATGGGGCTCCACCACGGTCGAGTCCTCGGCAGCGGCTTCCTGATTACATTTTCGGTGGCACCCGTTTCCGCGTCGCCTGCTCGAACGCATACGCCAGGCCCACCACCTTCGGATCGTCGCAGTGACCGCCGACGAGGCTGATCCCGAATGGGCGGGTCGGCTCCTGAGATCCTCGAGCTCCCTCGCTGTAATTGATGACCATGCCGAAGGGGACCACGACAATCGGGTAGCCCGCTTTCGAGGCATAGGTAGCGCCGGACGATCCCGGGAAGAGGATCGCATCGAGCTTGTGGGTGGCGATCACCGCGTCGAGGCCCTGTTCGCGCGTTAGCAGCAGGTCGGCCTTCCGGTCCCGGGTATAGCGGGCCTGGTCCTTTACCAGGTCGGCGCTGTCAGCGAAATCGAGGCGGCCCTGGCCATAGCGCATTGAGCCGCGCGCCCGGTTGGCCACATTCCACGCGCGCAACTCACTGAATGTCTTCACCGGCGCGGTCGGGCCCAGCGACGAGAGCCACAGGTTGAAGTCACGTTTCATGGTGTACCGAAGCACCTGCGAGCATAGGTCGTCGCTGGCGTTCCCCGAAAATGGTGCCTCGCAAATCGGGTGCGAGGTCAGGTTGCTGGCCGCGTCGGGCGCGATCATGCTCGGCAGGTCGGCCGGGTCGACAATCGCGGCACCGGCGGCCTTGAGGGCCGCAATGGCCGCCTCCATCGAGGCGAGTTCGTCGGGCGTGAGACCGGGGAACGGCCGTGCGCGGCCGGGAAACTCGCGCGCCGTGTAGAGGCCGGCCCGCGGGACCCCGATCCGTGCGCCCTTCAGTGCATCAGCCTTCAGAAACGGCGTGTAATCATTGCCAGCCGGCGCGGTGCACTCGGTCGTGCGCGGGTCGCGGCTGTCGGGCAGGCCTTCCATCACGCCGAGCATGAGGGCCGCATCGGTCACGGTCTTCGTCATCGGCCCGGCGGTATCCTGATCCAGTGACAGGGGGACGATGCCGTGGCGGCTGATGCGCCCGGTGGAGGGCCGGATGCCGACGAGCATGCTGGCGTTCGACGGGCCTTCGATCGAGCCACCCGTGCTGGTACCAACGTTGGCGGCCCACAGGTTGGCGGCCACGCCTCCTCCGGAGCTTGAGCCGCTCACCTCGAGCACCGGCGTCCCATCGTCGTTGGCGTGTGGATCGTAGGGGTTGTAGCTCTGGCCCGACGCGGCGTTGTAGCCCCCGGGGCGGACGGCGTCGCCGAACCATCCCGCCAGTTCGCTCATGGTTGACTTGGCGATGATGATGGCACCGGCCTTCCTGAGGTTGGTGACGAGGGTGGCCTCGTACGGGGCGCGGAAGTGACGGAAGGCGAGCATGCCGCCGGTCGTCGGCATGTCGTCGGTGGTCATGATGTTGTCCTTGAGCGCCACGGGAATGCCGTGGAGCGGCCCGCGCAGTGTGCCGGCGGCGCGCTCGCGATCGAGAACGTCCGCTTCGACGAGGGCCCGCGGATTAACCGAGACGGCCACGTTGAGGCGGTCTTCGTAGAGACCGATACGTGTGAGGTACTCGGTGACGAGGGCACGGGATGTCGTGCGCCCGTCGCGCATGGCCGCCTGCATCTCGGGAATCGACGCCTCGACGACGCTGAACGGTGCTGCTGGCGTCGGAGGGGCCGCAGGGCCCGCGCATGAAGCGGCCAGCGTCACGACGCCGAGCAGGGCAGCAGGGCGGATGGAACAGCTCACGTGCATCGGGCCTCCATGATTGGGATCATAGCGCGGCCGCTGACGCGCCCACGCGACACGTTGGCTGGTACCGGGGCGTGGCGACCGGATGCGACGGCCAGGGCACCGACGCCTCACACCGACCGCGCGTCGCACACTCACGTCGTGATCAATAATCCTCAGCCATGCACAAAGATACGCTGGCTGAGTTCTTCGGCACGCTGGTTCTCATCGCGTTCGGTCTCGGGGTGGTCGCGCAGACGGTGCTCAGTCGCGATGCCAACGGGTCGTTTCTCGCTATCAACCTGTGCTGGGGGCTGGCCGTCATGCTCGGGGTCTATGCGTCTGGCGGGGTGTCGGGCGGGCACCTCAATCCGGCGGTGACCATCGCGCTCGCTGTCCGGCGGGGGTTTCCCTGGCACAAGGTGCCGGTCTTCGTGCTGGCGCAGGTCGCTGGTGCCTTTGCCGGGGCCGCGCTCGTGTTCGCGGTCTATCACGACGCGCTGACCGCCTTTGACGGCGGCGTGCGACAGGTCGACGGGGCAGTGGCCACGGCCGGCATCTTTTCCACAGGGCCGCAGCCCTTCCTCTCCCTGATGGGCGGCTTCATCGACCAGATGGTCGGCACGGCGCTGCTGATGATCGGCGTGCTTGCCATCGGGGACCGCCGCAATTCGGGGCCACCTGCCTGGATGGCGCCTCCGCTCGTTGGTGGACTGGTCGTCGCCATCGGCATGGCGTTTGGCTATAACGCCGGCTATGCGATCAATCCCGCCCGCGACTTCGGGCCGCGCCTCTTCACGGCCCTCGCCGGCTGGGGCCCCGCTGTGTTCACGACGGGACACGGCTTCTGGTGGGTGCCGATTGCCGGCCCCATCGTCGGCGCCATCATCGGCGCCGTGGCGTACGACCTGTGCATCGGAGCGAGTCTGGAAGGGCGAGGGGAGCAGGCATGAGCCGCTATGTGATGGCCCTTGACCAGGGCACCACGTCGAGCCGCACGATCCTGTTTGATCACGGCGGCCGGATTGCGTCGATGTCGCAGCAGGAATTTCCCCAGCTGTTTCCGGGGCCTGGTCATGTCGAGCACGACCCCGAGGCGATTTGGTCGAGCCAGCTGCACACCGCACGTGATGCGATGGCGCGCATTCACGTCGCGCCTGAGGACATCGCCGCCATCGGCGTCACCAATCAACGTGAAACCACCGTGCTCTGGGACAAGGCGACTGGTCGGCCCGTCGCCAACGCGATCGTCTGGCAGAGCCGCGTGACCGCGCCCATCTGTGAGCGCCTGAAGGCGGCCGGCCACGAGCCCATGGTGCGTCAGAAGACCGGGCTCGTCATCGATGCCTATTTTTCGGGCACCAAGATCAAGCACCTGCTCGATGCGCATGACGGCCTGCGGGCCCGCGCCGCGCGAGGGGAAATTCTCTTCGGCACCATCGATACATTCCTCGTCTGGCGCCTGACGGGTGGGGCCGTGCACGTGACCGATGTCAGCAACGCCAGCCGCACGCTGTTGTTCAACATTCACACGCAGCAGTGGGACGACGAACTGCTGGCCCTGCTCGACGTGCCGCGCGCTATGCTGCCCGAGGTGCGCGACTCGAGTGAGGTCTACGGTACCACGGCCCGGAACATCTTCGGCACGCCCATCCCGGTCGCGGGCATTGCGGGCGACCAGCAGGCGGCGCTCTTCGGACAGGCGTGTTTCGAACCGGGCAGCGCCAAGAACACCTATGGCACCGGCTGCTTCATGTTGCTCAATACCGGGGCCACGCCCGTGCCGTCTGAGCACGGCCTGCTCACCACCATCGGGTGGCGGATCGGAGGCCAGACCACGTACGCGTTGGAAGGCTCGGTGTTTGTGGCGGGGGCGGCGGTGCAGTGGCTCCGCGACGGATTGCAGGCTATTGAGACCTCCGCCGGTGTCGAATTGCTGATGGCTCAGGTAAACGACACCGACGGCGTCTATCTCGTGCCCGCCTTCGTCGGGCTCGGGGCACCCTACTGGGATCCGCATGCCCGAGGCACCCTCGTGGGGCTGACGCGGAACACACGCATGGCGCACATCGCCAGGGCCGCCGTCGAGGCGATGGCGTATCAGACCCGCGATGTGCTGCAGGTGATGCAGCAGGAATCGCACCTCCCGCTGCTCAGCCTGAAGGTGGACGGCGGTGCTGCGGCCAACGCCATGTTGCTGCAGTTCCAGGCCGACCTGCTCAACGTGCCGGTGCGTCGGCCCGTCGTGGCCGAGACGACGGCGCTCGGGGCCGCCTACCTCGCGGGCCTCGCTGTCGGCTACTGGCAGGGGCTGGATGATGTGGCGCGCAACTGGGCGCTTGACCGCGAGTTCCGGCCGGCCATGCCGGTGGCCGAACGCGAACGGCTGTATGCCGGCTGGTGCCGGGCGGTCGAACGGTCGCGCGACTGGGCGCGCGACTGATCGCCCACGCCGCCTATTGCGGGAAGAGCTGCTCGCGGGCCCATTCGTTGCGGCCCGCGAGGTGATAGACAAGCGTACGAGCCACCTCGGGCATGTACACCGCCGAGGGAATGAACGCACTGAACCCAAACTGCTGTGCGTCATCGATGCCCCACGCACCGAGCTGGTGCGCATCAGGCGATGCGACTTCGCTGGCGTTGAGGCGTTGCGCCAGCGCGGGGTCGGCTTCGACGGGCAGCAGCAGCCGCATCTGCAGCCCGCTGCCTAGGTCGGGGTGCTGCGCCGCAGCGTCGAGCTCGAGGCGTGACGGCCGCCCCTGGGCAAAGTCGAGGTCGGCCGAGAGACGATGGCGGTCGCTCGAGGCCCTCACCCAGGGCCGCGGCTCGAGGTGTACCAGCTGCGCCAGTTGCTCGGGCGTGAACGGACTGGGACCCTGGCCACGCTCGCGATAGACGGCATCGACGTTCACCAGTTCGTCGTGCTTGCGGCGGCTGCCCGCCGTGGGATGCGCGGTCAGGGCTTGGTGGCCACCGAAAATACCCGCCAGCTCTGCGGCTTCGGCGTGCGCATCGGCCACCTGAAGTGCACAGGCATGGATGGCCAGCATGCGCGCCATCGGCCAGTTCTCGTCAGTGAGCGTGACCGACGCATGCAGGCGGATGGTGCCGGCCGACTGATCCGCGACATAGGCGCTGAGCGTCGACAGCGTGTTCATCGAGGCCAGACGTTCCCACGTGGTGGCCCCCATGGGCACGCCGCGCAGCAGGTCGGTCTCGACGTGCAGCGTGGTGGCCGGCACACCGTCGAGCAGCCGGTGCCGGTCGAGCCGCACCCGTTGGGCCAGGGGGCCGGCCCACCAGTCGAAGCCGCGGGGATGTCCCTCGAACCAGGGGAATTCCAGCTGCAGGCCGTCAATCAGAAAGTTGATGGTGTCGACTTCAATTTGCGATGTCACGTTGGCGAGTCCACTCAGCATGATACAGACCGATCGACACGGCCGTCGCCACATTCAGTGAATCGACGCGTCCGGTCATCGGAATCGTGACCGTGATGTCGGCGGCACGACGGGCGTCGGCTGAGAGGCCGTCACCTTCCGCGCCGGCCAGCAGGGCGAGCGGCTGGACGGGGCGTGACCACTCGGGCAGCGTGGCATCGGCTGGAGGCGTGGTGAGCGCCACGACACAGTACCCGCGGGCCCGCAGCCACGCCAGCGCTTCTGGCCACGTGTGTGCCTCGACGTATGGGACCTCGAGCGTGGCCCCCATCGACGTGCGGATGGCTTTCCGGTAGAGCGGGTCGCCGCAACCGGGCCCCAGCACAATCAGGTCGGCCCCCAGCGCGGCGGCACTGCGGAAGATGCCCCCGATGTTGTCGGGGTTGGTGATGCGTTCAAGCACCACGATGCAGCGGGCGAGGGCAGGCTCGATTGACTCGAGGGATGGTACCGCGGGCCGTCTTGCGAGGGCCAGGCAGCCCCGGTGCAGGTGGAATCCTGTCAGCGCCTGCCAGTGGTCGGCCGCGAGGCGATAGACCGTCAGATCGGAGGTGTCGCCGAGCTCCGGCGCCAGCAACGCCCATGCCGCCGGCGTCACCAGCACCGACTGCAGGGCAGCGTGCCAGCGTCCATCCTCTCGGGAGAGGGCCACCATCCGAGGCACAACCAGCCGGCCCTCGATGATGCAGAGGCCCTCGTGTTCGGGTGCGTGCGGGTGACTCACGGCTCGGTAGCCGGCGAGGCGCGGGTCGTCCCACGCCGGCACGTCGATTACTGATGCCATTCGGGGCGCTGCACCACGGGCAGCTGCAGGGCCCGTTCGCGGTCGAGGTCGAGCGACCCGACATGCAGCGCCAGGGGCGCGCGCACCCACTTGTGCACCGACTGCGAGAAGAGCGTCACGAAGCGGCGGGCGTTGTCAGTACAGGTCTCGGCGGAACGATCGGGAAAGACGTCTCCCAGGGCCGCAGCCAGTTCCGACACGCCCATTTTTTCGCTGGCGTGAAGGTAGAGGCAGGCGTCGAGCACGGGAAAGGGCATCAGTTCGCGCTCGGCCTCCTGGTGGTCTGCCAGCTCAGGGCCAGGTGCGGTCGCAAGGGTCTCAGCAATGCCGTCGAATCCGAACCGGGTGCCAAGCCGTTCGAGCAGGGCGACAACCACGGTCTTCGGCAGATTGGCAATGACCGACAGGGCGCCTTCGAGATCACCCGCGAGGGTCGTGTAGCCCACGGCCTTTTCACTCATGTCGCCCGTCTGCAGGAAGAGCGCACCAGATGAGTTGGCCCAGTTCCACATGCGCTGGCCGCGAATGCGGGCCTGCACGTTCTGCCGCGTGAGTTCGGTGGGAGGCTGTCCCTCGAGCATCTGCGTGACGGCCTCGAGCTCGCGGCTGGTGGCCTCGTCGATGGGCAGTGAGCGCAGCGTGGCGCCCACGGCATGTGCCAGTCGCTCGGCCGCCGTGCGGGTGGCGGCCTGCGAGTGGCGACTGGGCATGTAGAAAGTGTGCACCGGCACGCCGCCCATCAGGTGCGATGCACGCCACGCCACCAGCAGCGTCAGCATCGAATCGCGCCCCCCGGATAGGGCCAGGCCGAGGCAGCGGAAGACGCCCGTCTTCTCGTAGTAGCTGCGCACCCCGAGCGCGAGCGCCTCAAACAGGTGGTCGAGGGCGACATCACGCGCCGACGCGGAGGGAGGCGTGGGGGCAGGCAGAAAGAAACTGCCGCCGGCCGGCGGTGGATACCGCAGGCCGCTGCGGTCGGCGCCTGACGACGTGCTGACAATCCGTGGGACGGCCTGATGCGCACGCAGGTGGTCGTCGCAGTCATTCCGCCAGGTGGTGTGTTCGCCCCGCAGGCGACGCGTGCGGTCGAGGTCGACCACCGTCGACCACTGGCCGGCGGTGAAGCGCGGGGCGTCGAACAGGCTGCGGCCGTTCTGCAGCACATATCCGCCGCCGTCGTAGACGAGCCCGTCCTGGCCACCCACGGCATTCACGTAGACCAGGGTGCACTGCGCGTCGGCCGACCGGGTCGACAGCATTTCGTGGCGCGTGGCCTCGATGCCCATCCGATAGGGTGATGCCGACAGATTGATGACGAGTTCAGCTCCCGAAAATGTGCGCCGGCGCATGGGCCCATCCGGCGACCAGCTGTCCTCGCACACCTCGACGGCCAGCGTCCCGAAGTCGAAGTCGAACAGGAGGTCTCCGAGGGGCACGCCCCTGGTCTGCAGCGACAGGCCTTCGCGTCCGCGCGCAAACGTTCGCCCCTCGTAAAACACGTTGTAGGTGGGCAGCTTCTCCTTGGGCACCAGGCCCAGGATGCGTCCCCGGTGCACCACGGCCGCGCAGTTGTAGACCTGGCTGTCGACAGCAGCAGCCACACCGATGACGGCCACCGTGGCCAGATCGGCCGTCTGCGCGGCAAACGCTTCGAGGGCGCGCCATTGAGCGTCGACAAAGGCCGGCCACTGCACCAGGTCTTCCGGTGGATAGCCGCCAATCGCCTGCTCGGGACCCGCCACCAGCGTGGCCCCGCTGTCCGCGGCCCGGCGCGTCAGCGTGGCGAGGGCGCGGCTATTACTGTCGACCGCACCCACGGTCGGGCTCGCGCAGAGCAGGGCCAGTTGCACAAGGCGCATTGGCCCAAGCGTACAACACCGGACCCGTGTCCACGAACCGCAGCACGAGTCGGCGGCGTCTAACGCCCCATGGATCTCCTCAAACAGTGGGCGGCCGGCATGGCAGCGTTCCTGGCGGTCGACCTGCTTTGGATCGGGTTCGTGGCCAACGGCTTCTACCGGCGGGAGATCGGTACGCTGCTGAGGACCGACGGCGATCGCCTGGCGCCACTCTGGCTCCCGGCCATCCTCCTGTATGTCTCCGTGGTCATCGGTCTCATGGTCTTCGCCTTGCCACGGGCCCGAACAGGCGCTCTCGCCGAGACAATGTTTTACTCCGCCCTCTTCGGCGTCATCGGATACGGCGTCTACGACCTCACCAACTACTCGACGATGCAGGGCTTTCCCCTGAAGGTCTGTGTCGTCGATATGGTCTGGGGCGGGGTCGTCTGCAGCCTTACCGGGGCGGCGCTGTGGTGGGCCCGGCCGGCGTAGTCGACCGGCCTCCTTCGCCGAGCAGCACGCTGGGCGTCGGGCGGCGGCGCGTCAGCCGGAAGCGCTCGACGGCGTTGCGCTCGAGGTGCGCCATCGCGTCGTCGACCGAGTCGGTGACCAGCATCAGGTCCATGTCGTGCGACGAGGCCGTGCCTTCCGCTTCCATTCTCCGGAACATCTCCAGCAGGGGAGCCCAGTAGGCTGTGCCCATCAGCACGACGGGGAATTGTTCGATCTTCCGCGTCTGGATGAGGGTCAGTGCCTCGCCGAGTTCGTCAAGGGTGCCGAAGCCCCCGGGCAGCACGACAAATGCATAGGAATACTTGAGCAGCAGCACCTTCCTCACGAAGAAGTAATGGCACTCTACCCACTCGTCCAGGTAGGGATTGGGCTTCTGCTCAAAGGGCAGCACGATGTTGCAGCCAACCGAACGACCGCCAGATTCGCGGGCGCCGCGATTGGCTCCCTCCATGACGCCGCCTCCGCCACCAGTCAGCGTGGTGAACCCGAGGCGGCTCAGGCCCGCGCCAACCTGCCGTGCCAGTTCGTAATGGGGATGTCCCGCGGCAAACCGCGCCGAGCCGAAGACCGTGACGCAGGGACCGACAAAGTGCAGGGTGCGGAAGCCGCGCAGAAAGTCGCCCGCCGTTCGCAGCAGCATCATCAGTTCACGCAGGCGTGACTGAGGGCCCTCGAGAAAGACGGTTTCAGTCTGGTGGTCCGACGGCGGCAAGTGAGGAGGACGCGTGGGTTCCATGGCGGTGCGTGACGCGGTGATGCTTAAGGTAGAGTGTAGCCGTATGGCTCTTCGTGCACTATTGGTGATGGTGGTGTGGGTGGCAGAGACGTTAGCGGTATCTGCCTTTGCGCAGGTACTCCCCGCAGGCCTCAAGGGTACCGTCATTGATGTCTCTGGGCTGGCGGTGCCGGGGGTGGAAGTCACCGGTCGCACCGCGCAGGGGCAGACGATGGTCGTGACCACTGACGCGGATGGACGGTTCGCCTTCGAGGTGGCCGTGGTGTCGGTCACGGCCGTGTCCGATGGCTTCGCACCGACCGTGGTCGACAGTCCCGCGGACGGCGCACGCCTCGTACTTCGCCCGGCCGGTATTGCCGACACGGTGGTGGTCACCGCGACCCGCGGCGCCGAGCGGTTGCCGAATGCCTCCAGTGCCACGGTCGTGACGTCGGCCGAACTGGCGAATATTGCCGCAGGGGCGCTGGACGACGTGCTGCGATCGACGCCGGGCTTCAGTCTGTTCCGGCGCAGCTCGTCGCGCGTGGCCAACCCCACGACTCAGGGGGTGACACTCCGTGGTGTGTCGGGCTCGGGTGCCAGTCGCACCCTCGTGCTGGCCGACGGCGTTCCCCTGAACGATCCGTTCGGCAGTTGGGTGTACTGGAACCGCGTGCCGCAGGCCTCGGTCGACCGGGTGGAAGTGGTTCGCGGTGCCGCCGGAGACCTCTATGGGGCCAATGCGCTGGCGGGCGTCATTCAGGTGATCACGTTTGAACCCACGCGGACCCGGGCACGCGCCACGCTCGAAGGCGGCAGTCTTAGCACGGCGCGCGGGTCGTTCTTCGGCAGCCTGGAGCGCGACGGATGGGCGGCGTCCACGGCATACGAAGCCAACCGTACCGATGGGGCATACGTCGTGGGCTCTGAGGTCAGAGGGCCGGTGGATACGCGTGCCGACAGCGATTACCAGAGTGGTGTCGTCACCGCCGGTCGCCAGGGCAACGGCTGGACTGTGTGGTTGAACGGGGCCCTCTACAGTGAAGACCGCGGCAACGGCACACCCGCGCAGGTCAACAGCACCGACTGGCAGCAGCTGTCGCTCACCTCCAGCGGCAATCTGGCCGGCGGGGCGTGGCGGGCGCAGGCGGCCAGTAGCCGCCAGGACTACTACCAGACTTTCACTGCCGTGACGGCGACGCGCACCTCCGAGCGCCTGACCACCGAGCAGACCACCGACACCGACTTCCGTGGCGCCGGGATGCAGTGGACGCGTGCGGTTGGACGCACCACCCTTGTGGCGGGGGCGGATGCGCAGCGGACGGCATCGACCGTCGAAGAGTTCCGGTACTCCACCACCAACGTACGCAGCGGGCCGTTCTTCGCAGGTGGGGTGCAGCAGGGGCTGGGCGGCTACGTCCGCACGAGCACGCCGCTGGCCGACGCGCTGACGCTCGACCTCGGCGCCCGTCTCGACTGGTGGGGGTCGACGCCGACTGATACGGCGCTGCCGGACAAGTCGGTGGTGTTCGCCAGCCCGCGGGCGGCCATGGCCTACAGGGTCGGGCGCTATGCCCTGCAGGGCGCAGCCTACCGAGCCTATCGTCCGCCGACGCTCAACGAGCTGCATCGCGGGTTCCGCGTGGGAAACGCGGTCACCAATCCCAATCCGCTGCTCGACCCCGAAACGCTGACTGGCGTCGAGGGCGGGGCACTCGGGACCTGGCGCTGGGGCTCTGCCCGCGTCACCGGGTTTGCCAATCTGCTCGACGGGGCGGTGGCGAATATCACGCTGTCATCGACCAGCATGCAGATCACGCGCGAGCGTCGGAATTCGGATGCGATTCGTGCCCTCGGGTTCGAGATGGAAGCCGATGCCCGGCTGACGCAGACGCTTTCGGTCAACGGACAGCTCGTGCTCACCTCCAGTCACTTCCGCGGCTCGGTGGCGACGCCGGCCATTGAGGGCAATCGCGTACCGCAAGTACCGGCGGTGCAGGGCGGCCTCGGACTGACCTGGACCGACCCTCGCCTCGCCACCCTGGCGGTGCAGGCGCGGTTCAGCGGCCGACAGTTCGACGATGATCTGAACGCGTTTCAGCTGAACAGCTTCGGCGTGGTCGACGCACAGGTCAGCCGCACGGTGCTGCACGGCGTCGTGGGCTTCGTGTCGGTCGAGAACATCTTCAACGTCGATTACGATGCCGGCCGCACACCGATTCGCCTGATCGGCTGGCCGCGTACCGTGCGCGTCGGTATCAGGCTGGCCGTGCGGTAGGCGCTGCGGCGGGTTGAGAGCGCAACGCGTGCACGGTCCTCGCCCCGCCCGTCCATTCGCGGTCGTGCGCGTCAGCGACAGAGGGCGGTCGGCCATCGACCACCTCGCCGCGTGGCTCACGGCCGAATATCCCGACGCGGGTGTGTCGAGGTCCGCCGTGCGCCAGCTGGTGATGGCCGGACAGGTGCGGTTGAACGGACGGGGCCTGCGTGCTCCTGGGGCGCCGCTCATGCCCGGCGACCGGCTCGAGTGGATGTGTGACCCGACCACGGCCGCACGGCCTCAGGCCGAACCCGCCTCGCCTATTCCCATCCTGTTCGACGATGCCCATCTGATCGCGGTCGACAAGCCGTCGGGGCTGACCATGCATGCCACTGCCGACCCGGTCCGCCCGACGCTGGTCGGGGTGCTGGCTCGCCAGATTGGCTGTGCCGAGGATGCGCTCGGCGTCCATCAGCGACTGGATACGGGCACGTCGGGTGTGGTGGTCTTCGGCCGAACTCCCGAAGCGAATCGCGGTCTCTCGCAGCAGTTCACACACCGGCGGGTACAGAAGACCTATCTGGCCGTCGCCGATGCCAGGAGGCGACCCGACTGCCGCCCGGGGCACGCCTGGCTCGATGCGAGACCGCTGCGCAAGCGGGGCGCGGGACGTGCGGCGCGCGTCGACGTGGACCTGACCCACGGCGCCCCGGCGGAAACCCATGTGCGGGTGCTCGTGCGACAGGATGACCGTGTGCTGCTCGAGGCGCGGCCCGTGACCGGGCTCACGCATCAGTTCCGCGCCCATCTGGCGGCAGCGCAGTTGCCGATTCTGGGCGACCTTGCCTACGGCTGGCGCGGATCCCCCGGGCGATTGCGCCTGCATGCCGCTCGCCCGGCGTTGCAGCATCCGGTGACACAGGAGCCTCTCGTCTTCGAGGCGCCGGTGCCACCCGAGTTCGATTTGCGCACGGGAGGACGCACCGGGGACCGGCAGCGGCCGCTACGCGTCCCAACGGGTGGCCGGAGAGGCCGTCCTGATCGGGAACGTCCACGATGACACGCGACACTCACGGGATTGTGCTGTTCGATGGCACGTGCGGGTTCTGCGAAGGCGCTGTTCGCTTCATCGTCACTCGCGACAGGGCGGGTTACTTCCGGTTTGCCCCTGCGCAGTGGCCCCAGGCGGTCGAGGTGCTGGCCCAGCACGGCCTGTCGCGGGAAGCCACCAGGAGCCTGGTGCTGATTGAAGGCGACCGGGTGTGGCTGCGGTCAACCGCCTCGCTGCGCATTGCGGCCCGGCTCGGTTGGCCGTGGAAGGCGGCGGCATGGCTGCTCGTCATTCCGGCACCCATTCGCGATATTGGCTACCGTATCATCGCCGCGCTGCGGCATCGGCTTGCGGGGCGGTCAGACGCCTGCACGCTGCCGCCGCCCGAGCTGAAGGGCCGCCTGCTCGCCTGACTTTCTCAATGGTGGCCTGGCTGGCGCGTCAGCAGGTGCCCGTAGGCGTCCGCGAGGGCATCGACCTTGGGCTGCGATACGAACAGGATGTAGGGATTGGCAGGATTCCGCGACGCGTAATTTTGGTGATAGTCCTCGGCCGGATACAGGACATCGAGGGGCTCCAGTGTCGTCACAATCGGGCTGCCAAACACGCCGGCCTCGTCGAGTTGCGCGATGTACCGCGCTGCGACCTCACGCTGCACGTCTGAATGGTAGAAGATGGCCGACCGGTACTGGCGGCCCCAGTCATTCCCCTGACGATTGAGCTGGGTGGGGTCGTGGGCCGCGCCCAAGAACACCTGCAGAAGCGTGCCCAGACTGACCACCGATGAGTCGTAGGTGATCTCGACGACCTCGGCGTGCGAGGTGATGCCGGCACAGACGGCCTGATAGGTCGCCGTGGCCGCCGTGCCGCCGGCGTAGCCTGACCGCACGCCGGTGACGCCCGTGACCCGAAGGAAGACCGCCTCGACACACCAGAAGCAGCCGCCGCCCACGACCAGGCGGGCGGGCGACGGGTCATCGGCTGGCGATAGATCGAACAGCGGGGGGGGCAGCGTCCTCATGGACTCCATTAGAAACCAGTTTGAGAGTGCCGTATCATGTCGGACGAAAGAGGTGCAGATGACGCGACGGGCCATGGGATTGGAAATCATGCTGGTGATGGCCATGGCGACGGCGGCCGGGGCGCAGACCGTGGGCAGGGAGGCGCAGATGGTACAGGCCGTGCTGGCCGCCCCTGAGGACCGACGGCCTGGGGCGATGGTGCTCGGCTTCGAGAACGGTGCCATCGTCCCGCTCAGGCAGGGGACCAACGACCTGGTGTGCCTGGCCGATAACCCGGCGACGCCGGGCTTCAGCGTGGCCTGCTACCACCGCGACCTCGAGCCGTTTATGGCGCGCGGGCGTGAGCTGACGGCACAGGGCGTCACTGAAGACAAGGTCCGCGACCAGACGCGGTACGACGAAATCAAGGCCGGCACGCTGCCGATGTCGCGCGAGCCGCGGATGCTCTACGTGATGACCGGCAAGTCTATCGATGCGGCGGGGAACGTCGACGGGGCCTACACCCGGTGGGTGGTCTACGTGCCGTTTGCGACGGGCGAGATGCTCGGGCTGGCGACGAGGCCGGCCGGTCCCGGGGTGCCATGGTTGATGGACCCCGGTACCGGAGGGGCGCACATCATGATCAGTCCGCCTCGGCCCTGAGTCGAGCGGGCAGGCGAGACAGTCGGTGACACGCGGAGGCAACAAAATTCCCCGCGCTGGCCCCTGAACAGTTCCATAATGACCAGACGGTGAAGTGTCACAGGCTGGCTCCGGTCGAGGGCCTGCCACTTCACCCTTCACGGGAGCGTGGCATGAAGACAGTGTTTGCCGCAGCAGGAGCACTGGTGCTGGGAGGCGCGGTGCTGGTTGCGCAGACCGGTGCACCGAAGTCTGCGGCACCGAAACCACAACCGACGTCGGTCCGGCCGACGGGGACCCAGGCGGCGGCTCCGAAGCCGGCGTCCGCCCCCGTGCCTGTGGTGGCCCATCGTGTGGCGGCACCCGGCCTGGACTCGGTCGACCAGTCGAAGATGGTCGCGCAGTATTGCGCCACCTGCCACAGCGACCGCGGCAAGGCCGGCGGATTATCGCTTGCGGACTACGACGCGTCCAAGGCGGCCGAGCACGCAGACGTGACCGAGAAGATCATCCGCAAGCTCAGGGCGGGCATGATGCCCCCCCAGGGTGCCCGGCGGCCTGAGGCCAGCCAGTTGGCCCTGCTGGCCACCTCCCTCGAGGACCGCGTCGACCAGGCCTCGGCCCTCAGGCCCAATCCCGGCCGTCGCCCCTTCCAGCGCCTCAACCGTGCCGAGTACGCCGCGGCCGTGCGTGACCTGCTCGAGTTCGATGTCGACGTGACGGCCTATCTGCCCCCCGACACGATCAGTGCCGGCTTCGACAACGTGGCCGATGCACAAACGTTCTCGCCGACCCTGATGGATGGATACCTCCGGGCGGCCAGCCAGATCAGCCGCCTGGCCGTAGGTGACAAGTCAGCCAGTGCGACGTCGGTCACCTACAAGATTGGCCGAACGGCCTCGCAGATGCGACAGGTGGAAGGGGCCCCCATCGGCACCCGAGGCGGCATTTCGGTGGTGCACACGTTCCCGGCCGACGGCGATTACGTCTTCAAGATGAACCTGCACAACGAGCCGCTCGGCGGCCTGGCGGGCCGCACATCGATGACGGTGCTCGACGTGAAGGAGGTGGTGGAGGTCTCCATCAACGGCGAGCGCGTGGCCCTGCTGCCGCTCAATACCCGGATGAGCGAAACCGATCCGGCCAACAGTCTCGACATTCAGACGCCTCCCATCCATGTCAGTGCCGGTCCGCAGCGTGTGTCGGCCGCCTTCCTGCAGAATCTGGATGGGCCCATCGACGACCTGCTGACGCCACTCGAGAACACGCTTGCCGATGTAAGCATCACCTTCGGCATCACCATGCTGCCTCACCTGCGCAATTTCACGGTGTTGGGGCCCTCCAACGTGACGGGTGTGTCGGAAACCGTCAGCCGTCAGCGCGTCTTTGTGTGCCGTCCGACATCGCCGGCCGAGGAAGAGACCTGCGCGCTCAAGATCGTCCGGAACCTGACAGGCAAGGCCTACCGTGGCGCGCCGTCGGCAGCCGACCTGCAGGATGCGATGAAATTCTACGAGCAGGGGCGCGAGCGCGGCGGCTTCGAGGGCGGCGTGCGTATGGCCCTGCAGTCGGTGCTGATGAGCCCACGGTTCCTGTTCCGCCTCGAGCCGATGCCGACCGCGTCACCGCTGCGCGCGTACCGCATCTCCGACACCGAGCTGGCCTCGCGGCTGTCGTTTTTCCTCTGGGGCACCTCGCCGGACGCGGACCTGCTGTCGGCCGCCTCGTCTGGCAGCCTCCGTACGACGACCGGGTTTAGCCGTCAGGTCAAGCGGCTGCTCGCCGACCGTCGCGCCCGCGCGCTGTCCGACCGGTTTGCGGCCCAGTGGCTGCGGCTGCAGGACCTCGACAAGATCATTCCCGACTATCTGACGTTTCCGCAGTACGATGCCACCCTCGGGGCGGCGATGGGCGAGGAAACCCGCTTGCTCTTCGAGAGCATCGTCCGCGAGGATCGGAGCGTGCTCGACCTGCTGACGGCGGATTACACCTTCGTCAATGAGCGGCTGGCCAAGCATTACAACCTGCCGAATGTGTCGGGAGCCGGCTTCCACCGCGTCGCGGTGCCCGAGTACCGCCGCGGTCTACTGGGGCAGGGCAGCATTCTCACCTTGACGTCAGTGGCCGATCGCACCTCGCCGGTGCAGCGCGGCAAGTGGGTGATGGAAGTGCTGCTGGGCTCACCACCGCCGGCGCCTCCACCGAACGTGCCATCGCTCGACGAGTCCGTGAAGACCACCGCGGGCGGCAAGATGCTATCGACGCGCGAGCGGATGGAGGAGCACCGTAAGAATCCGTCGTGCAACTCGTGCCACCGTGTGATTGACCCGCTCGGGCTGGCGCTCGACAACTTTGACGCGACGGGCGCCTGGCGCATCAAGGACAACGAAGTCCCGGTTGATGCTGATGGCGAGCTCTATGACGGCAGCCGCGTCAGTGGCCCGGCCGGTCTGCGTGAGGCGCTGATCCGGCACCAAGACGTCTTCCTGCTCAGCTTCACCGAGAAGATGATGACCTATGCGCTCGGTCGCCGCATTGAGGCGGCCGATATGCCGATGGTGCGCGCGGTGGTCCGCGACGCCCGGAAGCAGAACTACAGGATGTCGGCGTTTGTGCAGGGCATTGCCGCGAGCCCGGCCTTCCGCATGGCGGCGCCCGATGCCCCTGGGGCCGCACGGCCCGCCACCACCGATGCCGAGAAAGCCGTTCGCTAGGACGTCAGTAGAGGAGACGCGATGGTTATCACGAAGAAGCACATTTCACGCCGCACGCTGCTTCGGGGCATGGGCGTCACCATGTCCCTGCCGTTCCTCGACGCGATGGTGCCGGCCGGCACGGCCTACGCCCAGGCGATGCCCAAGCGGGTGCGCCTGGCGGCCATCGAAATCGTCCACGGCGCGGCTGGCAGCACCGCCTACGGGGCCAAGAAATTCATGTGGGCCCCCGAGAAGGTGGGTCGCGGCTTTGACCTGTCGCCAAGCAGTCTCGCGCCCATGGAACCGTTCCGTGAACATCTGACCATTGTCAGCAACACCGACGTGCGTAATGCCGAGGCGTTTACGGCTCCGGAAATCGGTGGCGACCACTTCCGGTCGAGCGCGGTCTTCCTGACGCAGTGCCATCCGAAGCAGACGCAGGGGTCGGACGTGTATGTCGGCACCTCGCTCGATCAGATGTATGCGCAGAAATTTGGGCAGGAAACCGCCATCCCGTCGATGCAGCTCTGCATCGAGAACGTCGACCAGGCGGGTGGCTGCTCCTATGGCTACTCCTGCGTCTACACCGACAGCATCAGCTGGGCATCGCCCACCGAGCCGCTGCCGATGATTCGCGATCCGCGCGTGGTGTTCGACACGCTGTTCGGGGTGGGCGCCACGCCCGGCGAGCGTCGCGAGCGTCGTGCTGAGGACAAGAGCATCCTCGACTGGCTGGGTGACGCCGTGGCGCGTCTCAACAAGGACCTCGGCGCCGAAGACCGCGCCCGTCTGGCCGACTACCTCGACGACGTGCGTGAGATCGAACGCCGTATCGAGCGTGTTGAGGCCCAGAACCGAACTGGCGAGGAACGCGAACTGCCGGGCGCGCCCATTGGCGTGCCCGATGACTTCGCCGAGCACATCAAGCTCATGTTCGATCTGCAGGCCATCGCCTTCGCCTCAGACACGACCCGCGTCTTCGCCTTCAAGCTCGGGCGCGACGCCTCGAACCGCGTCTATCCCGGCAGCGGATACAAGGCGGCCTTCCACTCAGCCTCCCACCACCAGGACCGCGACGACCGCATCACCGAGTACGCCAAGATCAACAAATATCACGTCAGCCTCTTGCCGTACTTCCTCGAGAAGCTCAGGAATACGAAGGAAGGCGACTCGAACCTGCTCGACAACACGCTGGTCATCTACGGGTCGCCGATGGGCAACTCGAATGTCCACAATCACAAGCGCTGCCCGCTCATTTTCGCCGGCCACGCTGGCGGCGCCCTGAAGGGCGGCGTGCACATCAAGGGGGCCGACGGCACACCGATGGCCAACGCGCTGCTGACCGCGGCCCATGCGGTGGGACTGACCGACATGACGTCGCTCGGCGATAGCACGGCGACGCTCGACCTCAACGCCGCACCCGAGTCGACGGTGCAGGCGGCAGAGTAGTCTCATGCGCACACGACTTCTGATCGGTGCGCTCACCAGCCTCGGTGGGGCCCTGTGCCTGACCGCGCTGCTGAGCGCCAGCAGTACCCAGGCGGGTAAAGGTGCCGTGGCCGACGCCGCGCAACGTGGCGACCGGGAGGCTGTCAAGGCCCTGCTCAAGGACGCCGCTGACGTGAATGGCGCCCAGGGCGACGGCATGACCGGGCTGCACTGGGCCGCCATGAAGGGCGATGCCGAGATGACGCAGATGCTTGTGTATGCCGGCGCCAACGTGAATGCCACGACGCGCCTCGGCAGCTACACGCCGCTGTTCCTGGCGGCGCGTCAGGGGCAGCCCTCGGTCATTCCTGTGCTCGTGAAGGCGGGCGCCAAGGCGACGCAGACGACCACGACCGGCACCACGCCGCTCATGGTGGCCGCCGCGTCGGGCAGTGCCGAAACAGTCAAGGCCCTGATGACCGCCGGTGCCGATGTGAACGCCGTCGAGTCGGTGCGTGGGCTCAACGCCCTGATGTTCGCCGCGTCGGCGAACCGTGCCGAGGCCATCAAGTCGCTGGTCGCTGGTGGTGCCGACGTGATGGCGGCGACCAAGGTTATCGACCTCAACGCCATGACGCGGGGCGGCACGGGCTTCAATGGCGGCAACCCGCCGGTGCCCGGTCAGCCGCCGCGCGAGGGCCAGCAGCCGGCGCGTCCGGGCGCTGGCGGGCGGCCGGCCCAGGTGCCCGGTGTCGACCGCCAGTTCCAGCTCAACGAACTGGTGGCCGGACAGGGGGGCTTCACGCCTCTGCTGTTCGCCGCACGCGACGGCTTTACCGAAGCGGCCGTGGCGCTGCTCGACGCCGGCGCCGACGTGAACCAGGTGGCGGCCAGCGACCAGAACAGCCCGCTGCTGACGGCGCTTATCAATGGACACTTCGACCTCGCCAGGGTGCTGATTGACCGTGGGGCCGATGTAAATTGGACGGCCGATAACGGTGTGGCGCCCCTCTACGCCGTGCTCAACGTCCAGTGGGCGCCCAAGGCGCTCTATCCCCAGCCGCAGGCATACCGTCAGCAGAAACTCTCGTATCTCGACATGATGCAGGTGCTGCTCGACAAGGGAGCCGACGTCAATGCGCGCCTCCGCAAGAAGGTGTGGTACTCCGGATACAGCTTCGACCTGTCGGGGGTCGATGAGATTGGTGCGACGCCCTTCTGGCGCGCCGCCTATGCCGCCGACGTCGATGCCATGAAGCTGCTGGCGCGGTACGGCGCGGACCCGCACATCCCCAGCATGAAACCCGCGGGGCGTCCGCGACTGGGCGATGGTGAGCAGCGCGACACGCGCGATGTGTCGAAGGCGCCTCCTGTGCCTGTCGGCGGTCCGTCCGTAACTCCGCTCATGGCGGCCGCGGGTGTCGGCTATGGCGAGGGTTTCGCCGCCAACGCCCATCGCTTCGCCCCTGGGGGCATGATGGCGGCCGTCAAGTATCTGGTGGAAGTGCACGGTGCCGATGTCAATGCCGTCGACCATGATGGCCAGGCGGCGCTGCATCATGCGGCCGCACGCGGCGATAACGAGATGATTGAGTACCTTGTCTCGAAGGGCGCAGATGTGAAAGTGGTCGACCGCGAGGGGCGCACCGCCGCCGACATGGCCAATGGCCCCGTGCAGCGCATCCAGCCGTTCCCGGAGACCATCAAGCTACTCGAATCGCTCGGCGCGAAGAACAACCACAAGTGCGTCTCCTGCTGACGGCGCGCACCTGACGCGACATGCCGCGGGCCCATGCCCCGGCCGCAATTCTCCACGGCCTGCCGGGAACACTCCCGGAGGGCCGTTGTTGTCTGCGGGCCGCCTCAGCGGCGAACAGCACTCGGTGGGGCTTCGCAGTACTGACGCGTCACACGGTGCCGGTGCCGGAACATCTGGACTAGGCCCGGGGTGACCAGGAGGGGGGCGGCCCAATTGAGCAGCGCACCTCCGGGCAGGTCGTAGCTGATGCGATCGGTCAGCCGCGTGGTATCGGCATCCACGGAGGCAAACTCGTGTCGGTGCACCCAGCGCCTGAACGGCCCTGACACCTGCGTATCGACAAAGAGCGTGGGTCGCTCGACCACGGGATGCTCTGCTACCCAGGTGAACAACCCGGCGAGGCGCAGTACGACGCGCAGGCCCACAGCGAGTGGTCCAGATCGCGACACGACCTTCACAGGGGGAAATGCGGGGGTCAGCAGCGGCAGGGCGTCCTCGCGCTCGTGGAAGGCAAACACGGCCTCGATGGGGGCCCGCACCACGACCGACCACACAAAGTCAGGCATGGCCAATCATAGCGGTCCACTCCTCGGGGCGCGGAGAGGTGACCTCGCATCGATCCCCCGACGCAAGATGCGAAAAGGCGACCCGCGTCGCGTGCAGCATGTAGCCGCCGTCACCGGGTAGGGCCGTGGCTGTTGGCGAAATCACGCCTCCGGTCCGATACAAAGGGTCGCCGACGAGGGGATGACCGAGCACGGCCAGATGAATGCGAATCTGATGCGGCCGGCCCGTTGTAATCCGGACACGACACTCGCAGCACGCGGCATGCCTCCTGATCACGTCCACGTGCGAGTGTGCCGGACGCCCGGTCGGCAACGCGGCGTGCACCGCACCCAGTCGTCCGTGGGGCATCGGACCGATAGGAGCCGTCACATCGATGGCATCAAACGTGGGGGTGCCCTGTGCCACGGCCGTATACTCCTTGTCGACCTCATGGCGTTGCCAGGCGGCCGACAGCCGCGCACCAGCGTCCGGTGTCCGCGCAACGACCACCAGGCCGGACGTGTAACGCCCAAGCCGATGTACGGGCGCGGCCGAGGGCCACTGTCTCCTGAGCAGGTGCAGCAAGGTGTGCTCGAAGAAACCGCCGGCGGGCATCGTCGGCAGCCCGGAGGGCTTGTCAACCACGACGACGTCATCGTCTTCGTGGCAGATGCGATAGTGCAGGGGGACTTCGGGTTCGTCCCAGGGGGGCCGCACCCAGACGATTACGGCTTCGCGCCGCAGTGGCGAGTCGGCGGCTGCGGCCTGTCCGTCGACCGAGACCTCGCCGTCGTGGCAGCGCCGCTGCCACTCGGCCAGAGAACTGTGACGGAAGCGGGTCGCCAGCCACATGGCGACGGTCGCGCGGTGGTCATCATCAGCCACGACGCGGTAGTGGCATCCACCGTTGAGGGACATGGTGAAGAAAGTGCCTGGCTCGCAGGCGGACGCATCGGACCAATACGCGCCGGCGATACGTCGGTGGTGGAACTGGTCGAGTCAGGTCCAGGGCCCCAGCGCGTGCGCGTGGGCCTAGGGGTCATAGGACTGAGGTTATTTCACAATCGCGGTCGGCTGGCCGTTGCGATACTGCAGCGTGATGTGTGACGCCTTGCACAGGTCAAGCTTGGTCCAGATGACATCGTCGTCGTCCTCGTCAACAATCTTGAGGTCCCACATGCACTCCTTGGCTTTGGGCGAGAACACAATCTCGACGGACTGACCATTCGGCAGAACGTCTTTCCCCAGGATGTCTTCCCCCCACTCGTTGTCGGCGGCCGGCGAGACATACAATTCAGCAATCGTCAGCGTGGTTTGATTCAACAGTTCGAAATCAAGCTTGCTGCCCTGCGCTGACACGAGTTGGGTCGCCATGACCCCGACGACACAGAACGTTGTAATGAGAGATCGAAACATGATACGTCCCCCGGCTGAAGAGCATCACGACGGAACGATACCAATGGGTGCGCGCGGGACGCGACAGCGTGAGCGATAGAGATTCTATGTGATTAGTTAGAACGCCCGCCCGATCCGTATGTAACCTGCGGGCCCTCTCGAGGTTCGGCCATCATGGCCCCACGCGATGCCGCTGGACGCCGTGATGGGGGCCAGTTCGTTGAAGACCAGGGCGACGGAGAGTTCTCCACCCCACGACCGCTTCCATGTGCGGTCCTCCGTCGTGTCAGTCCAGACGCGCCCGGCGTCGGCGAAGACCGATGCGTGCAGCCATCGCACGAAAATCCATTGCTGCCCGATGCCGCGCTCGATGCGCCACAGCGGCACCCGGTAGTCGCTGCTGAGTGAAACCAGACCGGTGCCGGCAAAGGCGCCGGCCGGAAAGCCTCTGAGCAGACCCAGGGCGCCGCTGCCGACGGCGGTGGGAGGTGGGGCGCCTGCGGGTGCCGCGCCCAGTTCGAGCGCCGTCCGCGCCCCTGCGATGCCCGTCGAACGGGCGGCAACAGCGCGCGTGGCCACTACCGCGCGGCGAACGCCTCCGGGCAGATACCCTCGCACATCCACGGCCGTCGTTGTGGCGCGGCCCGACGGCCCACGGCTGCGGTCGTTCACCGAGGCCTGTTCCACCCAGGCCCCTGCCCAGACGCCGTCTTCGGGACTGATCGAGTAGCCGTACGTGCGGGCCGTGCGCACGCTGACACCGAAGCGGCCCGCGAGGCGCTGCTGTTCACGCACCGACGTCGCCAGATCGAAGCGGTCGCGTGTGGTGGCCACAGCCGCAGACATGGTCGCGCTACGCAAGGCATGGATGAGTGGAACATCGACCCGCAGTTCACCCTCACGACGCCAGCGCGGTGCCAGCCCGCTGTCTGTCTCACCGTCAACGCGGACGAATGTGGTGCTGCCCATCCCGATCAGGCCGACCCTCGGACGGTATCGCGTGTAGGCGTAGCTCAGCATGCCATCTGGGCGCCACGCAGGAGGGCGCGTGCGTCGGTCGACACCCGCCCCGACAGTCGCGAGCCACGACGCGGAAGCGTTGACGGTGTGACGCCCCAGCACGTCGACGCCAAATGTGGCTGCCCCGAATCGCACCTGGCCTGCCGTGGATGCCAGCACGGGAAACCATGACGTCGGTAATAGCGTTGAGTCCGGCGAGTAGCGCTCGGGCACGCTCATCGCGAGCATGGACGGGTCGTAAACGGGTGCGGGTTCTGATGTGACGGGCGGCACCAGCGTGCGTCGGTCGCCGTCCCGATCGGGGTAGGGCACCGAGAACACATCGTGTCCGTCTGCGGTGTATCCGACGAAGACGAGCGTGCGCCCGTCTGGCGAGACGTCGGGCCAGCGCGCACCGTCCGTGTGTGTCAGACGACGGACATCGTTCCTGCCGGGTAGCAATTCGTAGAGGTCGAAGGGCCGGCCATCGAAATCGGCAGCGGCCACCACCGTCGTCCCGTTGGGGTGCCACGTGGGCGTGACCAGGCGCGTGGAGGCGTCAGCAAACACGGCCTCGGTGGCCAGGGTGTCAACCCTGAACACGACTATCTCCGAAAGATGCCCGGGACGCCGACGCTCGACGACGATGCGCGTGCCGTCGGGAGACCAGCGGGGGGCGTAATACTGCGTGTCGGCCGCCGAGTCGAGCACCGTCATGTCGGCTTCGGTCAGGCGCTCGGCGTCGGCGTGTCCCGCGAGCACCAGGTCCCGTTGGCCCAGAGACTGGCGCACCGCGACAATACGGCCGTCGGCGTTCAGGTCGGGATCAAGCAGGCGCAGTTCACGGCTCAGGGCCGTTCGGCGTCCCGTCGGGAGGTCGAGGCGCCACAGGTCTGCGTAGACCCCGATGTTGCGTCGGTATTCGAACTGGTCGAACACCACGACGTGGCCGGCCCTTCCAAAGGTGGAGCCCAGCACGCGAGTGGTGACCGCGCGATCGACCAGGCCATGACTGTCGACCAGACGCATCTCCGGGAACGCGTCGGGATGGTTGATGGAATACATCACGTCAGGCGGACACCCCTCGCACGAGGGCGCCACGAATCGGGGACCGGCGACCTGCTGGCCGCGTCGCGTGAGGCGTCGCAGGCCGTCCATCGGCGGGGGGGACGGCGGCGCCGATTCCAGCAGAGCCGCCTGATACTGCGACCACAGCTGACGGGGGTTCGCGCCGAACACCTGACGGAAGGCACTCGAGTAGCGTCCGCCGGATGTGGCCGCGGCGAGGGAGCCCAGCGACTCGACGCCGTAGCGTTCCGACAGATAGGCCGTGAACCCCAGCCCGTAGGCATAGACGCCCGTGGGCCCGGGCCAGGTCACCAGTCCCTGATCGACCCGGTCGATCGGATCGAATCGTCCCGAGGTCGCCGCCACGCGGTCGATCGCACGGAACTCTCCGGCGCGCAGTCGCCCCTGCGTCGTCAGCTGGCTCTCGACGTATGTGGCGAGGCCTTCCACGTGCCAGCGTGGAAGAAACACGTTGGGAAAGGCGAAGGGCGTCCGCCCCAGCACACGACGCAGCAGCCCTGCCCAGCGTCGCGACTGATCGAGGTGCACGATGTGGGTGTATTCGTGCACGAGCAGAAGGCGCAGCCAGTCGTCGGTCCGCCCGATGACCTCGGCGCCCGAAGGTGCCGACAGGTTCATGAAGATGACGGGGCGGGGCAAGACCGTCGCATAGCCATTCGAATAATCCCACTGGTCGGCGAGCACGATGTGGGTGAGGGCTGGGGCCTCGAGCCGCAGGGTCGCGGCGACATCACGTCGCACATCCTCGACCATGGCCGCCAGTCGCCGGACCAGGGCGTCTTCGCCGGGGTGCGAGTAGATGACGAAGTGCGGAGTGCGCTGCTCGACAAACGCGAGGCGCGGGTCGAGTTGCACCTGTGCCACGGCCCTCGTGGTGGTGCACCCGAGCGCCAGCAGCAGCGCGAAGACACGGAGCAGCGCGAGGCGACCGTCGACAGCGTGCATGCCTCAGCCTACGGCAGTGACGAGACGCGATGCGAGAGGAAACTGGAGCCGGCGACCAGACTTGAACTGGTGACCTGCTGATTACGAATCAGCTGCTCTACCAACTGAGCTACGCCGGCTAGAGGCGGGACGTGCGTCGTTGAGACAACGACCGGCACCCTGGAATAGTAACACAGGCCCCCGGAGCCCCCCGACCGCAGGCGAGCCGCCTTGCCGTGCAGCCGCTGCCGAGACTACCATCGTCAGGATCGGTTCCGGCTGGTCACACCCGTATGGCATCCTCCCGCTCTCCCATCGTCGTTCGCGGGGCCCGCACCCACAACCTGAGGAACGTCAGCCTCTCGCTGCCGGCCGGAAAGCTGATCGTGGTCACCGGGGTCAGCGGGTCGGGGAAGTCCTCGCTGGCGTTCGACACCATCTACGCCGAAGGGCAGCGCCGCTACGTCGAATCACTGTCGGCCTACGCCCGGCAGTTCCTCGAGCGGATGGAAAAGCCCGATGTCGACAGCATCGAGGGCATCTGTCCCTCGATCGCGATCCGCCAGAAGAATGCGGTTCGCAATCCGCGGTCGACTGTCGGCACCGTGACCGAGATTCACGATTACCTGCGGTTGCTCTTCTCACGGGTGGGCACCACCCTCTGCCGCCAGTGCGGCCAGCCCGTCCGCCGAGAGACCGCCGAGGCCGTGACCACGGAACTGATGGCCCGGCCGGAAGGCACACGGTGCATCATCGGATTCGACCTGCCGCTCGTCGATCTGCGCAGGGCACCGGCCGACGATGCCCGTGAGGTCGGTGAGGCCGATGCGGCGACCGAGACCGCTGCCGAGGCGAGCCTGCCGGCGGGTATGCGGGAACGGGAGGAGCTGCGGCGGAAGGGGTTCGGCCGGGTCGTGATTGACGGTGAGGTCATCAGCCTCGATGCCGTCGAGCCCCGTCAGCTCAAGGGCCTTACGCAGCTCGGCGTGGTCGTCGATCGCATTCGGCTCGATGCCGACGCGCGCTCGAGGCTCACTGATTCCATCGAGATGGCCTATCGGGAAGGCGGAGGCGTGGCCTGGATGCTGGAGCCAGGCACCGCGTCGCAGCCAGCCACCCGTGTCGAATACTCGGAACGCTTCGAATGCCGCGCCTGTCACATCACGTACGAAGACCCGCAGCCGCGCCTGTTTTCGTTCAACAACCCCTTCGGGGCCTGCGCCAACTGCCACGGTTTCGGCAACGTGGTCGAAGTCGACATGGACCTCGTCATTCCCGACCCGACAAAAAGCATCGCCGCGGGTGCGATCGAACCGTGGACCAAGCCGCACTATCGCTCGGCGCTTGCGGAACTCAAGCGCGCAGCGCGGCCGAAGAAGGTGCGTCTCGACGTGCCATGGAGTGACCTCACCGATGACGAACGACGGTTTGTCATTGAGGGTGACGGCGGTGCCTATGAGGGCGTGCGAGGGTTCTTCCAGTGGCTCGAAAAGAAGAAATACAAGGTGCACGTCCGTGTGTTCCTCAGCCGCTACCGGGGGTATCAGCCGTGCCCGGCGTGCGGTGGGGCACGCCTGCGGGCCGAGGCGCGTGATGTGCGCGTCGGTGGCCGTCGCATTGATGAAGTGTCGGCCCTCAACGTGCGTGATGCCGCCGAGTTCTTCGCGCATCTGGCGCTGACGCCTCAGCAGGCCGCCATTGTTGACAAGGTGCTCGGCGAAATCACCAGGCGCCTCGGGTTCCTCCGTGACGTCGGGCTCGAATACCTGACGCTCGATCGGTTGTCCTCGACGCTGTCGGGTGGCGAGTCGCAGCGCATCAGCCTGGCCACCTCGTTGGGGTCGGCGCTCGTGGGCACCCTTTATGTGCTCGACGAACCGTCGATCGGGCTGCACACGCGAGACAATCAGCGGCTCATCGGCATCCTGCGGCAGTTGCGTGATCAGGGCAACACCGTGCTGGTCGTCGAACACGACGCCGACATGATTGCCGTCGCCGATCATCTCGTGGACATGGGACTCGGGGCCGGTGAACACGGCGGTCGTGTCGTGTACGAAGGCACCATCGAGGGCCTGCAGGATGAACCACGCTCGCTCACCGCCAAGTACTGGCGCGGCGAGCTCTCGATTCCGGTGCCGGTATCCCGGCGGCGAGGCCTGCCGCAGCGGATTCGCCTGCTCGGTGCGCGTGAACACAATCTCAAGGGCGTGACGCTTGAGATTCCTCTCAACACCCTCACCGTGATCACCGGGGTCAGCGGATCGGGCAAGTCGACGCTGATCCACGACGTGCTCTACGGCGCCCTCAAACGTGCGAAGGGGGATTGGGACCGCAAGGTCGGCGCGCATGATCGGCTTGAGGGGCATGAACTCGTCACCGATGTCGTGCTCGTCGATCAGACACCCATCGGCCGCACACCGCGATCGAATCCGGTCACCTACCTCAAGGCGTTTGATCCGATCCGCGAACTCTTTGCGGCAACCAAGGACGCCCGTGCCCGCGGGCTGACGGCCAGTCATTTTTCCTTTAATGTGCCCGGTGGCCGCTGCGAAGCCTGCCAGGGCGAAGGGGAAGTCACCGTCGAGATGCAATTCCTGGCTGACGTCAGCGTGCCGTGCGAGCAGTGCGACGGGCAACGCTTCCGGCCGCAGGTGCTCGAGATCACCTACAAAGGCAAGTCGATCATGGACGTGCTGGGCATGACCGTGCGCGAAGCCATGGCGTTCTTTGCCGGCACGCCGAAGGTGATTCGGCGCCTGCAGGTGCTCGACGAGGTCGGGCTGGGGTATCTGCGCCTCGGGCAGCCGGCCACGACGCTGTCGGGAGGCGAAGCCCAGCGCGTCAAGATAGCCTCGCACCTGTCATCGCATGCAGGCGAGCGGCTGCTGTACATTCTCGATGAACCGACGACCGGGCTGCATTTCGACGACATTGCCAAGCTCATCGCGGCCTTCCGGCGCCTGCTCGACGCGGGACACACGCTGGCCGTCATCGAGCACAACCTCGACGTCATCAAGACCGCCGATTGGATTGTGGACCTCGGGCCCGAAGGCGGTGAAGGGGGCGGACAGCTCCTGGCCATGGGCACACCCGAGCAGGTGGCACACGTCGAGGCCTCACACACGGGACGCTATCTCAAGCAGGTGCTGCAGTCCGACCGGGTGCTGCAGACCATCGCCCCCGCGTAGACGTCAGTGGCGTTCCGGTGACCCGGTGGTGTCGCGTGGGCCGGCAAGCGGCATGGGTGCCTGGCTCCGCAGCGTCACGGCCATCTGCTGCACCGGAATGCGGATGCCTTCGGCGTCGAAGGCCTTCTTGATGCGGCGGCGCAGCTCGCGCGCGACCATCCACTGACTGAGGGGCGCCGTCTTGATGCGGAAGCGCAGCCCGACCGACGAGGCGCCGAGGCTGTCGACGCCCATCACTTCCAGTGTGTCGAGGAGATGCGGGGCAAACACCGGGTCGGCCTGCAGCCCCTGCGCCGTCGCCTGCACCGACGCAATCGCCGCATCAATGTCGTCGTCATAATCGATGCCGACGTCGATGACCGCGTATGCGAAGTCTTTGCTGCGATTGGCGAGCGTGGTAATCGCGCCGTTCGGAAACACGTGCACGGTCCCTTCAAGGTCGCGCAGAACCAGTGTCCGCAGATGGATTTGCTCGACCGTGCCGCTCGTGCCGTTCACGACCGCCACATCACCGACGCGCACCTGATCTTCGAGAATCACGAAGAAGCCCGAGATGATGTCCTTCACCAGGGTCTGCGCACCGAACCCCACGGCCAGGCCGAGGATGCCGGCGCCCGTCAGCACGGGCGTGATGTCAACGTCGATGGCGCGCAGCATCATCAGCAGGGCGGCGCTCCAGACGATGGCCGAGAGGAAGCGCGTGAGCGTGCGTCCGATGGTGTCGGCGCGCTTGTGCCGTTCGAGGGCTGATGGTGACGATGCCACGCCCGGTGACATTTCGGCGACGGCGCGACTGATGAGTGCCGACACCAGGCGCGAGGCGGTGAGGGCCACGAGCAGAATGACACCGATCCGCAGCGCCGTCTGGGCCACCCACTGACCCAGGGCCCGGCCGTCAAGCGATACCGGCAGCGTGATGCCTGCCAGGGCCAGCGCCGGAAAGATGAGCGCGGTGATGGCCACCACAAACGTGACGGCCCGTACCAGGCGAACCGGGGTCTTGCCGAACGAGGGCGTCTGCCCGATGGGGCCTTCAAGGTGCGCGACCAGCCGGCGCACGAGGCCGCCGGCAATCAGTGCGAGGGCGGCAGCCAGGGCGGCCGTGAACACCAGCGCGGCTACCAGGGCAATCGACTGATCGGGTGCAGCACCAGGAGCCGACGGTGGCGTCATGGCCGGCTCACTGCCGTCGGCCGCGTGTGGCGCGGGGTTCCTGCTTTTCCACCTGGGCTCTGACCGTTTCGGTCTTGCCGCCACGGAGCACCTCGACGCGGACCGTCGAGCCGATGGCCGTGTCGGCGATCTGTCGGACGAACTGTCCGGTGTTGGTGATGGCCTCACCGTTGATCGTGCGGATGATGTCTCCGGGCCGCAGCCCGGCACGATAGGCCGACGAGGTCCGGCTCATCTGGGTGATGACGATGCCGTCGGCATTGGGGGCGCGCAGTTCCTCGGCCAGTCGCGTGGTCAGCGGGGCCACATCGAGGTAGCCCAGCGAGCCCCGGCGTACTTCGCCGTACTTCTTGAGGTCGTCGATCACCCGGCGCGCGAGGTTGCTCGGCACGGCGAATCCGATGCCCTGATAGCCGCCGCTCTGCGAATAGATCGCGGTGTTGATGCCAATCAGCTCGCCGCGGCTGTTGATGAGGGCACCGCCCGAGTTGCCGGGATTGATGGCCGCGTCGGTCTGGATGAAATCCTCATAGGTGGAAATGCCCATGCCCGCACGTCCGAGCGCCGAGACGATGCCCAGCGTGACGGTCTGGTTCAGCGAGAACGGGTTCCCGATGGCCATGACCCACTCGGCGACCTTGAGGTTCGACGAGTCGCCCCAGGGAATGACGGGCAGGTTGGTCGCCTCCACCTTCAGCAGGGCCAGGTCCGTCCACGAATCAACCCCGACGACCGTGGCCTTCAGTTCGCGGCGGTCACCCATCGAGACGCTGACCTCTGCCGTGTTCTCGCCGATGACGTGGTTGTTGGTCACCACATAGCCATCGGCCGAAATGACGACGCCCGAACCGAGCGACGACTCGTAGCGGTTGCGGTAGCCGAACATTTCGCCGGGGTCGCCGCCCCCGAAGAAATACTGGAAGAACGGATCGTTGGCGAACGGCGAGTTGGGCTGGCGCACCACCTGCACGGCCGAGATGTTGGTCACGGCCTTGATGGTGCGCTCGGCCACCGCCGTGAAGTCGGGTCCGGGAGACGGCGGTGCCGTGGCACCGGCCCGTCCGCCGCCCGCCTGATCGGTCACAGGGTCTGTGGGGAGCGCGACGGCGTCCTGCTGCACGTGGATGCGGCCGGCCAGGACCAGGCCACCGACGACCCCGATCGACACCAGGGCGGCTGTGAGGACAAAACGCTTGATCATGGAGGAATCCTGTCAGGGATTATCGGACGTCGATGCGCCGGGCGCCGGAGGACGAGCGGCGGGGCACCGTGATGGTCAGCACGCCGTCAGAGAGGTCGGCGGTGATCTGGTCGGTGTCAGCCGTCGACGGCAGTGCAAAGGTGCGCGAGAACGCGCCGTGACCGCGCTCGAGCTGATGATACGTGTCCGCCGGCACGCGGCCGTCCCGTCGGCCCTCGACAACGAGCCGTCCCTCGTGAATGGCAATCGTGATCGACGCACGCCGCAGCCCCGGCACTTCGGCCGTCAGCACGAAGGCAGAGTCGGTTTCATAGACATCGACGGGGGGCGCCCATCCGGCGGCACCGGTCAGGGGCAGCCGGTCGAGTCGATGTTGGATGACCACAAGGTCCCGGAATGGGTCCCAGTGCGAGAGGGGCACAGCAACCCCATGCTAACATGGCGGGGTTTCCTCATTTCCCGAGAACCACGCATGGCTGATACCCTCCTCGCCACCCAGCTCCGCAAGGGCATGATCATCAAGTTCGAGAATGATCTGTTCCGCATCCACGATCGTCAGCACGTCACGCCCGGGAACCTCCGCGGGTTCGTGCGCCTCAAGATGCGCAACCTGCGCACCGGGGCGCTGGCCGACCACAAGGCCCGCTCGGAAGACGTCATCGAGCGCGCGACCCTCGAGGAAAAGGAAATGCAATATCTCTACGCCGACGGCGAGGGATATCACTTCATGGATACGGATACCTACGAGCAGGTGCACCTCACCGAGGACGCCCTGGGCGAAGGGGTGGGCTTCCTTAAGCCCGAGATGCTGATTCGGGTCGAGTTCTACGGCGAGGAACCCGTCGGCGTTGAACTGCCGCAGACCGTCGACCTCAAGGTGGTCGAGACCGTGCCGGGCATCAAGGGAGCGACGGCCACCAATCAGCTCAAACCCGCCACGCTCGAGACCGGCGTCGTCGTCAACGTGCCGCCCTTCATCAGTGAGGGCGACGTGATTCGCGTCAACACTGAGACGGGCGAGTATCAGGCGCGCGCCTGAGGCTGCCCAGGGGCGATGCCGGCCCGGCCGGCAGCACCCGGGAGAGTGTTCCAGTATGGATGTGGTCCGCACGCCTGCCACCGGGTGGATTGAAGTGATCGTGGGCAGCATGTTCAGCGGCAAGAGCGAAGAGCTCATCCGCCGGCTGCGCCGCGCCCAGATTGCCCGGCAGCGGGTGCAAATCTTCAAGCCCTCGGTCGACACGCGGTTTGGCGATGACCACATCGTGTCGCACAGCGAGTTGCGTATTCCGGCTGACACGGCCGCCACCGCGGTCGAACTGCTCGACCGTGTACGGGTCGAGACGGAAGTCGTGGGTATCGACGAGGGGCAGTTCTTCGATGCCGACCTGCCGGCCGCCTGCGCCTCCCTCGCGGCACGCGGGGTGCGGGTGATTGTGGCCGGCCTCGATCAGGACTATCTGGGGAAGCCGTTCGAGCCGATGCCGCAGCTGCTGGCGGTGGCCGAGTTCATCACCAAGACGCGGGCCATCTGCATGGTGTGCGGGAACCCGGCGAATCACACGCAGCGACTGGTGGGCAGCAGTGCCCGCGTGCTGCTGGGGGCGACGGGGGCCTACGAGGCCCGATGCCGACGTTGCTTCGACCCGGCCCTCGCCGAGCGGGAACTCCGTCGGCAGTCCCAGACCACCACGCCTGACCCGCCTGCGTCGGTGTCCGATCAGTCGCCGTCGTAGCCGCCGCGTCGCCAGCTAACGGCCGAGCAGCCAGCCAATCAGCCCAGGACCGCTGGCCAGCGGATCGCCGAGCCAGGCAGGCGGCGTCAACCACACGAACGAGAGAATGGCGATGACCCACAGGTCGAAGGGGATGGTCGCCCTCTCATCGCGCCAGAAGAAGAACCGCCAGAAGAGCCCCGTCGCGCCGGTATTCGAGGGCATCGGTTTCTTCTCCAGCACCAGGTAGGTGTAGTAGATGCGGTTGGCGACCGTGACCACCGACAGCGCGAGAATCACCCACAGCACGGCCGCCATCCGGTCGGTAAACGCCCCGATCATGAACAGGACGATGCGCTCGGGGCGTTCCATGAAGCCCACCTTGCACTTCTCGATCAGGCACTCGGCGCGGGCACGTGCGTAGCTGATCATGATCGAGAAGACCAGGGCCAGCGTGGTGATGAGGACATAGTCGGTGCGGTCGCGCTCCGAGTAAATCCAGATAAGCCCGGTGAACAGGGCAAGGTCCGAGAAACGATCGAGTGTCGAGTCCCAGAAGGCACCGAACGCCGACTGCGTGCCCGTCTGGTGCGCCACCTTGCCGTCGATGAAGTCGAAGATGTTGGCGACGATCATGATGAACCCCGCCTCGACGAACCGGTCCCGGCCCAGCGAGACCGCAGCCATCACGTTGATGATGACCCCGATGAGGGTCAGCATGTTGGGGTGGATGCCGAGGGCGATTGAGCCGGCGATGATGGCCCGCAGCGGAAACATGCAGATGGCGCCGATGGCACCGGTAAATGTCATAGGGAAACCCGCCTAAGGGTAGTCGACCGGGCCGCTGCCACACAACCGGGCGGCGTGCGATGATCGGTCAGAGAGCCCCCGCTGCCGCACATGGCCATTCACGACCTGAAAGAACAGATTGCCCGACTGCCCGAGCAGCCCGGCGTGTATCTGTACGCCAATGCGCAGGGAGACACCATCTACATCGGCAAGGCCCGCAGCCTGCGCGACCGGGTCCGCAGTTACCTCGGGGCCCGTGGCCAGCATGCCAAGACCGATGCCCTGCTCGACGAGGTGACCAGCCTCAGCGTCATCCTGACCGATTCGGTGGTCGAGGCCCTGGCCCTCGAAGACAGCCTGGTCAAGCAGCGCACGCCGAAATACAACATCCGCCTGCGTGACGACAAGCACTACCCCTATCTGCAGCTCACAACTGGCGAAGATGTGCCCCGGGTCATGGTGGCGCGGTCGGTCGAGCGCGACGGGCACGTGTATGCAGGCCCCTTCCTCCCGGCGCGGCTGGCGCGCAAGACCAAGGATCTGACCCATCGGCTCTTCGGGATCCGGTCCTGCAACGAGGTCATCACCGGACGGCGTGACCGCCCGTGTCTCGAGTACGACATCAAGCGGTGCCTGGCGCCGTGCGTGGCCGACCTCTGCTCGTCCGAGCGCTATGCACAGGCGGTCGACGACACCCGCCTGTTCCTCGAGGGCCGCACCGAAGAACTGGGGCAGCACCTCGAGACGCGCATGCGCCAGGCCGCGGCCGACGAGCGCTTCGAGGAAGCCGCCGCTCTGCGCGATGCCCTGCGTACGGTGCAGACGCTCGAGGAGCGCCAGCAGAAGATGTCGAGCGTCGCCCTCGGTGACCGCGATGTCTTTGGAGTCAAGGTGGGGCCCAGCGGGGCAGTGGTGCAGGTATTCCAGGTGAGACACGGCCGGGTTGTGGAACGGTTCGAGGTGGTCGCGGAGGCTGGTCCCGATGCCGACCAGGTTCCCGGGGTGCTCGCTGCGGCGATGGCCCACGTGTACGCCGACCAGGCGCCGCCTGGGGAACTGCACCTGCCCGAATGGCCAGACGAGTACGAAGCGCTCGAACAGTGGCTGAGTGATCGGGCCGGGCGCAAGGTGCGCTGCGTGCTGCCCCAGCGCGGCGACAAGCGTGGCCTCATCGACCTGGCCCGGCGCAATGCCGAGCTGGCCTATCGGGCGCGCTTCGATCAGGGCCCGGGCACGGCGCAGTACGAAGCCCTTGAGACGCTGCAGGCCGCCCTGCGGCTGCCGCAACTGCCACGCCGCATCGAGTGCGTTGACATCTCGACCATTCAGGGCAGCGAGACGGTGGCCTCGATGGTCGTGTGCGAGGACGGGCGCCTGAAACGCAGCGAGTACCGCCGCTTTCGTGTTGCCAGGGGCGAGCGCTTTCTCGATGATTTTGCGGCCATGGGGCAGGTCGTCAAGCGGCACTTCGCGCGCAAGGTCGCGCACGACGCACCGCTGCCGCATCTGCTGGTCATTGACGGCGGCAAGGGACAGCTGGCCGCGGCCTACGAGTCGCTCGAGTCACTCGGGCTGGTCCAGCTCGTGGCCGTCGGACTGGCGAAGAAAGAGGAACTGGTCTTTACACGCGACCACGACCAACCCCTGGCTCTCGACCGCCACGGTCCCGCGCTGCGGTTGCTGCAGCGCATCAGAGACGAGGCTCACCGTTTCGCAGTGACCTACCATCGTCAGGCGCGAACACAGCGCGATTTGCGGTCAGCGCTCGATGAAGTGCCCGGCATCGGGTCGCGGCGGCGACGGACGCTGCTGACACGCTTCGGCAGCATCGCCGGTGTTCGGCGGGCCAGCCTCGAAGAGCTGTCGGCCGTGGTGGGTCCAAAGGCCGCAGCGGCCATCTGCGAGCACTTCGCCCGGGCCTGAGGGCCATCTGATAGAATTTTCTCCTCTTGGACGGCATTAATTTCGCAGAAATCCTCGCCTTCATGGTGATTCTGGTCGGCTCGCTGTCGGTCCACGAGGCCGCGCATGCCTGGGCGGCCGACCGGCTGGGAGACCCCACCGCGCGCGCGCTGGGCCGGCTGTCGCTGAACCCGGCCGTGCACGTCGACCCCATCGGCACCGTGTTCTTTCCGCTGCTCGCCGCGATGACCAATCTGCCCCTGATTGGCTGGGCCAGGCCGGTGCCGGTGGATCGACGCTATCTGCGTGCGCCCCACCGCGATTTTGCCCTCATTGCCGCCGCCGGCCCGGTCAGCAACCTGGTGCTCGCGGCGCTCGGCAGCGGAGCAGTACTGGCCCTGGGGGGACTTGGGGCGGTGCTCGAGGCGGGCATGCTGGGTGAAACGCTGGTGCAGTGGGTCGTGCTCAACGTTCTGCTGGCCCTCTTCAACATGATTCCCGTGCCGCCGCTCGATGGCGGCAACGTGCTGATGGGACTGCTGCCGAGCGGCGCGGCCGACGCGCTGGAGCGACTCAGACCCTACGGATTCCTCGTGATTTACGCGCTGATGCTTTCGGGCCTGCTCTCGGCAGTGCTGCGACCGGTGCAGCGCCTCATTCTGGGCGGGTTACTGTGACTGGACGTCAACGGGTCGTATCGGGCATGCGCCCGACGGGAAGACTGCATCTGGGCCATCTGGTGGGGGCGCTCGACAACTGGGCGCGCCTCCAGGCCGAGTACGACTGCTTCTACTTCGTCGCCGACTGGCACGCGCTCACCAGCCACTATGCCGACACTGGCGATCTCGTGGCGAACGCCATCGATAACGTGGCCGACTGGATTGGCGCGGGTCTCGACCCCGAGCAGAGCACCTTTTTCGTGCAGTCGCTGGTGCCTGAGCATGCGGAACTCTATCTGCTGCTGCAGATGGTCACGCCGATTCCTTGGCTGGAACGCGTGCCGACCTACAAGGAGCAGATGGAACAGCTCGCCGAGCGCGACCTGTCGAGCATCGGCTTCCTGGGATACCCCCTGCTGCAGGCCGCCGATGTGGTCATCTACGATGCCAACGTCGTCCCCGTCGGCGAAGACCAGGTGCCCCATCTGGAACTGACCCGGGAAGTGGTGCGGCGCTTCAACAACGTCTACTTCCCGGTGCCGCCTGATGCCCCGTCGCGCGGCCTGGTCGAGCCGCTGGCGCTGCTGACCCCGACGCCGCGACTGCCCGGTCTCGACAACCGGAAAATGAGCAAGAGCTACCAGAACACCATCGACCTTGCCGACTCGGCCGATGCCGTCCGCCAGAAGGTCCGGCAGATGTACACCGACCCGAAGCGGGTACGCGCAGACATCCCCGGCACCGTCGAGGGTAATCCGGTGTTCATCTACCACGATGCGTTCAACCCCAACCGCGCCGAGGTCGACGAGCTCAAGGCCCGCTATCGCGCCGGCACGGTGGGGGACGTCGAGGTGAAGACCAAGCTGGCGATGGCCATCAATGCGATGCTCGAGCCTCTTCGCGAGCGGCGTGAGGCGGCGCTGGCCCGTCCGGGCTACCTGCGCGATGTGCTGTTCGAGGGTTCGGCCCGCGCGCGCGTGCAGGCGCAGCAGACGCTGGACCGCGTCCGTGATGCGGTCAGGCTCCGGTATTGATCGTCCTCCGCCGATGAGTGCCGATTCACCGAACATCGACGCGACCGAGGGCTTCGACTCGCAGCTCGAGGCCATCCGCATTCGCCTGCAGGCGTTCGAGGGGCCCCTCGACCTGCTGGTGCATCTCATCCGGAAGAACAAGGTCGACGTCTACGACATTCCGATTGCCATCATCACGCGCCAGTATCTCGATTACCTGACGCTGATGGAGGAACTCAATCTCGACGTCGCCAGCGAATTTCTGGTGATGGCGGCGACGCTGATTCACATCAAGAGCCGCATGCTGCTGCCGCGCCCGCCGGCGATCACCGAGGTCGACACCCTCGGCGAAGATCCGCGCGATGTGCTGGTGCGGCGGCTGCTCGAGCACGAGCGCTTCAAGGCGGCGGCCGAACTGCTGCACGACCGCGAGACCCTGCGCAGCGCGCAGTGGATGCGACCCGATTCGCGCATCGAAGCCATCGCTGGCGATGACTATGAGCCTGAACTGGAAGTCGACCTGTTCGGATTGCTGTCGGCGTTTCAGCGCGTACTCGACCGGGCACGCGAACGTCCGCCCGTGCCGCTGCCGCGCGAGGAGCAGTCGCTCGAGCAGCGCATTGAGCAGTTGCTGGAACGGTTGTCCGTAACCGCGGCCTGCGGGTTCGATGACCTGTTCGACGACACGACCACACGGGCCGACCTGATCGTCACCTTCCTGGCGGTGCTCGAGATGATCCGCCTCAAGCTCATCCGCGTGTTCCAGAGCGGGCACACGGGAGACATTCGCGTCTACATGCGCGCGCGCCCCCAGGATGCGCCGCACCTCATCCACGATCCGGAAGATGAATTCAGGGGTCACCGTGCACCGTCCGGACCAACCGCCAGTGAGAACGAGTCATGAGCGACGACACACCAGTTGATGCATGCGACACGCCCGTCCCAGTGAGTGAGGGCGAGTTCGACGTCGTCGACAGCAGAATCAGGCTTGACCCGGCACAGTTGCGCGCGATTGTGGAAGCCCTGGTCTTCGCGTCATCGGAACCGCTGAGTCTCAAGGCCCTGTGCCGGGTGCTGGCCGATGAACCGAAGGAAGATGTCGAGGCTGCCCTTGAGGCGGTGCGCGAGGCCTACAGCGATCGGCCTGGGCTGCATGTGGTCGAGGTCGCGGGTGGTTTTCAAATCACCACTCGTCCCGAACTGCACGACTGGGTGCGGCGTCTCTTCCATGAACGCTCCGCGCAGAAGCTGTCAGTGGCCGCCCTCGAGACGCTGTCGGTGGTCGCATACAAGCAGCCCATCACCCAGGCCGAGATTGGCGAAATCCGTGGCGTCAACGTGTCGGGCGTGCTCTCGACACTGCTCGAGCGGCACCTCGTCAAGATCGTCGGGCGCAAGAACGTGGTTGGGCGCCCGTTCCTCTACGGAACCACCCGCGAGTTCCTGCTGCGCTTTGGCCTCAAGGATGTCTCCGATTTGCCCAGGGTCGAGGACATGGCCCAGCAACTCGGCTTTGACGCGCCGCCGATGCTGACCGAGCGCATGGTGCCCGAAGAGATGCTGTCGCTCGATGATGACGACCTGACGGTCCTCGGGGACGCGACCGCCGACGAGACACAGGTCGACCAGTCCTAGCGGCCTTTCTTCCGATGCGTGCTCCGGCCGGCGCCTACTGCGGGCCGCGGTCTCGCCGACGCGGGCGTGCCGGTCGATGTGGATCGCTGGCGGCTTCCGCCACGTGTCTCTCCCGCCGGTCGCATTCCGCCGGTTGCGACGTGCGGCGTTTTCCCCGGGGGACGGCCCGACGTGGCGGCACGTGCTGAGCTCTCACGAGTCCCCGGTGCCTTGTGCCCAGGCGTCGAGTGGCCTGTTGGTGACGTTCGGCTCTCACGATGTCGATGCGCCGGGGGCTTGTCCCAGGCCTGCATGGGTTCCTGATGGTGCGGAGGCCTTTGCCTCGGGTGGGCAGAGCGACGGGCCGGCGTTGAACGCATGAGCCGCGACTCGTCTGAGGCGTTGCTCTGGAGCACACGAACCTCCGTCGGCGACAGGTCCCGATACTCGCCCGGGCGGAGTTGGCCGATGCCGAGGCTGCCAATCCTGACGCGCCGCAAATCGCGGACCGGCAATCCGACCACCTGACACATCTTTCTGACCTGCCGGTTACGCCCCTCGCGCAGCGTGATCGTCAACCGTGTCGTCGGTCGGCTGCCTCGGACTGTGGCCTCGCATGTCACCTCTGCTGGTGCGGTGCGCTGCCCGTCAATGAAGACGCCGGCGCGCAGCTTCTTGAGTGCCACGGGATCGGGTGTGCCGACCACAATCGCCTCGTACACCTTCGGCACTTCGTGCCGCGGATGCATCAGGCGTTCGGCAAGGTCGCCGTCGCTGGTCAGCAGCAGCAGGCCTTCGCTGTCATAGTCGAGGCGGCCGACGGGATACACGTAGCCGACACGCCGGTCGAGCAGATCGAGCACCGTGGGCCGTCCTTCCGGGTCGTGGCGCGTGGTGACATAGCCGCGCGGCTTGAAGAGGAGGATGTAGCGCGGCGAGGCCCCGAGTCTGACACGGCGGCCGTCGACCCTGACATCGTCGGTGAATGACGCGCGGGCACCGAGCGTTCGGATCACTTCGCCGTTGACGGTGACGCGTCCGTCCACAATCAGTTGTTCCGAGGCGCGGCGCGAGGCCACGCCAGCCGAGGACAGCAGCTTCTGCAGCCGGATGCCGTTGGGACCGTCTGCGTGAGTGGGACGAGGGGGCACAGCATTCCTTCCGGTATTAGCGGCTGAAGACCTGCCGCCAGAATGAAGCCAGACGCCAGATGTCGGTGGCCGTGGGCGCGCGGTTCATTTCCGCGTGCGTAATCAGGGTGCTGAGCAGGCCATGCACCTCGGCCTTGCCCTGCAGGTATTCGCCAAGCAGCACCGTCTCGACCGAGGGAATGACGTTGTCATCGGCCCCGTGCAGCAGGTACACCGGCGCTGCGGGATGGCGCGGGGCGCGTTCGATCGACACCGATGGCATGCCGGGATGTGACTGCAACCGGTCGACCACCGGTGACAGACGGGCTCCGAGTGCCACCACATCGCGGGTATTCACGTAGAACATGAGCGTACGCGCGGGTTCGGGTAGCCGGGCGGCGTCGTCCCGTACAGCCGCGAACGTCTGTTCCGCCAGCGGAGGGTTGGTCATCGCCTGTGACGAGGCCAGCAGGAAGCGGTCAATCGCATCGCGCAGGAGCGACACCTGGTCGGGCGGCACCATCTGGTCGGCGACGTTGAGCAGCACAACCGCGAGACCGTAGTCATGGGGCGGATGCACCTGGACATCGGCCGCGCCGATGATGACGCGGCTCTGGCGGGCTCGCGCCAGATCCCCGAGTACCTCACCCGTCGCCAGGTAGTGCATCACACGCCACAGGTCACCGTGTCCCCCGAACGACACCAGGAATGCCACCCGATCGCGGATGCGGTCGCGACCGATGGCCACAGCCGAGAGTCCGCCGGAAAAGCTGATGCCAATGACCCCGACCTGACCGTCGGGCGCCAGGGTCGGTTGCGTCGAGGTCCAGAGAATGGCGTCTTCAATGAGGTCCGTGGCATCCGGGGTGATGCGGAACTTCTGCAGGTCGGGCGCGGCAACGGTGACGACCCGGAACCCGGTTTCCACGAGGTCGCTGGCGAGCCGCACGAGGCGCTGTTCGTCAATGCCGTCACGATGGACCCCGGGAATGAGGACGACGGTGCGGGTGGCGGACGTCCGCGGATGATAGAGCCGAGCGGCGATGGGTCCTCGGCGGGTTGGAATGGTGAGGGACTCCTGTGGACCCGTACCGGCGGCACGCCACGCCGCCAGGCGGGCCGGGGCCCCAGGGACGTCGGCGGCGCGGATGATGAAGGCCGTGGCATCGACGAGCGGCCGCAGTAGCGCCGCGCTCGCCACGCCACAGAGCAGCAGGCCCAGACTCCACCGCAGGAATCGCTTCACGCGGCAATGGTACACTGAGCTACTCGTGCGTCCCATCATCATTGCCATTGACGGGCCCTCTGGAGCGGGCAAGGGTACGCTCGCCCGGCGACTGGCTGCCCTGCTGGGCTATCCCCATGTGGACACCGGTGCCATGTATCGGGCCGTGGCATGGAAGGCGTGCCACGACCATCTGCCACTGGATGATGATGCGGTCGTGTCGGCACTGTCCCGTGAGGCACAGATTGAGCAGGATGCCCTCGGAATCCGGATTGACGGACACGATGTCACGCGCGACATCCGCACCCCGGCCATCGATCAGGCGGCGGCGCAGGTGGCGCGCCTGCCTGGCGTGCGTGCCGTGCTGGTAGCGCGGCAGCGTGCGATGGGTGCCGGGGGCGTCGTCATGGAAGGACGCGACATCGGCACGGTGGTGTTTCCGGACGCCAATGTGAAGGTGTATCTTGATGCCTCGGCGGAAGAGCGTGCGCGCCGGCGCATGGCTGACGCCGCACACACCGCCTCAGGTACCGGAGATGTGGCCCGTGTGCAGGACGCAATGGCCGCTCGTGACCGGAGTGATTCGACCCGGCCTGTGGCGCCGTTGACCTTGGCGCCTGACGCGGTGTACCTCGACACGACCGAACTTGACGCCGATGGCGTGTTCGCGCAGGTCGTGACGCTGGTGCGCCGTACGCAGAACGAGCCGGACACGGGCCCGGCTAGTTCCTGACGGATTCGACCAGTGAACCTGCGGCGTTGAGCTCGCAGGCGCTGCGTCGGCTAGCGGTCGTCGAAGTCCTCAGACGGTTCGGGATTTAGTTCCCATCGGTGGCGATCGCGGTCAGCGATTTCGTCACCTCCGCGCAGGTCCTCGTCATCCTCATACTCGACGCCGAGGGCCTGTCCAATTTCGTCGACCACGTCCTGGTCGGGAGTCGGGTTGTCGCCGCCGGGTACTTCATCGCCCGCCGAGTCGGCACGGCCCCAGTCGGCATCAACGTCGCCACCGGTCAGGGCTGGGCTCGTTGAGGTGTGCTGCGTCAGCTTCTGCTTCAGTTCGGCGCGGCCGGTGCTGGTGCCCGTGGAGGCAGCAGGAGCGGCGAGGGTCGACGGTAGTGACGCACGTGTCGTCTTCGGCGTCGCCGCTTGACGCGTTTTACCAGCCGCGGTGGAAGTCCTCGCGACCGGTGCCGGTCGCGTGGGCGTGACCTTCTTCGATCCGGCTGCCGGTGCCGGGGAAACCTTCGAGGCTGCCTTCTTCGGCATGGTCGCCCTCGTTCCCCTGGCGGCTACCGGCGCCTTCGCGGGCGCGGCCGCCCTGCGCACCGTCGAGGCCTTCACGGATGCGGGCCTGCGGACGGCGGCAGACTTTCGTGCAACGGCCGCCTTCCGTGCGGCGGCCACCTTGCGCACAGCCGCAGCGGGCTTCTTCCCGGTCGTGGTCACGGGCCTCCGGGCTGCGGAGGTCTGTTTCGCAACGACACGTTTCCGCCCTCCGGTTGACGCGGCCTTGCGTGTCGTGGCCTTCCGTCGTGTGGTGGGCCGTGTCTTGGCGTTGCGTGCCGCCGCGGCGGCCTTCTTTCGCGCCGGAGTCTGTTTCGCGGGGGCCTTCTTCCTCGCGGCGGCACCGGACGCCCGGGCCGGTGTGCGGCGAGCGGCCGCGCGGGAGGCGGGGCGGGCAGACTTGGCAGACTTGCGACGAGCGGACGTGCCTGACTTGCGGGGTGCCGGTTTCTTGGCCATATCGGGGGGGTCCTTTGGGCTACCTTGACACAGGGCACTAACTAACGTAACGTCATCAGGTTACGCGGGTCGCCGGCCCCCGCTCAAATCGACCGGCAAATCTGCTAGTCAGGAGGACGCGCACCGCAATGGTAATTTCGCACGACGAGCACAACACGGCCAACGAGCCGAAGGGCGCTTACACCCCGACGGCTTTGGCCGCGGGGCGGCAAGCTCCCAAAACGACCCCCCTGTGGGTCAAGGACGACGAGTCCGTCTCCCCCGAGGAGTTCAGCCGCCTGCTCGACCTTTACGATAACAGCTTCCGGAACATCGCGGAAGGTGAGGTCGTCAAGGGCACCGTTCTGAAGGTCACCCCGAACGAGGTGGTCATCGACGTCGGGTATAAATCCGAAGGGGTGATTCCGGTCGACGAGTTTCTCGACGAAACCGGCGCGGTGATTGTGAGGGCCGGCGACGTCGTCGACGTCCTGCTCGAGCGCACCGAGGACCGGGATGGCCACATCGTGCTGTCGCGCGAGAAGGCCGAGAAGATGAAGATCTGGGACGAGGTCGAGCGGGCGTTCATCGACCGCAAGGTCGTCATCGGCCGGGTCGTCGAACGGATCAAGGGTGGGTTGGCCGTCGACATCGGTGTCCGTGCGTTCCTGCCCGGCAGCCAGATCGACGTGCGTCCGGTGCGTAACCTCGATGCGCTGAGGGGGCAGGAACTCCGGATGCGCGTCATCAAGGTCAATAAGAAGCGCGGCAACATCGTCCTCTCGCGCAAGGTGCTGCTCGAAGAAGAGAACGCCGAGAAGAAGAAGACCACTCTCGAGACGCTGGCCGAAGGCAAGGTGCTGCGCGGCACGGTCAAGAACATCACCGACTACGGGGCCTTCATCGACCTCGGCGGTATCGACGGCCTGCTGCACATTACCGACATGTCGTGGGGTCGCGTCGGACATCCGTCAGAGGTCTTCAAGGTCAACGAAGAAATCGACGTGGTCGTCCTCAAGTACGACGCGGCGACCGAGCGCGTGTCCCTGGGCCACAAGCAGCTCATCATCGACCCGTGGACCAGCGTGATGGAGCGGTTCCCGGCCGGGGCCCGGGTCAGCGGCAAGGTGGTCAGCCTGACCGATTACGGCGCCTTCATCGAACTCGAGCCGGGCGTCGAAGGCCTGATCCACGTCAGCGAGATGTCGTGGAGCAAGCGTGTCAAGCACCCCTCGAAGATTCTCAACGTGGGCGACACCGTCGAGGCCATGGTGCTTGGCGTCGATCCCACCGCACGCCGGATTTCCCTCGGCCTCAAGCAGGTCGAGAGCAACCCGTGGAATGAGCTGACCGAGAAGTATCCCGTCGGCACCCGCATCACCGGCAAGGTGCGTAATCTCACCGAGTTCGGCGCCTTTGTCGAGGTCGAGGATGACATCGACGGCCTCATTCACATCTCCGACATGTCGTGGAGCAAGCGGGTCAAGCACCCGAGCGAAGTCCTCAAGAAGGGCGACACGGTCGAGGCCATGGTGCTCAGCATCGATGCCGAGAACCAGCGCCTCTCGCTTGGCCTCAAACAGCTGGCCACCGACATCTGGGAAGACTTCTTCTCGCGTCACAAGGTCGGCGATACCATCGAGGGCAAGGTGGTGCGTATGACCAACTTCGGCGCCTTTGTCGAACTCGACGAAGGGATCGAAGGGCTGATTCATGTCAGTGAGTTTGACGACACCCAGGGCGGCGAGAAGCTGTCGCTCGAGGGGGGCCAGACCACGCCCATGAAGATCATTAAGCTGAGCCCTTCTGAACGGAAAATCGGTCTGAGCATCCGCGCGCTCAAGACCGACGAGTATCGCTCCGACTGGGATAGCTATTCCTCGACGCAGGGCGATGGCGGTGCCACCCTCGGCGAGCGGCTGCGCCTCAAGTAACACGGTTGCACGGCTGGCGTGCGGGCATCATCCCACGCGCGCCGGCCGGACGCCCCATCCATGACCAAAGCGGAACTGGTCGAAGAAGTCTCGCGGATCGCTGACCTCAGCAGGAAAGAGGCCGAGGTGGTCGTCGATACGGTGTTTCAGAGCGTCATCGATGCCCTGCACCGCGGCGAAAAGGTCGAACTGCGCGGCTTCGGCAGCTTCCGCCTCCGACAGCGCGATTCACGGCGCGGTCGCAATCCGAAAACAGGCGACACCGTCGACGTCCCGCCCAAGAGCGTCCCCTACTTCAAGCCAGGCAAGGAATTGCGCGACCTCATCAATCAGGCCCTAACCGGCCGTGTTGATGACGGCCAGCCACGCGTCGCCGACGACTCCTTCTGACTGCCCGCCGGCCCCACGGAACCTGTCTCCCTCGTAGTGTCCCCGCCGGTTCGTGACGCTCGATGGCCCCGAGTCGGACAGGCGCGAGGAGCCGAACCTGAGGCCGGCGCCTGGATATAATTGTTGGTTATCAGACTTGTGCGTTTGGCTTATAACAGGACGTATGCACTTCCCACCCGCATGCTCCGCTGTGCCACATCCGCCGCGGGCGCTAGCCCTTGCGGCACGCTGGCAGGTCCTCGCGGCGACGCGGGAGTCGACTGCCGCGATCGACGGCAAGGCCTTCGAGCAGGTGCTGCACGACGTCGGGACGGGCACCGCGCCCGAGACGCTTGAGTTGCTGGAGGCGCTCGCGGAGGCTAGTGGTGCACTGGCCGTGCTCGTGGCGATGCGTGGTTCAGGAACCGGTCCCGCCATGGCAGTGTTCCCGGGCATGCGTCGCCATCAGACGAGTGACGACGACCAGTGTCTGCGCCTGGCGGCCGTGGCCGTCGGTCCCGGTCGCCGTGCCGTTGCCGTGGCCGTGGCCGAGGCGCGCACGCGGGGGGACCGACCCTCGGGCCTCCCGCAGGAACCCCCGCACTGGCTGCTGGCCGATGCCGCGACCGAGGTCGATGCCGCACGGTTACTCGCCCTGAACATCGCTGCCGGCGACATCGCCGGAGCCCCCGCCGTGCTCATCGCCGCCGCGGGCGATCAGGCGCTCATGGCGACGACCGAGACGTTGGCTCGACAGGCCCGGGGCCTGGTCGGCATCGTCGGTGGTGAGGATGCCCTGAGGATGCAAGCGGCCGACGCGTTGATCGCCTGATGACCGGTGGCCGCGATACGATCAGCGAGTGCCCTCATCCTCTGAAAGTCGTGTGTCACCGCGCACGGAGGCAGACATGCCGCCCGTAGTTTCCAGTGTCCCGTCGGTGGCGGCGCTTGCCTCGGTGGTCGGATGCGTGGCGACCATCGCTGCAGTCGCGTCCTTTGTTGACACCACATGGATGGGCATGGCCCTGCCCGCACAGGTCACCCTGCTGACGGCCATGCCGCTGCTGGCAATGGTCGGAGTGCAGGTTCTGACGCACCGCCAGGCACCGCGCGCACTCGCGTCGCTGTGTGGGCTTGTGGCGGTCGGCGGGACGTGGGTCGCCGTCTTCACCATCGCCCGACGTCTCGATCTTCCGCTGTCACCGTTGTTGCTCTGGCCCCCAGTGTGCGTGGGCATCGCCGTCGCGTTGAGTCATGGTTTCGTGTGGCTGGCATCGACCTCAGTGCTCGGGGCCACGGTTGCTGTGGCCAGCATCTCATTTGTGGCTGCTGGAGCGCCGTGGACGACGGTGTTCCAGCGGTGGGAGCCCCTCTGTATGACGGCCGTGGCCTGGCTGGTGCTGAGCCAGCGCCTCACGCCCCTGGGACCCACCTGGGTGCTGATGGTGCGACGCACCGCGCTCGCACTTGTGATGGTGGCGCTGCTCGTGCTGTCCGGTCTGGAAGGGACGAGCCTGCTGCCGTGCGCTCCGACCACAACGCTACTGCTGTATCAGGTGATGGCGATCGTGGGGTTGACCTGGCTGGCCCTGTGGCAGCGACGGCTCGGTGATCGCGCAGGCCTTCGCATGGTCAGCGCGGCGTTCGTGATCTTCCTGGTTGGGCGCTATGTCGACTGGCGAACCTCCGTCGTCCCGGCGTGGGCCTTCTTCGTCGTGGTGGCACTGGCCTCAGCGTGGCTGGCGAGGCGTGCAGCGCGTGTCCACGAGGAACCGCGATGAGCCAGCTCATTGTGGCAGCGTTGACATTCCTGCTGGCGGTGGTCTCGTTGCTCGGTACGGCGGCATGGAACCGGACGGACGGGCGCACATTAGTACTGACCGAGCGGGAGCTGCCCCTCGTGGTGGCCCGCGGTAGCGTCCGTGGGGCAGACGCCGCGATCTCGCTGCGATTCCGCGTGCAGTTACGCAGCGCACCGGACGAGTCACGCATGTGGCTGTCGGATGCGACCTTGCGTCAGATCGGCTTCGCGCTCGGTGTCCCCGCAGGAGCGCCCGACGCAGCGCAGTTTTATCTGCGGTCGTTGCCTCGGCAGGTCTGGGTCGCATTCGAGATGGACGGCGACGCCTTTGCCCCGATGGCGCGGCAGCTGGCTCTTGGCGGCGTGCCTGCGACCCGCGCGGGTGTATGGGATGGGCTTGAGCCCAGTCGTCTGGTGCCGGTCGATGCCAGCCTCAGCCGCGCACAGTTGCAGGAGCGTTGGAAGGGACGGCCCACGCTGGTGATCGCGGCCGTCATTGCCATGCGCTATGAGCAGCATCCGACCAGAGGGCCGTCGGTCTGGGGCCAGATCACCACGGTCGACCAGTCAACCGTGCAGGTGCCACAGCGCATCCGACAGACCATGGACCGTGCGGGCTGGCTCGCAGAGGCACCGGTCACGTCGCAGCAGACGCCAGCCGCGCCGCGCCCCCCCAGGTATGACGTGGTGCTGGGCGTGGGACGTCTCGGGGCGGTCTGGGTCGACGATGTGCGGCCGCATCAGCCGGCACGGTGATGTGCTGAAAGGCCAGTGCCCGGTGCCGTGACTCACGCCTGGGGCGGTGCGTGTTACTCGACGCGAGACGCCGAGGGCAGGTCAGGCTGGCCCCAGAGAGAAAGACGCGTACCTACAGCCAGGTCGCAACGGAAACCGTCTCTGGCCCACGGACGGTGGCGTGGCCTCCGCCCGTGAGCAAACCATGAGTCGTGACGCTCAGCCGAGCAGGTTCTTGGCGATCGTCATCAGCTGCATGTTCGACGTGCCCTCGTAAATCTGGCCAATCTTCGCGTCGCGGTAGAGCTTCTCGACCGGGTAGTCCTTCACGAAGCCGTAGCCGCCGTATAGGTTGATGGCCATGGAGGTTACGCGTTCCGCCACCTCGGACGAGACAATCTTGCACATGGCCGCCTCCTGCAGGAAGGGTAGGTTCGCATCGCGCAGCCGGGCGGCGTTGTAGACCAGCAGGCGGGCCGACTCGACGTCGATGGCCATGCGCGCCAACTGGAACTGTACGCCCTGGAAGTCACCGATGGCCTTGCCGAACTGCTTGCGCTCCTTGACGTAGCCGATGGTGTGGTCGAGCGCCCCCTGGGCAAGGCCGACCATCTGCGCGCCGATGCCGATGCGTCCCTCGTTGAGGGTTTCGATGGCGACCTTGTAGCCCTTGCCGACCTCTCCGAGGATCTGGGACGACGGCACGACACAGTCTTCAAACAGCAGTTCGCAGGTGCTGCTGGCGCGGATGCCTAGCTTGTCCTCCTTCTTGCCGACGGTAAACCCCGGCGTGTCACGATCAACCATGAAGGCGGTGATGCCGCGGTAGCCGGCCTCCTGATTGACGGTGGCGAAGACGATGAACACATCGGCTTCGTTGCCGTTGGTGATCCAGAGCTTCCGCCCCGTGATCCGATAGCCGTCACCTTCCTCAACGGCGCGCGTGGTCAGTGCGAAGGCATCGCTGCCGGACCCGGCTTCCGACAGGCAGTAGGCCCCGACGCTGCGGGCCGCCAGGCGGGGCAGATAGCGGTGGCGCAGCGCCTCCGAACCCCACCGCATGACGGCGTTGATGACCAGCGTGTTCTGCACATCGACGAGCACGCCGACCGAGGGATCGACGCGCGATAGCGACTCGACAACGAGCACGGCATCGAACAACGACATGCCGGTGCCACCGTGTGATTCCGGCACCTCGATGCCCATGAACCCCTGATCGAACAGTTTGTCGATCAGCGTGCGTGGCATTGTGGCGTGTTCATCCATCTCGCGCGAGAGCGGACGGATCTCGTGGTCGGCAAACTCGTAGACGCTGTTCTTCAAGAGCGTCTCATCGTCAGAAAGCACGGTGAGTGCGGCGGGCGTGCTCATGAATAGCCTCGTAACTGCCTAGAAAATAAGGGCGAAACCCTTGCGGGTTGATGATCGTCCCAATGGTATCATCGGGAAAATTTCCCCTAGGAGAGGAGACGACGATGCGACCGCCGATCAGTCTGGTCGGAGCCCTGATGCTGACGGGCGTCGTGCTGACCGCGCAGCAGCCGGCACCGGGCAGCGCGCCCGTCTCACCGGCGGCTCCTCAGCGCCCGACTGCGCCTGCGACGTCACGGCGCACACCGGGGGGGCAGGCTGCTGGTGCGCCGGCCAGTCAGCCGCCGGCAACCCAGGCCGGGGGTGACGGTTCGGACCAGCCCGTGTTCCGGGCGGACATCAACTTTGTCAGGGTGGACGTCATTGCCACCGACCGCCAGGGGAATCCTGTCGATGGACTGACGAAAGACGACTTCGAGGTGTTCGAAGACGGTAAGCCCCAGGCCATCGATACGTTCCGGCTGATTCGGGTCGACACCACCGCCCCGGAATACACCACCCGCAGCATCCGCAGTCGCCAAGACGAAGAGAATGCGGCCGCTGACGAGTCGGCCCGCATTTTCGTATTCTTCCTCGACGATTACAACGTGCGGGTCGGGAATGCGATGGCAGCACGGCGGGAAATCGCCGACTTCATCCGGACACAAGTGGCGCCGAATGATCTGCTAGCCGTGATGTATCCGCTGACGCCGCTTGATGCGGTGGTCCTGACGCGCAATCACGAGAGCATCATCCGCACCATCGAACAGTTTGAAGGGCGTAAGTTCCGGTATCAGCCGAGAAATGCCATCGAGGACAAGTACGCCCAGCAGCCGACGGAAATCGTTGAGCGCATCAGGCGCCAGGTATCGCTGTCGGCGCTGAAAGGTTTGTCGGTTAAACTGGGGGCCCTGCGCGAGGGACGGAAGGCCATCGTGCTGATCAGCGAAGGCTACACCGCGATGTTGCCGCCGCAGATGCGTGACGCGGTGGCGGGCTTCACCGGTCTCGGCAACAACGCCTGGGGAAATCCTCTGGCGGGTGAGAACGACATCAACGAGCAGCGGGCGAGAACCATGGCCGAGTTCGACCTGCAGAGCGAACTGCAGTCAGTCTTCGACGCGGCCAATCGCACCAACACCGCCATCTACGCCGTCGATCCCAGAGGCCTGTCGACGGGTGAGTTCGACATCCAGGACAACGTCGGATCACGGCAGAGCCAGGAGGCGCTGCGGCAGACCATGACCTCGCTGCAGATTCTGGCGGAGAACACCGACGGCCGTGCCATCATCAACCGCAATGACCTCAGCGAGGGCATGAAGCAGATCGTGCGCGATTCGAGTGCCTACTACCTGATTGGGTATAACTCGACGCAGGCGCCTCAGGATGGCCGCTTCCACCAGATTCGGGTACGGCTGAAGAAGCCGGGCATTCAGGTGCGTGCGCGCAAGGGATACTGGGCGCTGTCGCCCTCCGAAGCGGTGCGGGCGGCAGCGCCGGCTCCGACCGGTCCACCGCCCGCAGTGGCAAAGGCCGTCGCCGGCCTGGCACCGGCGGGCATCGGCGCACGTCGTTATGTGCGGACTTGGTCTGGCGTGTCGTCCGGAGACGAGGGGCGTACGCGAGTGACCTTTGTGTGGGAGCCGGTACCGGCACCGCCCGGTGTCCGGCGTGACGAGATGACGGCCGTGACGCTGACGGCGACGACGGCAGCAGGGACACCGGTGTTCTCCGGGCCGGTCGGCCTGATCGATGCCTCGCGACTGGCGCAGGTCGTGGCGTTCGATGCGCCGCCGGGGAAGCTGCGACTGAAGGTCGCGGTGGAGGGCAGCGGGGGCATGATGCTCGATAACGAAGACCGAGAGCTGGCGGTGCCGGACCTGACGGGGCCTGAGCTGCGGCTTTCCACACCACGGGTGTTCGTGGCTCGCACGGCGCGCGAGTATCAGCAGCTGAAGGCGACACCGGCCGCGACGCCGGCCGCCACTCGCGAGTTCCGCCGCACCGACCGCATGCTCGTGCGAGTCGAGCCTGTCGCCGGGGCGGGCGTGACCGCCAGCGTCACGGCGCGCCTCCTGAACAAGCAGGGACAGAAGATGCTCGACTTGCCCGCAGATGCGGCTCCGTCGGCGCCGACTGACCGTCAGGTTGAGTTGCCCTTGTCCAGTCTGCCCGTGGGCGACTATCTGCTCGAACTCTCTGCCACGGCGGCTGACGCGCCGGCCGTGACCGAGTTGGTGGCCTTCCGCGTCACCGGCTAGGGCGTCAGGGACGGGGACGGGCAGGCTCGCGATCGCACGCCTGCCCCATCGGTGTTACGCGTACATCCCGCGCATCCGGGTGACGGTCGCCACCCGATTGATGGCCACGATGTAGGCCGCCGTGCGCATGTCCACGTTGTAGTGCTGCGCGGTCTTGAGCACGGCATCGAAGGCCTGCACCATCTTCGTCTCGAGCCGTTCGTTGACCTCGCGCTCTGACCAGAAATAGCCGTGGCGGTCCTGCACCCATTCGAAGTACGACACGCTCACCCCGCCGGCGTTGGCCAGGATGTCGGGTACTACGAATACGCCGCGGGCATGCAGCGCCTGATGCGCGGCCGGCGTGGTGGGGCCGTTGGCTCCTTCAATGACGAGCCTCGCCTTGACCTGGCCGGCATTGGTGTCGGTGATCTGATTTTCGAGCGCGGCTGGGATCAGGATGTCGACGGGCAGGCCGAAGATGTCGGCAGCGGCGAGCGCTTCGCCCCCGGTGAATCCGGCAACCGTCTTGTGACGGGCCACATGCGCCTGGAGTGCGGGAATGTCGAGGCCAGCGGCGTTATAGACACCGCCCTGCCAGTCGGTGACGCCGACGATGAGGGCGCCCTCTTCGGCGAGCAACTGCGCGGCGATGGCGCCGACGTTGCCAAACCCCTGCACGGCCACGGTCGCACCCTTGAGCGCAAAGCCCAGGTAGCGTGCCGACTCGCGGGCCGAAATCATGACGCCCCGGCCCGTGGCCTCACGGCGGCCCAGTGATCCGCCCATCTCGACCGGCTTGCCGGTGACAACTGCCGTGGAGGTGTGGCCCACGTGCATCGAGTAGGTGTCAGAGAACCACGCCATGATCTGCTCATTGGTGTTGACGTCGGGGGCCGGCACATCCTTGTCCGGCCCGATGGCGTCAATGATTTCGGCGGTGTAGCGGCGGGTGAGGGCCTCCAACTCACGGCGCGACATCTTCGTGGGGTCACAGATGACCCCGCCCTTGCCGCCACCGAAGGGCAGCTGCGCGACAGCGCACTTCCACGTCATCCACGCGGCGAGTGCCGAGACCTCGTCCAGCGTAACCCCAGGGTGATACCGGATGCCGCCCTTCGCCGGGCCGAGGGTGATGTTGTATTGCACGCGGTAGCCAGTGAAGACCTCAATCTCGCCGTTGTCCATCTGGACCGGGCACGACACGACAATCTGCCGCCGGGGATGGGTGAGCATCTTCCAGATGCCCTGGTCGAGATTCAGAATGCGAGCGGCCCCTTCGAATTCCTGGAGCATTGCGCCAAAGACTGATCCGTGTCCCGCCATGAATGCGTCTCCTGAACGAGGAACAAACATCCCACCGTAGTCCTCCGGACGTCGCAATGTCAATTCCGTATTAACATCATGTGTATACGTAATGCGTAGGTGGCCGCCTATGCGCAGCGCGGTCCCAGCGTGGGCGACCGGACGCACGCCGACGAGACGCGGCCCGTATAATGCCCAAGATGTCTCGTATCGGTGTCCCCCCTGTTTCCGCCAAGGCTCGATGGGAACGAGAGACGCTGGAGCCCACGCTCCGCAAGTCCCCCGAACGGCCCGGCCCGTTTTCGACCATCTCGGGCCGCCCGATTGAACGCCTGTATACCGCCGAAGACGTCGAGGCACGGGGCGGCACCGCGTCGCCGGCGCCGCCGGGCAATTTCCCCTATGTGCGCGGCCTTCACCCGACGGGCTATCGCGGCAAGCTCTGGACGATGCGGCAGTTTGCCGGCTACGGCACGCCCGAGGAGACTAACCAGCGCTACAAGGACCTCATCGCCGCTGGAGGTACGGGTCTCAGTGTGGCTTTCGATTTGCCGACGCTCATGGGGCGCGATCCCGACCATCCGCTGTCACTCGGTGAAGTTGGCAAATGTGGTGTCAGCATCACCTCACTGGCCGACATGGAACGGCTGTTCGAGGGCATCCCCCTCTCGGACATCACGACGTCGATGACCATCAACTCGCCGGCGCCGATGATTCTCGCGATGTATCTGGTGGTAGCCGAGAAGCAGGGCGCCGACTGGCGGGCGATCTCGGGCACCCTGCAGAACGACATCCTGAAGGAATTCATCGCGCAGAAGGAATACATCTTTCCGCCGCGCCCGTCGATGCGGCTCATTACCGACGTCTTTGCTTTCTGCTCGGCACATGTGCCCCGGTGGAACACGATTTCGGTGTCGGGCTACCACATTCGCGAAGCCGGGTCGACGGCTGCGCAGGAGCTGGCGTTTACCCTGCGCGACGGTCTCGAGTATGTGCAGTACGGCGTTGATGCGGGCCTCGACGTGGACGATTTTGTCCCGCGCATGTCATTCTTCTTCAATTCCCACAGCGATTTTTTCGAGGAGATTGCCAAATACCGTGCCGCACGAAAGCTCTGGGCCGACGCGATGCGCGATCGGTTCGGAGCGAAGAATCCGCGCTCGTGGCAGTTGCGCTTCCATACCCAGACCGCGGGTGTCTCGCTGACGGCACAGCAGCCGTACAACAACGTTGTCCGCACTGCGCTGCAGGCGCTGGCGGCCGTGCTGGGGGGCACCAATTCGCTGCATACGAACTCGCTCGACGAGGCGCTGGCGCTGCCGACGAAAGAGTCTGCCACCATCGCGCTGCGCACGCAGCAAATCATCGCCCACGAAAGTGGAGTGGCCAATGTCGTCGACCCTCTGGGCGGGTCGTACTTCGTCGAGGCGCTCACGCGCGACATGGAACGCGAAGTACTAACGTATTGGGACACCATCGACCGCATGGGTGGCATGGTCGCGGCCATCGAACGCGGCTATCCCCAGAGAGAAATCGCCGAGGCGTCGTACCAGTTCCAGCAGGCGGTCGAGCGGCAAGAGCGCATCATCGTCGGTGTCAACGACTTCGTGCAGGCCGACGAAAAGCCGCTCGAGATTCTCTATATCGACGACACAACGGCTGACACCCAGCTGGCGCGCCTGGCCGACCTGCGACGCACACGCGACCATCACCGTGTGCAGCAGTCGCTGGAGGCCCTCAAGACGGTGGCCCATGGTCGCGGCAACACCATGGAGCCCCTGCTCGACTGTGTGCGAGCCTATGCGACCGTGGGGGAAATATGCGACGCTCTGCGGGAGGTGTGGGGCGAATACGAGGAAGTGCCGGTCATATGAGCCAGAAAATCCGTGTCGTCATTGCCAAGCCGGGTCTCGATGGCCACGATCGTGGCGCCAAGGTGATTGCCCGGGCCCTGCGGGATGCCGGCATGGAGGTCATCTATACCGGCCTGAGGCAGACCCCCGAGCAAATTGTCAGTGCCGCCCTGCAGGAGGATGCCGACGTCATCGGACTGTCGATTCTGTCGGGCGCCCATATGCACATCTGCCCGCGCATCATAGAACTGCTGCGCGAGAAGGGCCTTGAGGATGTGCAGGTCGTGCTCGGGGGCATCATCCCCGACCAGGATGTGCCGAAGCTGAACGTGATGGGCATCACCGGCATCTTCATCCCCGGCACTCCCATGCAGCACATCGTTGACTTCATCATCGCGCATGCCCGCGCGCGCCTCTAGGGGACTCCCATGAGCATCTTCGGCCTGCGTCCATCGCCGCCGGTGTCTGAGGGGGCGACAGGCGCGGTTCCGGCCAGCCCGTCGGCATCGTCAACCGTGGCTCCCCTGGTGACCGACGCGCAACTCGAGGCCCTCGCCGACATGGTGTCGCGTCGCGTGCTTGCGGCCGTCACCCCGCTGGTGACGGAGGCTGTTCGGGCGCAGGCCTCGCAGGCCGTTGCAGACCATGTGCCGCCGGTCGTGCGCGAGATCGCCACGACGCTCGTGCGCGAAGAGATCGCACGCATCCGCGAACGTCGACCCTGACGCCGCGCCGGTCGCGGGGGTGCGTTACCATAAGGAGCATGTCCGTCCCGGAAAAGCCCGCACTGGAAGGTCTTGAAGACAAGTGGTCGTCCCGCTGGGAACGCGACGGCACCTACCGGTTTGATCGTCGCCGTCCCCGCTCGGAGGTGTATGCGATTGACACCCCGCCGCCCACCGTCAGCGGATCACTCCACGTCGGGCATGTCTTCTCGTACACCCACACCGACATCATCGCCAGGTTCCAGCGCATGCGCGGACGCGAGGTGTTCTACCCGATGGGCTGGGATGACAACGGTTTGCCGACCGAGCGACGGGTGCAGAACTACTTCGGGGTGCGCTGCGACCCGTCGCTGCCCTACGACCCGGCGTTTGTGCCGCCGGACACGCCAGAGAAGCACGCCATCTCAATCTCGCGCCCGAACTTCATTGAGCTCTGCACACGCCTGACACAGGAAGACGAGAAGGCGTTCGAGCATCTGTGGCGCTACCTGGGGCTCTCAGTCGACTGGTCGATGACTTATGCCACCATCGGCCGGCGCGAGCAGCGGGTCTCGCAGCAGATGTTCCTGCGCCTCATGCGCCAGGGGCTGGCGTACCAGGTCGAGGCACCGACGCTGTGGGACGTCGACTTCCGCACGGCGGTGGCGCAGGCCGAACTTGAAGACCGGGACCAGCCTGGTGCGTATCACCGCATTCACTTCGCCAGGGCTGACGGTCAAGGCGTTGTGGCGATTGAGACCACGCGGCCCGAACTGATTCCGGCCTGCGTGGCGCTGGTCGCGCACCCCGATGATCTGCGCTATCAGCCGCTGTTTAACACCGAGGTCATCACGCCACTCTTTGGCGTGCGTGTGCCGATGCTGGCGCATCCACTCGCTGATCCCGCGAAGGGCAGCGGCATCGCGATGATCTGCACGTTCGGCGACATTACGGACGTAACCTGGTGGCGCGAACTGCGCCTGCCGGTGCGTGCCGTGATCCAGCCCAACGGTACGCTCGGTCCGGTCACGTGGGGAAGCGAGGGGTGGGCGTCGACCGATGTGGCCCGGGCCCAGGCGCACTATGACCAGCTGACGGGACTCTCAGCGAAGAAGGCACAGGCCCGCATCGTGGAGCTGCTGACGGCCAGCGGTGACCTGCAGGGCGAGCCCCGGCCGATTACCCACGCTGTCAAGTTTTTCGAGAAGGGTGACCGCCCGCTCGAGATCGTCACCAGCCGGCAGTGGTTCATCCGCACGCTCGACTTCCGGGAGCCCCTGCTGGCGCGCGGGCGCGAGCTGCAATGGCACCCCGAGTACATGCGGTCGCGATTCGAGAACTGGGTGAATGGCCTGAACGGCGACTGGTGCATCAGCCGCCAGCGGTTTTTCGGCGTACCGTTCCCGGTCTGGTATCCGGTACGCGACGACGGAGCGGTCGACTATGCGCATCCGCTGGTGCCTGATGAGACACAGCTGCCTGTGGATCCGTCGACCGATGTGCCCAGCGGGTACACGGCCGATCAGCGCGGCATGCCTGGCGGGTTTGTCGGCGACCCTGATGTGATGGACACCTGGGCCACGTCCTCGGTGACGCCGCAGATCGTGACGCGGTGGGAAGACAACCATGAGGTGTTTGCGCATACCTTCCCGATGGATCTGCGACCACAGGCGCATGACATCATCCGCACCTGGCTGTTCTCCACCGTGCTGCGTGCGCATCTCGAGAATGATTCGCTGCCGTGGCGGCATGCGTCCATCTCCGGATGGGTGCTCGACCCCGACCGCAAGAAGATGTCCAAATCGAAGGGCAACGTCGTGACGCCCCTCGGGCTGCTGCAGGAGCACGGTTCGGATGGTGTTCGCTACTGGGCTGCCAAGGGCGGCCCCGGCGTCGACACCGCCTTCGATGTTGGGCAGATGAAGATCGGGCGCAAGCTCGCCATGAAGCTCCTGAACGTGTCGAAGTTCGTACTCGCGGGTGAGGTAGCCGAGGGAGTTGTGACCGAACCGCTCGACCGCGGCATGCTCATGACACTCGCACTGCTGGTGGACGAGGTGACGAAGGAACTCGAGCGCTACGAGTATGCGCGGGCCCTGCTGAAGATTGAGGGCTTCTTCTGGGACTTCTGCGACAACTATGTCGAGGCCGTGAAATCACGGCGCTACGGGGACTTTGGTGCCGAGGAGGCGCAGTCGGCAGCGACGGCTTCGCGCCTAGCGCTCTCGGTCATGCTGCGGTTGCTGGCACCCTATCTGTCGTTCGCATGCGAAGACGTCTGGTCGTGGTGGAAGTCAGGGTCGGTGCACCGGGCCGCCTGGCCCACTCGGGCAGAGGTTGAGGCGGTTTCGGGCACTGACGAGATGGCTCGGCAGGCGCACATCGCGCTTGCGGAGGCCCTGGGTGCCATTCGCAAGGCCAAGACCGATCAAAAGCTGTCAGTGGGTGCCGAGGTGTCGGAGGTCGTGTGCACAGTGCCCGCCGAGGCCTTCGCTTCGCTGTCGCTGGTGCAGCGCGACCTGCGCGCGGCGGTACGGGCTGCGGCACTCACGCTACAGTCTGGTGAGGTAGCTGTGTCGGTGACTCCCCGCGCCACGGAGGCGTGAATCGCACCGTCTGGCGCTCGTGGTCGCAACGGACAACAGGGTATGCCAGTTGAGTGGCAGACGACAGACTCGTATGTCGGCCCGGTCGGTGCCGAGGGCGCCCTGGCCGCCCTCGCGGAGCGGCGCCCTGACGTGCGCCTGTCGGTCTCGTGGCTTCCCGTGATCGGTTCCACCATGGACGCGCTGTCGGCGCGTGCCGAACAGGGGGCCCCGGCTGGAACGGTGGTTGGGGCCGACCGGCAGACTGCGGGTCGGGGGCGACGCGGCCATGTGTGGGTGTCGCCACCCAGAGCGGGCCTGTATCTGTCGTACCTGCTCAGGCCCGTCGGTGATGTGTCGCTCATCACGCTGGCCGCAGGTGTGGGTATCATGCGGACCCTGACGGCCATCGGCGTCACAACGGCTGAACTCAAATGGCCGAATGATGTCATGGTGGGCTCACGCAAGCTCGCAGGCGTGCTGACCGAAGGCGCACACCTCGGCACGACGCACGCCACGGTGATCGTCGGTGTGGGGCTCAATCTGCAGCGCGCGGCCTATCCGCCGGACGTGGCCGGGCGGGCGGTGTCCCTCGAAGATCTCGGAGGGGCCAGCGAAGGACTGGCGGGCGGGCCCCTGCTGGCAATCCTCCTCGAGGCGCTCCACGATGTGTGGCACATGCTCGGCAGCGGACAGCATGACGTCCTGCGTCGGGAGTGGAGTCAGTGGGCTCCGTCAGCGACGGGTTCACGCGTCACCTGGGAGGAACCTTCCGGACCCATGGAAGGACTCACACAGGGCATCGAGGCCTCCGGCGGGCTGCGGGTGCAGACACCGCAGGGCGCCGAACAGATCGTGAGAGGTGCAGTGCATTGGGACTCGTTTCATGGCGGTTGTCGCCTGTCGCGAGGGCGTGATGTCTGACATCGACCACTTCTGTCGCGAGGTTGAGGCCCATCTGTGTCGTCGCAACAGTGGTCACCTGATTCGCCTGGTCGGCCCGTCGTTCGAGTGCGTGTGTCGATGGGCGGAGCAGGGCATCCCATTGCAGGTGGCCCAGACGGGCATTGATCGCTACGTCGACCGGCAACAGCGCAAGCCGGGACGTCGCCGTCCCGTGCGCGTCGAGTTCTGCGAGGCCGATGTGCTGGATGCGTTCGATGACTGGCGACGAGCCGTCGGTGTGGCAGGCATTGCGGCCGATCCCGCCGGAGGTCCCCCGGTAGAGGAACCGATCCCGACGCAGGCGAGGAGCCGTCGTTCACTGCCGGCGCATCTTGACCGACTGCTTGCACGGTTGACCGTACTGCGCGGGAGCAATCAACTTGGCCCCGTGTTCGACGACGCTCTGCGCACCGCGATTACGCAGCTTGACCGCATCCGCGTCGGCGCTGAACATGCGCGCGGTGACGCCAGGCAGGCGGCCATTGCCGAGACTGAGGCCGTGGGACGGCAACTCTTCGCCCGATGCGAACCGGTTATGCCGGATGAGGCGCGCCAGGCGGTTCGGCAAGAGGCCGTCCGGTCGCTGGCCCCCTATGCGGCCCGACTGAGTGCGCACGATTACGACGCGGCGACTTCGGCGTCGTATGGCCAGTTGCTGCGTGATGCCCTCGGGCTTCCAGATTTCACCTTCTGAGGTGCGGATGGACGCCGGTTCCGTGGTGACATTGACAGCGGAGAAGCCTGTGGCCGGTGGGTGGATGCTCGCCCGGCACGACGGTGCCATCGTATTCGTGGCAGGCGCCCTGCCTGGCGAGGTCGTCGATGTGTTAATCAGGCGCCTGCAGAAAGGGTCGGCGTGGGCTGACGTGGTGTCGGTCCGGCAGGCATCTCCAGATCGTGTCGGCGAATTCAACCCTTGTGGTGGGAACGTGCTGGCCCATGCGGGATACGAGGCCCAGCTGCGGCTGAAGGCCGCGATCATCGACGATGCGTTCCGGCGCGTGGGGCGCTGTCCGTTGCCGTCGCTGCCACAGGTGGTTGGGTCACCGGCAACGGGTTACCGCATGCGGGCCCGCCTGCACGTGCAGCAGGGGCAGGTGGGGTTCTATCGGGAACACTCGCACGACCTGTGTCCGGTCGCTCAAACAGGGCAGCTGTCGTCGGCCGCCGAAGCCGTGGTCGATGCGCTGAACGGACAGGCCGTTGTGCTGCGTGCGTCTGGCGTCACGGTGGTGGAGCTGTCCGAAAATCGTGAAGGCACACAGCGGGTGCTGCACTGTGTCGTGCGACCCGGCGGGGACGGGGCCGCACTGACGGCGCTGGGGCAGGTGGCGGGTGTCACGGGACTGTCGTGGGCCAGCGAAGGCTTGCCGCGCGTGACCGTAGCCAGTGGTCAGCCGGACATCACCGAGTCGTTTGTCAGAGGCGACAGGCGCTGGACATTGACCAGGAACGTGCGGGCATTCTTCCAGGGCAACCGCTTCCTGCTCGATGGGCTGGTGCAGCATGTGTGCGATCAGCTGCATCGCGGAGGCGTTGCCGATCTCTACGCGGGTGTGGGACTGTTCAGTGTGGCCGCGACGGCACTGGGGCACCTGCCCGTCGTGGCGGTCGAGTCTGATGCGGTGGCGGGACGGGACCTCAAAAACAACGGCCGCGAGTGGCGAGGATTGCTACAGACCCGGGTCGCTTCGGTGGAAGACTACCTGCAGAGTCATCGGGCCCTATCGGTGGCCACCGTGGTGGTCGACCCCCCGAGGACAGGACTGACGCGCCAGGTGTTGTCGGCCCTTATTGCGCAGCAGGTAGCGAGGGTCGTCTATGTGTCGTGCGATGTCGCGACCCTCGCGCGCGATGCACGCGTGTGGCTTGCTGCGGGATATCGGCTGACGGACCTGCAGGCGTTTGATCTGTTCCCACAGACGGCGCATATCGAAACCGTCGCCGTGTTTGACTGGTCAGCCTGATCGGCGGCGCCGCCACGCGGCCGCCGCTGAAAGGCATGCCGAAAATAGCCCCAGGAACTCGCCACTCTGGACGAAGTTCTCCGGGTGCCATTGCACACCGATTGCGAACGGATGCGTGAGGAACTCCACCGCTTCGACGACGCCATCACGGGCGCGGGCGGTGACCCGCAGGCCGCTGCCCACCTCCTTGACCGCCTGGTGATGACGACTGTTGACAGGCACCGCCTGAAGCGACGGGTGCTCATTCGCCAGACACCGGGCCAGCAGGCTGCCGGGTACGACGTCGATCACATGGGGGCAGGCGGTCGGTGTGGTGACGTCGACGTGAGGTGCGGCCTCCCGCACGTCCGAGGGAATGTCCTGCACCAGGGTGCCCCCGCAGGCGACGTTCATGACCTGCACGCCGCGACAAATGGCCAGCAGTGGAAGGCCCCACGTCAGGCACATTCGCGCGACGGCGAGTTCGAACTGGTCGCGCTCGGCGGGCACCATCCGGGTCAGGGCATGCGGAGCCTGCCCGTAAAGCGCGGGGTCCATGTCGCCGCCGCCTGTGAGAATCACGGCATCCACGGTGTCGGGCAACGCAGGCACGTCGGCCATGCGCTCGGCATCGATCTCCACAGGGATGCCGCCGGCGCGTTCGATCGAGGCGAGGTAGTCGGCCATCCGTGACGTGCGGCACACGGCGACGCGCGGGCATGCCGCGGTATTCACATGCGCCCCGGCACCGCGATGCCCATGAGGTCGAGCACGCGCGTCAGCTGGCGGCGATAGTAGACCACGGCCGCCGCACGCCACCGGCGCACATCCTCCCGCTCTTCATTGACGATCGGCGCCTTGTGGTAGAAGCCGTTGAACTGCTGGGCCAGCCCAAACCCGTATTTGGCGAGTACGGAAAACTCCAGCGTGCGCACCACCTGCTCGACAATGTCGTCGAGGCGGGAGGCTTCCAGCACCAGGGCCCAAAGCTCATGGTCTCCGTCCGCGCCGGCGAGGGCGTCTGTGGGGAGGTCAGTCAGGGACGCAAGCATCGACGCCTCTGTGAGTCCAGTGCGATCCTGCAGTTTCTGGAAAATATTATTGGCACGCACGACGGCGTATTGCAGATACGGGCCGCTTTCACCTTCGAAGCTGAGTGCTTCGTCGATATCGAAGGCGATGACCTTGGTCCGCGAGAATTTCACGAGGAAGTAGCGGACGGCGGCGATGCCGATGGCCTCTGCCACCTGCCGACGCTCGGTCTCGACGAGGTCGGGTTGGCGACGGGCCACTTCCATATCGGCCTTGTCGATAACGCGGTCGAGCAGGTCATCGGCCTTGACGCCGAGCCCCTTGCGTCCCGAGACCTCAACGAAGGGTTTTGGGGCGGCCTCCGAGCCGGGGGCGGGCGCGAAACCGAGCTCACGGGCGGTGGCATGTGACAGGGCCACCATCTCGTAGGAGAAGTGTGTCAGCCGTGCCGATTCGTCGGGATGGCCCGCGGCGATGAGCGCTTGTTTGAGCAGCTTCTGCAGGTAGGACTGCCGAACGTCAATCACGTTGTAGATCGCCGCGGCCGCTCCGAATGGCGGATGGGTCGGCTCTGACACCTGAGGGTCGCTGGTGGTGGCGTAGAGCGGGGTGCCATCGATGCGCGAGGCAAAGCGGCGGTAGCGGAAGTCGCGACCGAGGATGCCCGACTTCCAGAACTGGTAGGCCATGTCCTTGCCGACATACGTGACGGTGCCGTTCGAGCGCACAATCACCTTCTCGCGCTGCTCCGGGTCGTCATCGGCGGTGGCCTCGTCGGTGCCCGGCGCTTCGTCGATGGGCATGACCCAGCAGCCGGCCAGCTTTCCGTGGTCGCGCAGGACTACGGCACCGCGCTCTTTCAGCACCTCGAAGGCCCGCGCCCAGAACTTCAGCCGCAGAATGTCACCCTCCCAGGTCAGCAGGTCGTAATCGATGCCGAGCCGCGCCATCGTGCGGAGGTGGCAGCGGACGATGCGGTCGGCAATGAAGGCGGCCATCGGCGCGGCAGGCGCCTCCCCGTGTTCGATGGCATGCAGCGTGGCGGCGCGGACGGCTAGGCGTTCGCGGTCGCCGTCGTACCATTCGGTGACCCGTGCATAGAGATCCCAGCAGAAGTAGTCGAAGCGTGTGGTGTCGGCAATCCGTCGCACATCATCGAGCGAGAGGCCTTCGAGATGCTGGAATCCGACCACGACATCGGCCACCTGCACGCCGGTGTCGTCGATGTAATTCTGGACTTCGACGGGCGTGCCCCGGAAGCGCAGGACGCGCACAAGCGTATCGCCGAGGGCCGAGTTGCGGAGATGCCCGATGTGCGCAGCCTTGTTGGGGTTGATGGCGGTGTGCTCGACAATCGTCTTGCCCTCGGTCACGGGCCGCGAGGGCACCGGGCCGAACAGGCCGAGTCTGGACCGCAGAAATCCGGCGCGATCGAGAAAGACGTTGAGATACCCATTCGGGGTCGCCTCGACGCGGCTCACACCCTCCAGTGAACCGAGGTGCGTGGCCAGTTCACGGGCGATGGCCCCGGGAGCCTTGCGCAGGCGGCGGGCCAGTTCGAAGGCTACCGGTGTACCGAGGTCGCCCAGTGTTCGGTTGGGCGGAGTCTCGATGGCAATGGCCACGGCGTCACTGTCGGGCATCGCGTAGACGTCCGACAGAACGGTGCGGATGCGGTGCTTGAGGGCGTCGTGCAGCGGCAGAATCATGGGTGTCGCGTTCGTTGACTCACTCGGGAGCGTGCGTTACGCTCCAGGTCAGGGCACTTGCGGGAACGTATTCCGCATCAGGCCCTCGGCATTTTACTGTGTTCCCCCTGTGATGACGTCGGCGAGCCCTGTCCTGTCTCTTCGTGCGCCACGCCGGTGGCTGGTCCTCGGGTGGCTGGTGTGCGCGGGGCTTGGGCTGTGTGGCACGGCACGGGCGCAGGCGGCACGGGCCCCGATGCCTCTTGCCGGGCCCGTGCTGGTGATGTCTTTCGAGCCGGTGCCCGGCACGACGGGCGGGAGCTGGCTGCGTGAGGGAGTGGCGCTGCTGCTCGCCCATGCCCTCGAAGCACGGGGCCTCGAGGTATTCGACCGCGAGACCCGATTCGACGCCCTCGAGCAGTTGCAGCTTCCACCGCAGGCTCCGGTCTCTCGGGCGTCTGCGTTGCGCGTGGGTGAGCTACTGGGCGCAGGGACGGTCGTGGTGGGGACGTATGCGATGTCCGGCACGGCCGTCGAGATTCACGCCAGGGGGCTGACCCTGTCTCCGCTGGGACTGTCTCCCGAGGTGACGGCCTCGCGACCGATCAGGGACATATTCGAGGCCATGGGAAGCGTGGCCGATGCGCTCGCGGGGCCCATGGCTTCGTCGTCGGCCTGGAGCACGCCACCGTCAGTGGCGGCGTTCGCGGCGATGGTTCAGGGCCTCATGGCCGATACCCCCAATGAGCAGGAGCGTTATCTGCAGGCGTCACTCAAGCTGGCGCCTGACTATGCCGAGGCGCGCCTGGCGCTGTGGGCACTGATGCGCGCGTCCGGCCGACACCGAGCCGCGCTTGCCGTCGTAGGGCCGGTGGCTCCGGCCTGTCGACTGGCGAAGCAGGCACGCTATGCGGCAGCCCTCTCCCGCGTGGATCTCAAGCGCTATGACGAAGCCTTCCGGGAGTTGCGGACCATGCTCAACGAGCAGGCGTCGGCCTCCGTGGCCACGGCTCTCGGAGTGGTGCAGATGCGTCGCACACCGACAGCCCAGGCCGGCGAGCCGATGTACTACTTCAATCACGCCATCGAGTTGGACCCAGACGAGCCAGATCGGTATTTCAATCTCGGCTACGCCTACTGGCGCAGTGGCGATGCGCTTGGCAGTGCGTATTGGCTGCGTGAGGCGGTGCGCCGCAATCCGGCTGATGCGGATGCGCACTTTGTTCTCGGCAGTGCGCTCGTGCAGCTCGGCGCCACGGTGGAAGGCCAGCGGGAGCGGTCACTGGCCCGCGACCTTTCGGGTGACGGGGAACGCTGGGGAGGAACCGCCGGGGCGAGTGGTGTGCCGGCAGGCCTTGAGCGCCTCTCGCCCCGGTTGACATCGACGCGGCGGTGGGGGCAGCCGCTCGATGCCCCGACGACCATCCCTGAGCGGATCTCGCTGGCGCGGTTCCACCTGGAGGCGGGCCGCCGGGCATTCGAGCGTGACGACGAACGCGAGGCACGTGCCGCTCTGCGACGTGCGACGTTTCTGTCGCCGTATCTGGCCGAGGCGCACCAGTTGCTGGGCCGTCTCTATCTTCGCGCCGACCGACTCGACGACGCCATCGCGGCGCTGCGCATCTCACTCTGGAGCGAGGAACGCCCCGACACCCGTGAGTGGCTGAACCAGGCTCTCGCACGCCAGCGGCCCGCGCCGTAAGTGCTACCATCGCTGAGAGTCCTCATGGAACATTCGCGCGACGATGGTTTCAGCAATCTCCAGCTGACCCAGAAACAGACGGTGTTTCTGACCGTGGCCTTGATGGTCGTGGTCAGTGTGGCGTTCATCGCCGGCGTCCTGGTCGGACGCGACGTGAAGGGATCCGTGCCACCGGGGCTCTACCGCGAGACGGCCGTCATGGACGCGCCGCTGCCCGACGATCTGCCGCCGCCCCCTCCGGTGCAGGCCGGCAACTCGGCGTCGCCGGAGGGCATCGTCAAGGAGACCGTCACGTATCCGGACCGCCTGACGCAGGCGGTGCCGGCCGCCGAGTCGCTGTCTGAAACTCCCGGGGTCAGGAACGAAGAACTGCCGACAGATGCCGCCCCGGCAGGTAGCGCTTCTGCAGCGGGTGCCACGGCCACGGGTGTTCCCCTCCGCCGTGATCCTGCGGGAACGACGGCCGCTCCCTTGGCCTCTGCGGCTATGGCCTTCGCCGAACCCGAGGGGCCAGGTATGGCCGTGCAGGTGTCGGCGTACCGCAATCGGCGGGAGGCCGAAGCGATGGCTGGTCGGCTCACCTCGAAGGGCTATACGGCGTATGTGATGGCCCCGGTCCCTGGTGCTCCGAATCTGTTCCGTGTGCGTGTCGGGAAATTTACGAGCCGCGAAGATGCCGACCGTGTCGTGACGCGCCTCAAGCGTGAGGAGCGCCTCGAGCCATGGATCGTGCGCTAGCGCTGCTGTCGGGCGCGCTGCTCGCGCTGTCGTTTCCCCGCTATGGGCACGGCGCGCTCGGGCTGATTGCCCTTGTGCCATGGCTGGTCGCGCTCAGCGGATGGATGAGACGTCCTGGTCACTGGCCGGGACACACCGCCTCGCGCGGTGCCTGGCTGGGCACCATCACTGGTGTGGTCTTTTACTCGGGCACGCTGTACTGGACCAGCGCGACCGTGGGCACGTTCGGAGGTCTGCCGCTGCCGCTCGCCATCGGTGCTGCGTTTCTGCTGGTGCTTTACATGTCGGCATATGTGGCTGCCGCAGGGGCGGTAACCGCGATCCTCGTCGCGCGTCTGGGATGGATCGGGTTGCCCCTGGGGGCGACGGCCTGGGTGGCTCTCGAATACGTGCGCGGATTTCTTATTGGCGGATTTCCCTGGATTCCTTTGGGCAACACGCTGATCGACTTGCTGCCGCTGGCGCAGATGGCCAGCGTCGGGGGCATTTACCTGCTGTCGCTGTTTGTCGGGCTCGTCAATGCTGGATTTGCCCTGATGCTGATGGTGGCGCCGCGCCTGCGCCTGCGCGTGCTGGCCGCGACACTGGCGCTGGTCGCTGTCCCGGCACTCTGGGGAGCCGCGAGGCTGGGGGACGGACGACTGCTGAGTTCAGGGACACCCGTACGCGTGGGCCTCGTGCAGGCCAACGTGCTGCAGGTCGACAAGTGGAACCGTGCCAAGTCTGGCGAGATCCTGCAGAAATACATGTCGCTGTCGACGCGCGCCGTCGAGGCGGGGGCACGGGTGGTGCTCTGGGCCGAATCGGCCACGCCGTTCCTCTTCGACGAAGACGTCACGGGGCAGACGGAGGTGCGGTCGTTTGTCCAGGCCCTCGGAGTACCGTTGCTGTTTGGTTCCGATGAGATCGAGCACGAACCCCAGGTACGGTTCTTCAACTCGGCGTTCATGCTTGACGGGGCCGGGGCTACCGCCGCCGTGTATCGGAAGATGCACCTGGTGCCCTTCGGCGAATGGGTCCCCTTCAAGCACGCATTGTTCTTCGTCAAGCCGCTCGTGGAAGCCGTCGCCGATTTTTCCCCGGGCACGCGCGTCACGATGATGCCGGTCGACGGGCATATGGTCAGTACCGCCATCTGTTATGAAGTCACCTATCCAGGACTCATGCGTGAGGCGGTGCAGCAGGGCAGCGAACTGCTGACCACCATCACCAACGATGCCTGGTACGGCGAGTCGTCTGCCCCGTTTCAGCACTTCGAGATGGCCGCGGTCCGGGCCATCGAACAGGGTCGCTACCTGGTGCGTGCCGCCAACACCGGCATCACCGGCATTGTCGATCCGTATGGACGCATCGTGACTCGCACGGCGCTTGGAGACACCACGGTGGTCGTGGGCGATGTCCGCTTCCTGCAGGAGCGGACGGTGTATGCCACAATAGGCGATGTTGTCGCGTTCGCGTCCGGGTTGCTGACCCTGCTGGCGCTGCTGGCCGCGACCCTCAGGAGACCATGGCTCTCGTCCTCGATGAACTGATTCGCCGCTCTTCCGACCTGCTCACGCGGGCCGCCGATTTGCGGAGCTATCTTTGACGCCGCACGTCTCGACGAAGAACTGAGCCGGCTCGAATCTCGCATCGCCGCCCCCGACTTCTGGAATCAGCCGTCTGACGCCCAGGCTACCCTCCGCAGGCGCCAGCGCGTCAGCGAGGATGTCGACCTGCGCGAATCACTCGGTCGTCAGCGCGACGATCTGCAGGTACTGCTCGACTGGGCGCAGCAGGGCGAACCGCTTGACGCCGACATCGCACAGGCACTGGATAGCCTCGAGGCCCTGGTAGACGCCGGCGAGATCAAGAAGATGCTGAGCGGTGAACACGATGGCGCCAATGCCATTGTGTCGATCCACCCTGGTGCCGGCGGCGTCGAATCCCAGGACTGGGCCGAGATGCTGCTGCGCATGTATCTTAAGTGGGCCGAGCGCCGCGGGTTCACGAGAACGATCCTCGAGTATCAGCCGGGGGAAGAAGCCGGTCTCAAGAGCGTCACGCTCACACTGTCGGGCGACTATGCCTTCGGCCTGATGTCAGCAGAGGCTGGCGTGCATCGCCTCGTGCGCATTTCACCGTTTGACCAGGCGGCCCGGCGGCACACCTCGTTCGCCTCCGTCTACGCCTGGCCCGAGATGGATGACACCATCGAAATCGACATTCCCGACAAGGACGTGCGCATCGACACCTTTCGATCGAGCGGTGCCGGGGGGCAGCATGTCAACGTGACCGATTCCGCGGTGCGCATCACGCACCTGCCCACGGGCATCGTCACGTCGTGCCAGAACGAGCGGTCGCAGCACAAGAACCGCGACGTCGCCATGAAAGTGCTGCGCGCCAAACTGTATGACCTGCGGCTGAAGGAGCAGCAGGCCCGCCTCGAGAACATCGGTGGGGTGAAGAAGGACATTGCCTTCGGGTCCCAGATCCGCAGTTACGTGCTGCAGCCCTACCAGATGATCAAGGATCACCGCACCAAATACACCGAGGGCCAGGTCTACAAGGTCCTCGACGGTGACCTCGATCCCTTCATCAAGACCTACCTCATGCAGAAGGCCACCGGCACGCTGAGGCAGCCCGACGACAGCAGCGACGACGAGCGCTAATCAGGGGCGCGCCGTCTGCCGTGCGGCAGCGGCTGGCTCGGTGCCGGCCAGGAACCACTCTTCCAGGGCCTCGGGATCCCCCGCCGTGGTCGGCTCTCCGGTGGTGCGGTTGACGAGGGTGGTGACCACCGACGACGGCCGGGGGAACGCCGGGGGCGCATCGCCGCGTCCCCGCAGCGTGATGTATTCGCGCATGAAATCGATCCATGCCGGTAGCGCGGCCGTGGTGCCCGTTTCATTCGGTCCGATGGGTTTCTTCTCGTCACGACCGAACCACACGCCGACGGTGATGTCCGGATCGAATCCGATGAACCAGGCATCGGTGTAGTCATCCACCGTGCCGGTTTTGCCTCCCAGCGGCCAGTTGAGCGAGGTCGCCGATGCACCGGTACCGCGTTGCATCACGCCCTGCAGCAGGGCCGTCATCACCGCCGCGGTATCCGCGCGAATGGCCTCGCTCGGTGCCGGCCGGGCCTCCTCAATGCGTGCGCCGCGGCGGTCGTCAACGGAACGGATGAACACAGGCGGCATGCGAACGCCGCCATTGGGAAATGCCGAATAGGCACTGGTCACGTCAAGCAGCGTGGTTTCCTGCGCACCCAGTGCCATCGACAGAAAGGGTCGGAACGGCTCGCGGAAGCCGAAGCGTGCGGCATAGGCAGCGACCTGTGCGGGCCCTAGCATGTCTATCACCTTGACGGCCGGAATGTTGCGCGACTGCTCGAGCGCGCGGCGCAGTGTCAGGGGACCGACGAACGTCCGATCGTAATTGGCCGGGGCATACGCCGGTTGCCCCTCGCCCGCGTCGAACGACGTCGGGGCGTCGTCGATGACGGTCGTCGCCGTGAGCCCCCGGTCGATGGCGGCGGTGTAGAGCAGGGGCTTGACCGTCGAGCCCATCTGCCGGGCCGCCTGCGTCGCCCGGTTGAACTTGCTGCGGGCAAAGCTGAAACCGCCGACGAGGGCACGGATGTCTCCCGTGCGGTTGTCGATGGCGATGAGGGCCCCTTCGATGGCCGGCGGCTGCTCGAGGCCGAGGACGGCCGTCTGCGTCGCGTCATCGATGGACGTTAGTGAGACCTCAATGATGTCACCCTCGTGGAGGAGGGTGGTGAGGTCCGTACGCCGGGTCCAGGCGACGCCCGGGCGCCCGAGTTGGCCGCTGAGGGGGCCGACCTTGACCATGGCGGTTGCGGCCGAGACGGTCGTGACGACTCCGGGCACGATGTCGCCAGGAGCCAACGGGCGTGTCCATCGGTCGGGGCGGTAGGTGTCGAGGGTTTTCTTCACCGAGGTGAGCGACTGCCTGGTGGGCCGATAGACTCCGCGCTTCCGGTCGAGCCGTCGGAGGGCGCGGTCGACCGCGCGGTTGGCGGCCAGTTGCATCTGGCGGTCGAGGCCGGTGCGCACCGTCAGGCCGTGGGCGTAGAGGGCGGTCGCCCCATAAGTGTCTTCCAGCCGCTTGCGCACGTCTTCGAGGAAGTAGGGCGCGATGCTCGCCGCCCCGCCGGGCTCGCCGGCCACGGTGATGGGCCGGGCTTTCGCCTCGCCGGCCTGTTCGGCAGTGATGAACCCTTCCGTGGCCATGCGGTCGAGGGCGTAGTTGCGCCGGCGACGCGCGGCGTCCGGATTGACGTAGGGACTCTGGCGAACGTTGGCCTGGATGATGCCGGCAATGAGGGCCGCTTCCTCAAGTGCGAGGTCCTGCACCCGCTTCTCGAAATAGAGCTGTGAGGCCGACTCAACCCCATAGGCCCCGTGCCCGAAGTAAATCTGATTGCAGTACAGCGTAAAGATTTCCGGCTTGGTGTAGCGCTTCTCAATCTGAATGGCGACGAGGGCTTCCTTAATCTTGCGTTCCCAGGTGCGGTCAAAGCCGATGGTGGTGGGGAACAGGTTGCGGGCGAGCTGCTGCGTGAGGGTCGATCCGCCGGGGACGTTGCCCCGACTGGTGATGTCGCGCGCGAGTGCCAGCATCATGCGCGTGACAGACAGCCCGTTGTGCTCGAAGAATCCTGCGTCTTCGGCCGCGAGGATGGCGTGCCGCAGTCGCAGGGGAATGTCGTCGTAGCGCACCACGACGCGACGTTCGACAGCAAACTCGCCGAGTGGGGCACCGCTGCGATCGAGGACGCGGGTGATGGTGCTGGGCGCGTAGGTATCGAGCGCCGAGACCTCCGGCAGGTCATCCGACGAGGCAAAGAGGACGCCCGCCGTCGTGCCGGACAGCGCTGCCAGGATGAACAGTAGTGCCAGCGTGGCGAATGTGGCAACCGAACGGATGGCGGGCATGAGGTGAAAAAGTTTCGGACGACTTCACACTATAGCAAGGGGTCTGACCGGGCGGAGGGAGCTAAGCGCCTGTGATCTGAATTTAATATTGACAGGGAAGCACTCATGTTTCATGCTAACAACATGAGCAAAATAATTGGTATCGACCTTGGGACGACCAACTCCGTTGTGGCCGTGATGGAGGGCGACCAGCCCACCGTCATTCAGAACGCCGAAGGCAGTCGGTTGACCCCCTCTGTGGTGGGTTTCAGCAAGAGCGGTGAGCGCCTGGTGGGCCAGGTGGCGAAGCGTCAGGCGGTGACCAATCCGGAAAACACGCTGTTCTCGGTGAAGCGGTTCATGGGACGCCGCTTCAGCGAGGTGGGCGACGAAATGAAGCGCGTACCCTACATCGTGGCCGGGGCCGGCAACGGGGATGTCCGCATCAAGGCCGACGGACAGGACTGGGCGCCTCCCCAAATTTCGGCCATGGTGCTGCAGAAGCTCAAGCAGGCCGCCGAAGACCATCTGGGTGAGCCGGTGACGCGCGCGGTCATTACGGTGCCCGCCTACTTCAACGATGCCCAGCGGCAGGCCACCAAGGAAGCCGGCCAGATTGCCGGTCTCGAAGTGATGCGCATCGTCAACGAGCCGACGGCTGCGGCGATGGCCTACGGCCTCGATAAGAAGCACAACGAACTGATTGCGGTCTATGACTTCGGCGGCGGCACGTTCGACGTATCGATTCTGGAAGTCGGCGACGGGGTCGTGGAAGTGAAGGCGACCAACGGCGATACTCACCTCGGCGGCGACAACCTTGACGAGAAAGTCATCGAATGGATCATCGATGAATTCCGCAAGGAAGAAGGCATCGATCTTGGTAAGGACCGCATGGCTCTGCAGCGCCTGCGAGAGGCGGCCGAGAAGGCCAAGATCGAGTTGTCGTCCGTGATGGAGACCGAGATTAACCTGCCGTTCATCACGGCCGACGCGACGGGCCCCAAGCACCTGACCCGCAAGCTGACGCGTGCGAAGTTCGAGTCGCTCGTGGAAGACCTCCTGCAGAAGACCATGGCGCCTACCCGCCAGGCGATGAAGGATGCGGGCGTCACCGCGCGCGATCTTCACGAGGTGGTGCTGGTGGGCGGGTCCACACGCATACCGCGGGTGCAGGCCCTCGTGCAGGAGGCGTTCGGCAAGGAACCCCACAAGGGGGTCAACCCCGACGAAGTCGTCGCCATGGGTGCCGCAATCCAGGCCGGCGTGCTGTCGGGCGACGTCAAGGACCTGCTGCTGCTCGACGTCACTCCGCTGTCACTGGGCATCGAGACGCTGGGCGGCGTGATGACGACGCTGATTGCGCGCAATACGACGATTCCCTCGCGAAAGAGCGAGGTGTTCTCGACGGCGGCCGATAACCAGACCTCGGTCGATGTGCACGTGCTGCAGGGTGAGCGGCAGCTCGCGCGCGACAACCGCACCCTCGGCAACTTCAGGCTTGATGGTATTCCATCGGCGCCCCGCGGCGTGCCGCAGGTCGAAGTGACCTTCGACATCGATGCCAACGGCATCGTGAATGTGTCGGCCAAGGATCTCGGCACGCAGAAGGAACAGAAGATCACCATCACCTCCTCGTCGGGCCTCAGCAAGGATGAGGTCGAACGGATGATGAAGGAAGCTGAGGCGCATGCCGATGAAGACCGGAAGCGCCGCGAGGAGATCGATACCCGCAACCGGGCCGACAGCACCGTCTATGCGGCCGAGCGTATGCTGAAGGAGTCGGGTGACAAGCTGCCCGTGGCTGAGAAGGCCGAGGTCGAGGCGGCCATGCAGGCGCTGCGCACCGCCGTGGATGGAAACGACACCGCGGCCATGGCTGGCCTGCTCGACACCCTGACGACAGCGCAGCACAAGGCAGCTGAGGCCCTGTATCGTGCACAGGCGGCCACCGCAGCGGCTGCTGCGGAGGGCGACGACGGGGACACCGGGTCTGCTGGCGGCCGCGCCGCCGACCAGGGCGACGTCATCGACGCCGAGGTTGTGGACGACAAGAAGTAACGTCAGCACCAAGGCGTCACGATGGATTTTTACATCGTCCTGGGCGTGCGACGGGAGGCGACGGCGGAGGATATCCGCCGCGCCTACCGGCGTCTGGCCCGACGCCTGCACCCGGACTTGAATCCGGGCGACGGACAGGCCGCCACGCACTTCGAGCAGGTGGTGCAGGCCTATGAGACGCTGGTCGATCCTGATCGTCGACGCCGATACGACAGTGGTGGTGTGGCCACAGAGCCCGATGCGACGGGGCCCGGGTTTGGGTTCCGCGGGTTCGACTTCTCACCGCAGGTGCATGCGCAGCAGACCACGACGTTTGGCGATCTGTTCGAGGATGTCTTCGCACGGCGCGGGACGCAGGAGGCCGCGCCGCAGGACGGCGGTGACGTGTTTGCACAGGTCACGCTGTCGTTCGAGGAGGCCTGGCGAGGGACGACCCGTGCCGTGCCCGTGACGCGGCAGCAGGCGTGCACGGCGTGTGCGGGCGCTGGTGTGGTCCGCGCCGTCCAGCGGCCCTGCGGTGCGTGTGAGGGGCACGGCGCTGTGCAGGTGGCGCGTGGCCATATGGTGTTCAGCAAGGCCTGTCCGCAGTGCCAGGGGGCCGGGGTGCGGCGTCTGCAGCCATGTGGCGGTTGCGCGGGTGGCGGCGTCGTGACGGTGGCCGAGCAGATCGATGTGGCCATTCCCGCTGGCATCACGGATGGCGTTCGGCTGCGGTGGACCGGTGGCGGTCATGCGGGTCGGCGCGGCGGGCGTTCCGGCGACCTGCATCTTGACGTCGCAATTGCGCCGCATGAGATGTTCGGGCGTGAGGGTGATGCCGTGACGCTGGTGCTGCCGGTCGGCGTACACGAGGCGGGCCTCGGTGCGCGCGTGACCGTCGGGACGCCCGAGGGGGCTGTGGCCGTGCGCGTGCCGCCTGGCGTGCAGGCCGGTCAGCGCCTGCGACTGCGTGAGCGGGGCATGCCTCGCATGCAGGGCGGGCGCGGTGACCTGCTCATTGAGATTCGCATTGTGATGCCGCGGTTGCTTGACGAGCGGTCGAAAGAATTGTTGCGGGAGTTCGGCCGGATTCACGGGGAGCATGCACGCTGATGGCGAAGAGCACCGGCAAGGCCTACTTCATGATCAGCGTGGTGGCGCAACGCTATGATATTCACCCTCAGACGCTTCGCCTCTACGAGCGCGAGGGACTGTTGCGGCCGTCCCGCACCGATGGCAATACGCGACTCTACTCCGAAGAAGACCTTGAGCGGCTTGAGACGATCCTGACGCTGACGCGTGAACTCGGCGTGAATCTGGCCGGCGTCGAGATCATCCTGAACATGCGCGGGAAGATGGCGCAGATGCAGACCGAGGTGAACGAGTTCATGGCCTATGTCAAGCAGGAACTGGCACGCGGTCTCGACGACTGGGAGCAGCGCCTCGGCACGGCCATGGTGAAGACGCCGCCGGGTGGACTGGTTCGGACCGCCACGCCGGAGAATCAGGCTCCGGACTTGCACACCACGTCGCACAACCCGACAGACGCGGACGATTAGGGCAGGCGACTCCGGAAAAAAAATCCGCTACAATTCCGGCGTGCACAGGCTTGAGTTGCTCGCGGACAATGCCCAGACGCTCGACGCCTATCTGCAGGAAGTCTCGCGCTTCGCTCCATTGTCTGGGAGTGATGAGCAGGCGCTGGCGCTGCGCATCGCCCAGAACGACGACGACGCCCTGGCGACGCTGGTGGGGCCGAGCCTGGCAGACGTGGTGCGGTGCGCGCGCCACTTCCGCCATCTTGGCGTGCCGCTGATTGATCTGGTGCGCGACGGCACACTAGCGCTCCTTGATGCGGCACGGCGGTTCGAGCCGACTGGGCACGGTCGCTTCGGCACCTACGCGCGCTGGTGGATTCGCCAGGGGGTCTTGCACGGCGTCACGCACGGAGGCGCGCTGCCCGGCGTGCAGGATATCGAACTGCGTTCGGCGCAGCTGACGGCCGCGCTGGCGGCCTCTATGGAGTCGGCCCTGCGTGCGAGCGGGTGGCACGACCAGGTGCTATCGGCAGAGGAACTGCGGGAACTGGAGGCCACGTGGCGTCCCCGCATGGTGTGGCCGATGACGGCCGACGAACCGGAAGTGGATCTGGATTATGTGGGACCGCTAATGGCAGATGAGTATGAGGAGGCGCTGCGGGCAGCGCTGGTGTCCGATATTGCGTCGTCACTGATGGAACTCGATCCGAAGGAGCGGCGCGTCATCGAACTGCGACTGGGGCTGCAGGATGGCGAGCCGCGCAGTCTCGAGCAGGTGACAGAGCGACTGGCCGTATCTCCCCAGCGGGCGGAACGGCTGTCGACGCAGGCGGTCCGCAAGTTGCGCCGGCAGCGTTCGGTGCGCAGTTCGCTGAACTGACGCGGTCGAGGTGTGGTGATGCCCTGCGACGTGTGCCACGGCACCCGATGGACGCCGGAGGTACGCGACGGAGTCGAGCGACTGGTGCGCTGCGACTGCTGGCGTGCCGAGATGGCCGAGCGCCATCTGCTCGAGGCCCGGATTCCCCAGCGCTACAGTCGCTGTGAGCTGTCGACCTTCGAGCACGATACCGACTCGCAGCGCGATGCGTTCCGGCGGGCGTCCACATTCGTGCAGCAGTTTCCCTCTGTCGACCGCGGCCTGTTGCTGTATGGCCCGAATGGGGTGGGGAAGACGCATCTGGCCGTCGGTATCCTCAAGGCGGTGATGCGGACACGTGGCGCGCGAGGATTTTTCTTTGAAACGCGTGAGCTGCTCAAGCTGGTGCGGGACACCTACAACAGGTCCGTGGCCGAGACGGAAATGGACGTCCTGGGCCCGGTGCTCAAGGCCGACGTGCTGGTGTTGGATGACCTCGGTGCTGAACGCACCTCAGACTGGGTGCAGGAGACGCTGGGGCTGGTGGTGAACACCCGCTACAACGAACGTCGTCCGACCATCTTCACCAGCAATCTCGTCGATTCGCCCGACAGTACCGAACCTCGATCCTTCATCTATCAGTTGGGGAGCCGCACCCGCTCGCGCCTGGCGGAAATGTGCGACTGGGTCGAGATGCACGGAGTGGACATGCGCGAAGTCGGCCCGCATGCCTCGGCAGATGCCGTCCAGCGCTGGCAGCGATCCTCCCCGGCCTCGCCTGACAACCTGCGGAAGGCGACGACAACGTCACCACGCCCCAAGGGGCAGGCGCGGGCGACGCTGCCGGCAGGTGCCGCGACCGAGCTGAGGTGGTCGGGTGGCCGCGCCGGCAACGACCGCTGACCGCGCGGCAGACGAGCTCATGCCGGCCGGTCTCTACCTGCACATTCCCTTCTGCGAAGCGATCTGCCACTACTGCAACTTCACGCGGGGAGTGCTGGACGAGGCCGTCAAGTCGGCCTACGTCTCGGCACTGGTGACCGACATCTCCCGTGCGCCTGAGCGTGGGGCAGAGGTCGAGACCATTTTTCTTGGCGGTGGAACGCCATCGGTGTTGTCACCAGCGGAACTGGCGCGCATTCTCGACGCCTGTCGCGGCCACTTTGGCGTGGCGCACGATGCCGAAGTGACCCTGGAGGCGAATCCCGAGTCGGCCTCCCTCGAGCGGCTCGAGGGCTACCGCGCCGCCGGTGTCAATCGGCTCAGCTTCGGCGTGCAATCGTTGGACGATCGCGAACTGGCGCGCCTTGGGCGGCTGCACTCGGCAGCACGTGCCAGGCAGGCGGTGGATGAGGCCCGGCGTGCCGGTTTTTCGAACATCAGCCTCGACCTCATGTTGTGGCTGCCCGAACAGCGCACCGACGATTGGCATCGCTCGGTGGACGCCGTCATCGAGGTGGCACCGTCGCACGCGTCGATGTACCTGCTCGAGGTGTATCCCAACGCTCCGTTGCGTGAAGAGATGATGCGGCGTCAGTGGTCGGTGGCCCCTGACGAGGAGGCGGCCGACATGTATCTCGAGGGTCTGAGCCGATTCGAGGCTGCGGGCTATCGGCATTACGAAATTTCGAATGTGGCCCGGCCCGGATTCGAGTCCCGGCACAACCGGCTCTACTGGACGGGAGGGCATTGGCTCGGCTTTGGCTGCGGGGCGCATTCCACCTGGCATGGGCGGCGGTGGCGTGTGATGCCCGGCACGGGTGATTACATCCGGGCGGTCTCCGAAAGTCGCCCCGTGCGCCTCGATATCCGTGATGTCCCGCCCACCGAGCAACTCGAGGAGGCGCTGTTCATGGGCCTGCGGCTCACTGAGGGCGTCGACCTGCAGGCGATTCGGGAAAGGTGGGGGGTTGACGTACTGGCCCGGTATGGGGACGATCTGGCACCGTTTCTTGAGGAGGGCCTGGTGCAGGTGACAACCAGCGGGCGCCTGCGCCTGACCAGAAACGGGATGCTCGTGGCGAACGAGATCATGGTAGCTTTTATCGGCGACGCCGTACAGTAACGTGCGGGCTTTCGCGAAGGAGGCGAGTCAATGCGTCGAGGTGTTTTGATGGTGCTGTCTGGTCTGGTGCTCGTGGGCAGCCTGACCATGGGAAGTGGCGTGGCGTTTGCGCAGGAGCCGGCCAAGCCCGTCCTCCCGCTCGAGGGTGATGCGGTGGTGATGACCATTCTCATCAAGCCCGACAAGACGGCCGACTTCGAGTCAGTCTTCGCCAAGTATCGCGAGTCTCTTGGCAAGAGCGAGAATCCAGTGCGCAAGCAGCAACTGGCCGGAATCCGCTTCTACAAGTCGACTCAGGCGGCCAATGGCAACGCGGTCTACATCGTGTATGTGGACGGTCCGGTTGCTAATCAGGAATACGACATTACCCGCATCATCCTTGAGGGCTTCCCGAACGAGGTACAGGAGTATTTCGCGAAGTACAAGGACTCGTTCGCGGGTCGTGCCGTCACGGTCCTGAACAAGGTTCCGTAGTCACCGGTGCGGGCAGCCAGTCTCTTCCCGGGATTGGCTGCCCCCGGAGTATCCTGAAGGGGTGACCGTCAGTCTGATCCTCGCCCTGCTGGTGAACGCAGGACAGTCTCCGCAGGCCCCCGCCCCCCCCGTCGGCCAGGGGCAGCAAGGCTCCCCGCCTTTCGCGCAGGCCCCCTCGGCCGAATCATCGGCTGCCGACGAAGCGCCCACCGCTCCCCGAGACCCAGCCGAGGTCCTCGTCACCACAGCGACGGCAATCATCTTGGTGCCGGTGAAGGCCTCGCTCACGGCCGACTACGAGGCGGCCATGACCCTCCTGCAGGGGGCGTTTTCGTCGAACGAGGAGACGGAGATTCGCGCAGTGGCCGCGGGATGGCGGGTGCTGAGGGCGACCGAGGCTGACAGCAAGGGTAACGTCGTCTACGTGCATCTGCTGCAGCCGACTGTCGACGGGGTCGATTATCGCCCCTCCGTCTGGATGGATCGCTTGGTAGAGGAGTTACCCCTCGACGTGCTCGACAGGTATCGGGACTCGCTCGCCGGTCCCGCGTCGCTCCTGTCGTTGACTGGCGTAGCCGCCATGTCCGAACCCCCAGCGACCGCTTCCGAAGGGGGCGCGGCACCGGCGACTCCGTCCCCCGACACGGGCACATCGGGCACGACCGGGGCCACCCCGGCAATGACTGCTCCCGTCAAGCGTCCCGGCGGCCCCGGCCGCTAGTCGACGCGCCAGGTGCGGTTCAGAACGACAACGCTGCCCCTCCGTAGACGCGGTGCATCAGGGCCGTCTGTGGCGAGCCCTGCAGACGGAACATACGGTAGTCGAGGCGCAGTCGGATGGGGCCGGCCACTTTCACCTTGAGCCCGCCTCCGGTATTCAGCGCTGTAGACATACGCGTGGTCATGCCCTTCGATTCCCGATAGAGACCGGCTCCGGCAGTCACATACACCTGTACGGGCGAGAGACTTCTAGGCGTCTGCAGCAGGCCGTTCGCCGACCACGTCGTCAGGCCGGCCGTCCCCGAAGTGGTCACCGCAGGCCAGCGGGTGATTTCAGCCTCGGCACCGACGATAACGAGGCCGAAACCTGCGGCGGTGCCGATCAGTCCCCGATTCACCGGCGAGGGCGTCGCCCCGAGGAACGCCGTGATGTCGGCGGACGCGGTGGCCGGCACGAGCAGCAGCGACAGCAGCACACAGAGACGGAGGCGCAGAAGGGCGGGCACGTTGGTATGATCGCACAAGGTAGACCTCGCCATGGCGGCCGGTCTGGCCTGACTGGGGAGCTGTGACCATGACGCGCCTGCGCACTGTGATTGTGACCCTGACGGTGACCGTATTGGTGCCGCTGAGCCTGCTGGCCGACACCCTCTATCTGCGGAACGGACAGCGGATTCAGGGCGAACTCATTGAAATCCGGGGCAGCCTGATTGAATTTCAGGAGCGGCGGGGCTTTGGAAATCCTCGTGTGCTCCGCCTCGAGCGCGCCGAGGTCGATCGCATCGACTTCGATCGGTTCGGCAACTCGTGGAACGGGGGGGGCAGCGGTGGTGGATTCGGCGGATCAGGCGGCGGAGGCGGACGCTTCTCAGGCATGCGTGAGCGCGCGCTGGTTGTTGACAGCACCCTTGACTGGAACGACACCGGCATCGATGTGCGCGCGGGCCAGACGCTGTTCGTCGAGGCCTCAGGCCAGGTCCGCTGGGGCCGTGACCGCCGCGACGGGCCCGGCGGCGAACGCAATTCCCCCTTCAATGCCGGTCGCCCCATGCCCAACCGGCCTGCCGCTGCGCTGATTGGCCGCATAGGCCGCGATGTGTTCTTCATCGGTGACGACCGTGGCCCGATTCAGATTCGTGGGGGCGGACGGCTCGAGCTGGGCGTCAACGACGATTACCTGCCGGATAATTCCGGCAGCTTCCGGGTGACGGTGTTCTACTGACATCGGCGCAGGTTCCGGGAAGGGGAGCAAGGCCCATGCAGGTGCAGCTGACCGACCAGCAGCGGTTACTGAGGCAGAGCGTTCGTGAGTTTGCCGAGCGGGAGGTCAGACCGCACATGCGTGCATGGGATGAGGCCCAGCACTTTCCAGAGGAATTGCTGCCGGCGCTCGGAGCCCTGGGCCTGATGGGCATTCAGTTCGACGAGGCCTACGGCGGGGCCGGCATGAGTGCCGTCGACTACTGCATCTGCATCGAGGAACTGGCACGGGTCGACCCCAGCATCTCGCTGTCGGTCGCGGCCCACAACGGCCTCGGGGCCGCGCACATCGCGATGTTCGGTTCGGAGGCGCAGAAGCAACGGTTCCTGGTGCCGATGACCAGTGGCCGCGCCGTCTCGGCCTGGGGCCTGACCGAGCCGGGCTCCGGGAGTGATGCGGCGGCGATGCGCACCACAGCCGTGCGCGATGGAGACGCGTGGAGGCTGAACGGGTCGAAGGCGTTCATCACACATGGTCAGTCGGCCCGGACGATGGTGGCGATGGCCGTGACCGATCACGAAAAAGGGGCCCGGGGCATCTCGGCCTTCATCATCGAGCGGGGCACGCCAGGATTCCTGGTGGGAAAGAAGGAAGACAAGCTCGGCATGCGGGCCAGCGAAACCGCCGAGGTCATCTTCCAGGATTGCCGGATTCCCGTTGAACACCTGATTGGTGACGTCGGAGAGGGGTTCATCCAGACGCTGCAGGTGCTGGATGCCGGCCGCATCGGGATTGCGGCACTGGCGGTGGGGCTGGCGCAGGGCGCCTTTGAAACGGCGCAACGCTACGCGGCCCAGCGTCGGCAGTTCGGACGCAGCATCGATGGCTTCCAGTCGATTCGGCGGAAGCTGCTCGATATGGCGACGCGAGTCGAGTCGGCACGCCTGCTGACGTATCGTTCGGCCTGGATGAATGACCAGGGCCAGCGCACGACCCTCGAGTCGTCGATGGCCAAGCTGTACTCGAGCGAAGCGGCAGTGCGTGTCGCAGAGGATGCCGTGCAGATTCTTGGTGGCTACGGATTCGTCAAGGACTATGCCGCCGAGAAATTCTTCCGCGACGTCAAGCTGACCACCATCGGCGAAGGCACCAGCGAGGTGCAGCGGCTGGTGATCGCCCGTCAACTGCTGGCGGCATGACCGTGACCGTCCCGACGCTTGCGGCCCGTGTCCGGGCCGGTGACCCGCGTGCGATTGCGCGGGCGATTTCCATCATTGAAGATGAGCGCCCGGACGCCGCGGCGCTGGTGCGTGAGATTTTTCCCCAGACAGGATCGGCCTATCTCATTGGCGTGACGGGGCCGCCGGGAGCCGGGAAGAGCACCGTGGTCGACAAACTGACGGCCGAGGTGAGACGCGAGGGTGAATCGGTCGGCATCGTCGCGGTGGATCCGACCAGTCCGTTCACAGGGGGAGCCATCCTGGGCGATCGCCTCCGGATGCAGGCGCACTATGAAGACGCCGGCGTCTTCATCCGATCGATGGCCACGCGTGGCCAGTTGGGCGGGCTGGCGCGCGCCACCAGCGATGCGGCGCTCGTGCTGGATGCCGCTGGCAAGAGTCTTGTAGTCATCGAGACGGTGGGTGTGGGGCAAGACGAGGTGGACATCGTGCGCACGGCCGACATCTCGATAGTCGTCCTCGTGCCTGGCACCGGCGACGATGTGCAGGCCCTGAAGGCCGGCATCATGGAAATCGCCGATGTCTACGTGGTGAACAAGGCCGACCGGGAAGGCGCCGACCGGATGGTGAGTTCCGTCGAGTCGAATCTGACGCTGCAGCAGTTCGGCGACGGCGAATGGCGTCCGCCGATCATCAAGACCGAAGCCAGTGCGGGACGCGGCATCCCTGAACTCTGGCAGGCGATCAGGGCCTATCGAACGCACTCGGCGTCGTCACGCCGCCGTCGGCTGAAAGCTAGGAATCAGTTTCGGCTTCGCGACCTGCTGACGCACCGTTATCTCGAGTTTGTCGAACACACGCTGCTCACCCCGGAACGTTTTGATGCGCTGGTTGACCGGATTGCCGCCCGCGAGGTCGACCCCTACTCGGCGGCTGACGACCTGCTGTCCCGGAGTCTTAAGCGATGATTCGTGCCTATCTCGATCATGTCGGCGTGGCGGTGGTCGACCTTGACGCGTCCCTGCGGTTCTTCCGCGACGCCCTCGGTCTTCACGTCGAGGCCAGCGAAGCGGTTGCGAGTCAGCATGTGCGGGCGACGTTCCTCCCGATGGGCTTCTCATCCATTGAACTGCTCGAGTCGACCTCACCCGATTCCCCGATCGCGCGCTTCGTAGAGGCACACGGACCGGGCATGCATCACCTCGCCCTTCGCGTGGACGATATTCGGGCGGCCCTGGCAGCGCTAGAGGCGCGCGGTGTGCGGCTCATCGACCGGCACCCGAGGCCCGGCGCCGAGGGCGCCGAGGTGGCCTTCATTCATCCGTCCGCCACCCACGGCGTGCTGGTCGAACTCACGCAGCCGGCTGTGCGAGTCCCACGGTTTCTCACGGCGGCGCCTATCTCGCTGGGCCCCTTCGAGCTCATCAGCTTGAGCGACGGATTCATCCATCTCGATGGCGGAGCCATGTTCGGCGTGGTGCCCCGTGCGCTGTGGGCGTCGAAGATCGCACCCGACGATCGGCACCGCATCCCACTCGGCATGCGGCCGCTGCTAATTCGGGGTGAACAGAACATCCTGATCGACGCCGGCTGCGGCGACAAGATGGATGCCAGAAGTGCCGACATCTACGGACTTGAGCGGACGTATCACCTCGACCATGCCCTGGCCGAGGCAGGACTGTCTGCCGACGATATCGACGTCGTCGTTGCCAGTCACCTGCACTTCGATCACGTGGGCGGATTCACGAGTCGCGACAGTCAAGGCCGTCTGGTCCCGCGTTTCCCGAGGGCGCGCTATGTGGCACACAGGCAGGAGTGGCACGACGCGACCCATCCGCACGAGCGCAACCGTGCGTCCTACCTCCAGGAAAACTTCCAGCCTCTCGAGGAGGCGGGAGTGCTGACGCTGGTCGGTGACGGGGCGGAGATTGCGCCCGGCGTAACGTTTAGGCGCAGCGGTGGGCACACGCCCCACCATCAGGTCGTCATGATCCAGGCCGGGGCAGAGACCGCCGTGTTCACCGCGGATATGTATCCCACAACGGCCCATATTCCAGACCCGTGGATGACCGGCTATGACCTGCTGCCGGTGCAGTCCCTGGAGTTCAAGCGGGCGTTTGCGCGCGAGGCCATCGCGGGTGAGTACCTCATCTTTTTCGAGCACGAGCCATCGATGGCTGCCGGCCGGCTGCGCGAGCAGAACGGGCGTCGGCACGTCGAGCGCGTGCGCTAGGAGCGTTCATGGCGGTGCAGATTGGCATCATTGGGGGCTCTGGCCTGTACGACATGGCCGAGCTGAACGACCGCGAGGACCACGAGATCGAGACGCCGTTCGGCGAACCCTCCGGCCCCTATGTGGTCGGCACTCTCAGGGGCAAGCGCGTGGCGTTCCTGGCACGCCACGGCGCGGGGCACCGGCTGTCGCCATCGGAGCTGAACTTCCGCGCGAATATCTTCGGTTTCAAGTGCCTTGGCGTCGAGTGGATCCTGTCGGCCAGCGCTGTGGGCTCGCTGCAGGAACAGTATCGCCCGATGGATATCGTGTTTCCCGATCAGTTCATCGATCGCACACGCGGTCGTGTGAGCACGTTCTTCGGGCGTGGCCTCGTGGCCCACGTGGGATTTGCACGTCCGCTGTGCGTACCCCTCGCCCAGTTGGGGGCGGCGGTCGCCCGCGACCTCGGGGCCCGTGTGCACGAGGGTGGCACATATGTGTGCATGGAAGGCCCTCAGTTCTCGACGCTGGCCGAGTCGACGCTTTATCGGTCATGGGGGGCAGACATCATCGGCATGACCAATCTTCAGGAGGCGAAGCTTGCGATGGAAGCGGAGATCGCCTACGCGACGATGGCGCTAGTCACCGACTATGACTGCTGGCACCCGGAACACGATGCGGTCACGGTGGAGATGGTGGTGCAGAATCTGACCCGTAATGCCGAGATGGCGCGGCAGGTCATTGCCGGCTGGGTCGAGCGGCTCGATCCTGCGCAGCGCGTGCCGGCGCATTCGGCCTTGCGCTATGCGCTGATGACGCGGGCCGATGCCATTCCCGAGCAGACGCGGCGCGACCTTGCGCCGCTGGTGGACAAATACCTTTCGTAGGAGCTGCCTGTGTCTCTGATTGTGACGGGTTCGATCGCGTTTGACTATCTGATGTCTTATCCCGGGCGGTTCACCGAGCACTTCCTGGCGGAACATCTCGACCGCGTGTCGCTGAGTTTCCTGGTCGACACGATGGACAAGCGGCGGGGGGGCTGCGCTCCGAACATCGCCTACACACTGGCGCTGCTCGGGGAGCGCCCGCGTCTCATGGCCACGGCTGGACAAGATTTCGGTGACTATGCGCAGTGGCTGCAGGCAGTTGGTGTGGACACCTCGCTCGTGAAGGTGGTTGAGGGCAAGTTTTGTGCGTCGTTCTTCTGCAGCACCGACCAGCACAACAGCCAGATTGCCTCGTTCTACACGGGCGCCATGGCGGATGCCGCCGAGTTGTCGTTTCGCGGTGTGCTGCCCCCGGGGAGCGATGCCCTCGTGATCATTGCGCCGAATGACCCGGCGGCCATGGTGCAGTACGCGCACGAGTGCAGCACGATGGGGCTGCGGTACATCTGGGATCCGGGGCAGCAGTGCGCACGCATGGATGCTGCGCAGCTGGCGGAAGGCCTGACCGGTGCCTTCATGGTCATCTGCAACGACTATGAGTTTGAGCTGATTCGGCAGAAGACCGGACTGAGTGAGGCAGACGTGCTGGCGCAGGTGCCGATACTGGTGGTCACGAAGGGCGAGCAGGGCAGCACGATCATGTTCGGCGGGCAACGGGTCGATGTGCCTGCGGTATCGCCGGTGCACGTGGCGGACCCCACCGGCGTCGGCGATGCCTATCGCGGGGGCTTCATGAAGGGACTCGCAGCCGGCGCCGATCCTGTGATGTGCGGGTGCATGGGCAGCGTCGCCGCCACATACGCGCTCGAGTTTCTGGGGGGCACCTATCACTCCTACACGCCGGTCGAGTTTGCCGAGCGGTACGCGGCGCACTTTGGACCGCTGCCGGTAGCGCTGTAGCGCCGGGCAGGTCGGCGTCGTTAGTCGACGCCGGCCGCCACCCGTGCACGGGCAGTGGCCACGATCCGGGCGAATTTGGCCTGCTGCAGGTTCCAGTCGGTCTCGAGCAGGCGCACCTGTGCGTCATTCAGTTCGGCCGACGTGATGACGCCGTTCTCGTACGACACCTGGGCGATCTGCACACTCTCTCGTGCCAGCTCAAGCGCCTTTTGCTGCGTGGTGACCACCTCCGCAGCCGCCTGCAATGTGGTCCAGGCCGACTCGAGCTCGAGCCGCGCCTGATCGAGTGTAGCTGTGAGTCCGTACTCGGCCTGCCGCTGTTGCGCCTGCGCGGCGGCCTTGCGTGCTGACGCCGCAGGGGTCACCGTCAGCGGCACCTGCAACGCCAGACCGAAGGTGTAGTTCTGCCGTTCACGATCGAACACCGAGCCCAGACGGTCGTCCTGATATTGCATGTTGCCGCGGAGCGCCAGCGAAGGTTTCCACTCGCCCATGGCCAGTCGTTCAGCGAAGGCGGCCTGAACGCGTCGGGCCTGAAAGGCCTTCAGGTCAGGCCGTGTCGGCAGCGCCTGATCCAACTGCTCGCGCGCCGAGAGCATCTGCCCCTCGTCGAGTGTGCCCACCAGCGTCAGCGGCTGGCCCTGGGGCAGCGACAGCACGGTGCGCACCGCCTGCAGGGCGGTGTCGAATTCGGCCTGCACCTGAATGCGTCTGGCGCGGGCGTTGGCCAGCTGCACCTCCGCCTGCAGCACGTCGAGCCGCGCCACGGTGCCGGCGTCGTACCGCACCCGGGCCAGTCCCAGCTGCGTGTCCGCAAGGCGAATCTGTTCGTCCACGACGCTCAGGCCCTGCTGTCGAAGCACGGCGTTGTAGAAGATTTCGACCACCCGGTACTCGAGGTCCTGGCGCGCACGGGCGAGGTCTAGGCGAGACGCGTCGAGTCCGGCCTCGCGGAGCGCCTCGCCATTGGCAATGCGTCCGCCCGCGTAGAGGGGCTGGGCGATATCAAAGGAGAAGACGTTCTCGCGGGTGAATCCCGCCTGAAAGGTTGTTTCGTTCGGACCGAACACTCCGGCAGGAATCCGGATGATGGGGAAGCGCTGCGCCGGCGTGTACAGGTATGTGGCACTGGCCGAGGGCAGGCGCGCCGTTCGCGCTTCACGCACCAGTGCCTGACTTTCGTCGACTCGGGCCCCCACCACTTTGAGCGCCTGATTGGCATCAAGGGCGCGGGACCGGGCCTGCTCGTACGTCAGCGACAGAGGCAACGGACGCAGTGTGCGGTCACCGGCGGATTGCGCGAATGCGGAAGTGGACAACAGCAGCCAGCCCAGTAGGCCAATGATGATGACCAGGCCGGCCATGCGGGTCGCCGGCGACAGCGTGGCGACACCCTGGGCGCGCCGCGCCTTCACGCGTTCAGTGAATCGTCCGAGCAGCAGGTAGGACACCGGCACCACCAGCAGCGTCAGCGCCGTCGACGTGATGAGGCCACCGATGGTCGCGATGGAGATCGGTGCGCGGAACTCGCCGCCTTCACCGGTGCCCATCGCCGAGGGCAGCATCCCGAGAATCATCGCAAAGGTTGTCATCAGAATGGGTCGCAGGCGTGCCGGTCCCGCCTTGAGGATGGCCGCCTCGAGGCCCAGCCCTTCCCGCATGTGCTGATTAGTGAGATCGATCAGCAGGATGGCGTTTTTGGTGACGAGTCCCATCAGCATGACCATGCCGATCATCGCGGGCATACCGATGTTGTTCTCGGTCATCAGCAGGGCCAGCAGCGCGCCGACTACCGCCAGCGGCAGCGAGAGCATGATCAGCAGGGGTTCGAGGAACGATTCAAACTGTGAAGCCAGCACGATGTAGATGAAGACCACCGCCAGAATCATGGCGAGGCCCATCGCCGCCGCTGACTCTTCCATCATCTCGACGTCACCTGCGAAGCCCCACTCGAAGTTGGGCGGCATCTGCACCGTCGCCATGACTGCAGCCACGTCGCTGGTCACCTCGCCGAGGGCGCGTCCGCCACTGAGTTCCACGCCGATCTTGGCTTGGCGCCTCCGGGCTTCCCGCTGGATGTTGGTTGGGCCGATGCCCGGCTCCATACGCACGATGTCGTTGGTACGCACTACCGCGCCGGTGGGCGAGTAGAGCGGCGTCCGGCCGATGCTTGGGAAGTCGTTTCGGAACTCAGGCGCAAGCCTGACGCGGATGTCGTACTCCTTCTCGCCCTCCCGCAGTCGCGTCGGGACGATGCCCTCAACCATGCCCCGCAGCTGCGTGGCGACCGTGGCAATGTCGTAGCCCATGTCGGCGGCCATTGCGCGATTCACCTGCGCGATCATCTCGGGTTGTCCGCTCTCCAGTGAGCTGTTGACGTCGACGGCGCCGGGGACGGCGCTGACACGGGTCACGATGTCGTCGCTCAGCCGCTGCAGGGCCACCATGTCGTCGCCACGGATGAAGATGTTGAGGGGGGCCTCCGACGGAGCGCCTTGCATGAATTCCGGATCAGCCACTGTCATTTTCAGCAGCGGCACACCCGCCAGCCGCGTCCGCAGGTCGTCCTTGATGTCGGCCAGTCCACGTTCGCGCTCGAACTTCTTGCTGGTGCGCACGCGGAGGGTGGCACGCAGCGGGTCATTGTCGACACCCACCGTCGAAAAGATCTGCGTTACCTCGGCATCCTTCCGGACGATGGCCTCGACGCCTGCGACGTAGGTCACGGCCTGGTCGAAGGACGTCCCAGGGGGGGCTTCGACGTTCACCACCAGTTCGCCGCGGTCCTCGACCGGCACAAACTCGGTGCCGATGAACGCCATCGACCCGAGGCTGGCAAAGAAGATCAGGGCCGAGGCCGTCACGACCATCCAGGGACGCCGCAGGGCCCAGCCGAGCAGCCGGTGATAGCGTGCGTCGACGCGGTCGTAGAAGGCACCCCATCGCTCCAGCAGGCGACCGGTGCGGGTGCGAGTGCGTTCTTCGAGCGGAATGAACCGGACGAAGCGCGACGACAGCATCGGGTCGAGCGTGAAGGCGATGAGCAGCGACATTGCCACGGCAAAGGCAATCGTCAGGGCAAACGACTTGAAGAACTGCCCGACCATACCGGTCATGAAGCCGACAGGCAGGAACACGGCCAGGATGGTGAAGGTGGTGGCCATGACGGCGAGGCCGATTTCCGACGTGCCCACGCGGGCCGCCGTCACCGGATCGGCGCCCTCTTCCATGTGGCGGTAGATGTTCTCGCGCACCACCACGGCATCATCGATGAGGATGCCGATGACGAGCGAGAGCGCCATGAGCGTCATCATGTTGATGGTGAAGCCCACCGTATACATAAAGAAAAACGTGGCAATCACCGAGGTCGGCAGCGCCAGTGCGGTGATGAGCGTCGAGCGCCAGTCACGCATGAAGATGAAGACAATCAGCACGGCCATGATGCCGCCGAAGATGATGTGTCCGCGAACCTCGCGGACATTTTCCCGGATGCCATCCGCGTCACTGTGCACCTGTCGGATTGACAGTTGAGGGAACTGGGGAGACAGGCGCGCGAGGGCGGCCTCGACCTTAGTCGCGATGTCGACCGTGTTAGCGCCCGACTGTTTCCGAATCGAGAAGGACACCGCATCAGCACCGTCGAGGCGCGTCGTGGATGACTTCTCGGCGAAGCCGTCGATGACGGTGCCGACGTCGCGCACCCGCACGGTCGAGCCACTGGTCGATCGCAGGATTACCTGTTCGATTTCCGACGCCGAAGCAAACTCGCCCTTTGTGCGGAGCGATACGGCGCGCCCGTCACGCTTGACCTGCCCCCCGGGGACGTCGAGATTTTCGGCCGTCAGCTTCGCGGCGACTTCGGTCAGGGGAAGGTTGAGGGCCTCGAGACGCCGAGGGTCGAGGTTGACCTGAATCTCGCGGATTTCTCCGCCGTTGACCTGCACGGCTGCCACGCCTTCAATCTGCTCGAGCAGAGGTTTCAGGTCGTCTTCAATCTGGCGGCGCGTCACATCGCTCGGCTGCGATGATCCCACTGCAAACACCATGATGGGCAGCGCGGCCACGTCGAATCGTTCGATGATCGGATCTTTGATGTCCTGCGGCAGGCGACCGCGGATGGCGGCCACCTTCTCGCGAACCTCGGCAGTCGCAGCCTGCGGATCAACTTCGAGCTGCAGCTCGACGCCGACACGGGCAAACCCTTCCGTGGAGGTGGACATGACCTTCTTCACACCGTTGATGCCGGCCACGGCATCCTCGATGGGCTTGGTGACGAGTGTTTCCACTTCCTCGGGTGCGGCGCCGGGGTAGATCACCGCGACGTTGACGAAGGGGAGATTGACCTCGGGAAACAGGTCGATGCCGAGGCGCGCGATCGAGACGAGGCCCAGCACCACGAAGCTGGCAATGACCATCGTCGCAAAGACGGGGCGCTTGATTGAGGTATCAGAGATCCACATGGCAGAGTCCGCGGAAATGAGAGCCTACTGAACAGGCACCGGGCGCACGCGGGTGCCCGGGGCAATGGGTCGCTTGGCATCGGCCAGCACCTGGTCGCCGGCCTTGAGCCCGGACAGGACCTGAATGCGGCGGCCGTCGCGCGCGCCTTCGGTGACGGGCACCGGTACGGCCTGATCGCCGTCGATGCGGATTGCCATCCGCACCCCATCGCGTGTGACGATGGCGTCGGTGGGCACGAGGAGGGCGTCGGCCTGGTCTGATTCGATGATGCGTGCGGCCGCGTACATCCCCGACAGCAGCAGGCGGTCGTCGTTGGGCACGCGCAGCTCAACGCGGAACTGCCGATTGCGCTCGCTGACTTCAGGGGCGATGTTGGCGACCTCGGCCTCGAAGACCTGACCCGGTTTGGCCTGCACATCGACGCGTGCTTTCATGCCGGGACGCAGGCGACCGGCCTCGAGCTCGGAGACGCCCGCTTCGAGCTTCATCTGCCGGAGGTCAGCCACGACCACCACCGGACGGTCGGACGGCATGGCGCCCGAGTCGTAGTTGCGTTCCACGACATAGCCCGTGACTGGCGACGTCAGGGTCGTGTCGCGCTGAAACTCGCGGGCCCGGCGCTGGGCGGCCTCGGCCTGTGCAAGTGTTGCCGTGGCCAGGTCGCGTTGGGCCATCGCGGCGCGGTGTGCGGTCTGGGCGCCGTCGAGTCTCTGTCGGGGCAAGGCCCCCTTGTCGAAGAGCACCTTGGCGCGGTCGAACTCGAGCAGCGCGTTGGCCAGCGACGCCTCGGCGGTGTCGAGTCCTGCGCGTGCCACGGCCACGGCTGCGGTCGCGGCGTCGGCCTGCGCATCAATTTCGCGGCGGTCGAGCGTGGCCACAGGCTGTCCGGCCGTCACCGGATCACCAATGTCGACCAGCACCCGCTCGAGCGTTCCGGGCAGGCGGGGCTTCACGGCGACTCGGGCTCTGGGGGCCAGCGTGCCAGAGAGGTCGAGCGACTGCTCAATGGTGCCGCGGGCAGCGGTGACCACGGGAACGTCGATGGTCAGCGGGGTAGCCGCAGCCGCTGCCGGTTCCTGAGCCGGAGGAGTGCCTCCGGAGCAGGCCACAGCGACGGCGGCCAGGGCGGTAATGGCGAACGTGAGGAGTTTACGCATGAGCGGGAAGTGATGCCGAAGGCTCTCCGGGTGAAACCATGGAGACCGGAATCTCGCAGGGAATGAATGAGGACGGCGCGCCAGCTGCGAGACCGGCGAGCGTCGTGTCAAGAATGTCCCGGGCCAGCAGATCGCCGTCTTCCCCGGGTGAGAGACGCTGGCCGAGCTGGATCACGGCCGGGCCGAGCATGGCGCCCCACAGCAGTGACACGGCCGCGCGGGGGCGTACCGATGCGGGAAGCTCGCCGGCATCGATGGCTCGTTGGATTTCGTTGGTCGCGGTCTCCATGAGGCTGGCGAGCAGTTCGAACCCGCTCCATCCCTGGCACAGCTGGGGCACGGAACGGTCTACGAACATCAGTTCGAAGTAAGACGGGTGCTCTCTGGAGAACTCGTAAAACGCCCACCACAGGTGTCTCAGTCGGGTGAGCGCTGAGGGGTGATCGGGTACCACCGAGGCTCGGGTATGGAGTCGACGGAAGCCGTCCTCGGCCAGCGCCAGATAGATGGCGTCTTTGCTGGGGAAATAGCTGTAGATGGCCGCAGGGCTGTATTCGATGCGCTCTGCAATCTTGCGCATCGTCACGTTACGATAGCCTTCGGCGGTGAACAGCTCGCGCGCGGCGTCCAGAATGGCCTGCGTGGTGGCGGTTCGTTCTCGGTCGTGACGTTCTCGGATGCCCATTATGAACAGTGTTCAGCTTTCTAACACTAGTGACGCAAACGCCCCGGATCGAGTTCCCGGACGTCCTCTGAGACCGACGGGGGCTGTCGCGGGAGCGGCCGTCGCGTGGGCTCTGGCGATTCCGATCACGCCCCTGGCAGCGGCGCTGTGGCCCGTGGGGGCCGCGCTGCTGTACGCGGTGGGCGCCCTGGTGTGCCATCAGCAGCCCGAGCGATCGTTCCATGCGGACGGGCACCAGTGGCTGGTGTGTGCCCGGTGCTCAGGGCTGTACCTGGGCGCGGCCGCTGGCGCAGTGGCGGCCTGGGCCTTCCAGCGGCGACACCCGGACGCCACCTGGTCGCGGATGGCCGTCATCCAGTCCCTTCAACTGGTGGCAGTGCCGACCGCGCTGACGGTGGTGACGGCGTGGATTGGCCTGGGTGACCCCTCGAACCTGTGGCGGGCCGCACTGGCCGCACCGCTCGGCCTCATCGCTGGCGCCGCGGCGATCGCGCTCGTGGCTGACCGGGTGAAGTAAACTGCGGGTCGCGTGTCTCCCCTCATTCTTGTTCTGGTGGCCTGGCTTGTGCCCGGGGCTGGCCATTACCTCCAGGGCCGTCGCCAGAAAGCCCTTGTGTTCAGCGTCGCGATTGTCGCGATGTTTGCGTCGGGGCTGCTGCTGGACGGCAGCCTGCTGCCGTTCACCCCGTCGGACCCCCTGGTGCTGCTGTTCGCTGCCGCCATGAGCGGCGTGGGGCTGCCCTACGGTGTCGCCGTGATGTCTGGACTCGGGGTCGGAGAAGCCACCTCGGTGTGGTTTGACTACGGCATCTCGTTCCTCGTGGTCGCCGGTCTGCTCAACGCGCTGGTCGTGCTTGACGCCTACGACATCTCGCAGGGAAGGAAGTAGGTCGACGATGGCGAGTCACGTGCTGGTGATGTCTCTCTTCGCCGTGCTGACTTCGGCAGTGTTTGCGGCCATTGGCCACGATGCGCCCGGCGATCAGTTGCGGACAGGTGCCCGCTATACCGCGACGTTTGTCGGGGTCGGTCTCGTCGTCGGCTGGTTCATGTACGGCTTGCCGTTCTAGCGTGCCACGCACGAACGGAATCGCCCGGTCGCCGTTCGGGCTCTGGGGGCCGCCCGCTGCGTACGCGGGTGTCATCTTCTGGCTGTCGGGCCGACAGCTTCTTGAAGAAGCGGCCCTCCTACCTCTGTGGCTGCAGATCGACAAGGTGCAGCACGGTATGGCCTATGCGGGCCTGACCGCCCTGTGTCTGAGGGCGCTGGCGCGAGGGCAGTGGGAAGGGATCACGATTCGGCGCGCCGCGGTCGCCGTGCTGGTGTGCGTGCTCTACGGTGTCTCAGACAAGTGGCGCCAGTCATTCGTACCTGAGCGGTCGGCCGATGTCGCCGATGTCTTCGCTGACGCAGGGGGGGCCGTGTTCAGCGGTGTCGCCCTCCGGGCGTGGGGTATCATCAAGGGGGCACGATGACGTTTGACAATCTGCTGCTGGAGCGCGATGGTCCGGTCGCTCTCGTGACGATCAATCGGCCGACAGTGCTCAACGCGCTGAACGTGGCCACCCTGACAGAACTCGGGCGCGCCATGGACCACCTCAAGACTGACGCCGGTGTCCGGGCCGTCGTCGTGACTGGCGCGGGACCCAAAGCGTTTGTCGCGGGGGCCGACATCAACGAACTCTCGCAACTGTCTCCGGCCGACGCCCGCGAATATGCGGTGCGCGGCCAGGCGGTGCTGCAGTCCATCGAACATCTTGGGAAGCCCGTGGTCGCCGCTATCAACGGGTTTGCGCTGGGCGGGGGATGCGAACTGGCGATGGCGTGTACCGTGCGAATTGCCGCCGAGTCGGCCCGCTTCGGACAGCCGGAGATCAATCTCGGCGTCATTCCAGGGTTCGCCGGTACCCAGCGGCTGACTCGGCTGGTGGGGCAGGGCCGCGCGCTCGAACTGCTGCTGACCGGCGACACGATTCCGGCAGCACGTGCGTATGAAATCGGCCTGGTCAATCGCGTGGTGCCTGCCGAACAGCTGCTGGCCGAGGCCAGGGCCCTGGCTGCATCGCTGGCGAGCAAGGCGCCGATGGCCGTCCGCTACATTCTCGATGCCGTACGCACCGGAGCCGACCTTCCACTGGAGCGGGCTGAGGCTCACGAGGCCGCGCTCTTCGGGGCGATTGCCGGCACTGCAGATGCGAAAGAGGGCACGCAGGCGTTCCTCGCCAAGCGCCCTGCAGTATGGACGGGGCGCTGACATGGCGATTCGTGTGGCCGTCGTCGTGGCCCGATTCAACGACTTTGTGACGGAACGTCTTCTGCAGGGTGCGGTGTCGGCGCTGCGCGCCGCGGGTGTGGCCGATGCTGACATCAGCGTGCATCGGGTGCCGGGTGCCTTCGAGGTGCCGCTCGCAGCGGAGTGGGCGGCGCAGACAGGTCGGGTGCACGGGGTGGTGGCGCTGGGATGCCTTATCCGCGGTGCCACGCCACACTTCGACTTTATCGCCTCGTCGTGTGCGCACGGTCTCATGGCGGCGCAATCGAAGACGGGCATTCCCATGGCGTTCGGTGTGCTGACCACCAATTCGGTGGAAGAAGCCCAGGAACGCGCCGTCGACGGCCCGGGCAACAAGGGAGCAGAGGCGGCCGAGGCGTGTCTCGAGATGGTGCGGCTGCGGGCGGGACTGCTGCCGGCAGGCGGAGGGCTCGCGTGAACGAGTCGGGAGGCTCCCACCACGACGGGAGGCGGCTGGCCCGGGCGGCGGCCCTGCAGGTACTCTACGAGTGCGAAATCGGTCGACTGACCGTCGACGAAGCGTTGGGCGTGCTCGACCGCGTCGGGGAACCGGAGGCTCCGGTTCTGGCCCCCGAGGCGCGGGCGTTTGCCGAGGCGCTGGCCCGCGGGGTAGGGAACCACCGGGCTGCACTCGACGAGCACCTGGCCCAGGCGGCGCAGCACTGGCGCGTCGAGCGGATGGCCACGGTCGATCGGCTGGTGATGCGGCTGGCCGTCGAGGAATGGCTGCACCACGCCGCCACACCTCCGCGTGTGGTGCTGAGCGAAGCCATCGATCTGGCGCGCTCGTATAGTGGCGATGAGGCCGCACGGTTTGTGAATGGCGTGCTGGACGGCGTGCTGCGCCAGCTCAAGGAGAGTGGCGCGCTGGTCGAACAGTCGGCGCGCTGAAGGAGAACGACGGCAGTGTCCAGCAACGAAGAGGCCCAGGTCGCCCAGCGGCGCGCCAATCTCGACGCCATCATGGCGCTCGGCTGCGCGCCCTACCCCAATCAGTTTCCCCTGAGAGACACCGTGTCGGCGCTCGTCGACGCGCACGGCACCGTCGACGGCCCCGCGCTCGAGGCGAGCCGCATCGAGACCGTGACGGCCGGCCGCATCCTGAGCATCAGGAACTTCGGCAAGGCGTCGTTCTTCGTGCTGTCGGATGGACGCTCGCGCATTCAGGTCTACATCAGGCAGGATGCCCTCAGCGAGCAGGCCTATGCGCTGTCGCGCCTGCTCGACTTTGGTGATCAGATCGGCGTCACCGGGCACCTGTTCCGCACGCGCACCAACGAGCTGTCGATCTGGGCCACCGACCTGACCTTTCTGGCCAAGTGCTTCATTCCACTGCCGGAGAAATGGCACGGGCTGCAGGATGTCGAAACCCGTTATCGCCAGCGCTATCTGGACCTCATCGTCAATCCCGATGTGCGACGGGTGTTCGAAATCCGCAGCCGGACCGTGTCGGCGATTCGGGAGGTGCTGACGGGCGAGGGGTTTCTGGAGGTCGAGACGCCAATGATGCAGCCGATTGCCGGCGGTGCTCTGGCCCGGCCGTTCGTCACGCACCACAACGCGCTTGACATGACGCTCTACCTGCGGATTGCGCCTGAGCTGTACCTCAAGCGGTTGACCGTCGGGGGCATCGAGCGGGTGTTTGAAATCAACCGGAATTTCCGGAACGAAGGGATTTCGACGCAGCACAATCCCGAGTTCACGATGCTCGAGTTCTACTGGGCCTACGTCGACTGCGAGCGGCTCATGGCCTTCACCGAGACGATGCTGTCACGCGTGGCACAGCAGGTGGTCGGCAGTGACGAGGTGACCTTCGGCGAGCACCGAATCAGCCTGCGGGCGCCGTTCCGGCGGCTGTCGTTGCGGCACGCCGCAGCCGAGGAAGCCTCGCGCCGGCTCGGCGTCACCGTCACCGTGGATGAACTGCGGTCCCTCGACTCGGCCCTGGCACTGGCGGCACGCCTGGGCATTCCCGTCCCGCCGGGCATCGGCCCGGGCAAAGTGGCGACAGAAATCTTTGAAGCCCTGTGGGAGGACCAGCTGATTCAGCCCACCTTCATCCACGACTTTCCGACCGAAGTGTCGCCCCTCTCGAAGCAGCGGCCTGACGATCCCGATACCGTTGAGCGCTTCGAGCTGTACATCGGTGGCTTCGAGGTGGCGAACGCCTTCAGTGAGCTGAACGACCCGGTGGAACAGCGCCGGCGCTTCGAGGCGCAGCTGGCCGACCGTGCGCGTGGCGACGCCGAGGCACATGCCATGGACGAGGACTACATCCGCGCCCTCGAATACGGCATGCCGCCGGCAGGCGGGGAAGGCATCGGCATCGACCGGCTCGTGATGATTCTGTCGAATTCCTCGTCGATCCGCGACGTCATCCTGTTCCCGCTCATGCGGTCGCGTGACTGACATGCCGTTCGAACTGCAGGTGGCCCTGCGGTATCTGCTGGCCAAGCGCCGGCAGGTGTTCATTTCGGTCATTTCTCTCGTCTCGACCCTGGGTGTGATGGTCGGGGTGATGGCGCTGGTGATTGCCCTCGCCCTGATGACCGGGCTGCAGTACGAACTGCGCGACCGCATCCTGGGCTCGGCTGCGCATGTGTATGTGTGGAAACCGGTCGGCCTCGATGACTATCGCGCCGAGATTGCCCGCATCGAATCGGTCGACGGGGTGGTGTCGGCGGCCCCGGCCCTGCTGGGCAAGGCACTCATTACCGGCCCGGGCGGGGAAGGCTTCATCACCATTAAGGGCATCGACCCCGCACGCGAGGGCGCGGTGACCGATCTGGGCAGGTCGATGGTCGATGGCGACCTGGCCGATCTGGCACCCGCCTCGGACGAGCGCCGCGCCGGTGTGCTCATCGGCCGCGCACTGGCTGCGACACTCGGTGTGCAGCGAGGCGACACGGTCACACTCGTCACGCCTCAGGGGGCGCTGACCCCCATGGGCATGATGCCGCGGCAACGCCGGGTCGATGTGGCCGGCACCTTCACCCTGGGATTGTTCGAGTTCGATCAGGCGTACGGGTTCGTCGACCTCGAGACCGCCTATCGTCTGACCGGCCAGGTGCGGCCCGACCACATGGAAATCCGGGTGGCAGATATCTATCAGGCGGCGGTCGTGGCGGACACCCTGCAGCGCACGCTGGGAGCCGAGTATGTCACCCAGCACTGGTCAGAGATGAATCAGTCGCTGTATTCGGCGCTCTGGCTCGAAAAAATGGCCATGGGGATCGGCATCGGCCTCATCGTGATGGTGGCGGCACTCAACATCGTGGCGTCGCTCGTACTGCTGGTCATGGAGAAGACGCGGGACATCGCGATTCTGAAGACCATGGGCGCCTCGTCCCGCAGCATCATGCTGATCTTCCTGATGCAGGGGATGCTGATCGGCATCATCGGGACCCTGACCGGCGCCGCGTTGGGGGTCGGCATTGCCACGGTGCTCGATCGCTACCGCGTGATCACGATTCCGAGTGATGTGTATCAGGTCACCTATCTGCCCTTCCTGATTCTTCCAGGCGACGTTGGTGTGGTGGTGCTCGGGGCCGTGGTTATCTGTTTTCTGGCGACGCTCTATCCCTCGCGGCAGGCGGCGCGGCTCGACCCCGCGCAGGCGCTGCGCTACGAATAGCATGGCGTTTCTCTCTGTGGACGGCGTCACCAAGCGCTATCTCGGCACGACCCGCGAGGTCACGGTGCTGCAGGATCTGGCGCTTGAGGTCGAGGCCGGGGAGATGGTGGCCATCATGGGCGCGTCGGGGGTCGGCAAGAGCACCCTGCTGCACCTGCTCGGGGGACTGGATCGGCCGCAGGCCGGGCGCATTGTCGTCGGTGGTCACGACGTGGGCACAATGCTTGATGCCGACCTGGTGGCGTTCCGCAATCATCAGGTGGGGTTTGTCTTCCAGTTTCACCATCTGCTGCCGGAATTTTCTGCGCTCGAAAATGCCGAGATGCCGCTGCGGATTGCGCGTCTGCCCGCCCACGAGGCGCGACCCAGGGCGCAGGCACTGCTCGAGCGTGTCGGGCTTGGGGATCGCCTGACGCATCGGCCTGGCATGCTGTCGGGCGGCGAGCAGCAGCGGGTGGCGGTGGCTCGGGCACTGGTGACACGGCCGGCACTGCTGCTGGCGGACGAACCCACCGGCGACCTGGACGAACCAACGGCGGATGCGTTGCACGACCTGCTTCGGCAGATGCACCGCGAGTACGGCCTGACGGCCGTGATGGCCACGCACAATCCGCGTCTGGCGGCCCAGTGCGATCGGGTGCTGCGCCTCGAGGGTGGCCGCCTTCACCCGCAACCGTAAGGCGGGTTACTCGCCCCCGGCCTGCGCCAGTCGGAAGACCACTTCGGCCATCGCCGAGTAGTCGTCATCGCCACGCCCCTGCGCGACCTGTGCCAGCACGAGCTGAGCAACGACAGCTGATGCGAGGGCTGGGACGCCGGCCTCGTTCAACGATGACACGGCGATGCCCAGATCCTTCCGGAACAGTTTCCCCTTAAAGCCCGGCTTGTAGTTGCCGGTGATCATCCGCTCGCCGTGCACCTCGAGCACGCGACTCTGGGCGAACCCGCCCATGAGGGCGGCCCGCACCTTCATGGGGTCGACGCCGTTCTTCCGGGCCAGGGCAATGGCTTCGGCCACCACCGTCATGGTGCCGCCCAGGACAATCTGATTACAGGCCTTGCAGATCTGCCCGGCTCCTGAGGCGCCGACATGGACAATTTTCTCGGGCGCGCCCATCGCCGCCAGCACGGGCCGCACGCTGGCGAGCGTTCCGGCATCACCGCCCACCATGAACGTGAGGGTGCCGGCAATCGCGCCGATCTCCCCGCCGCTGACTGGTGCGTCGAGGAACTGGCCTCCGCGAGACGCCGTGGCCTCGGCGAGCCGTCGTGCCATGGCAGGGGCGATGGTGCTCGAATCGATAATCACGGTGCCAGGCTGCAGGGTCGTGAAGAGGCCCTGGGGGCCTTCGAGGACCAGCGCCACGTCGGGGCCATCTGGCAGCATCGTGATGATGATGCGGCATGCGGCGGCCACTTCAGCGGGAGATGACAGGGCGGTCGCGCCGGCCTCTGCCAGGGCGTCGACGGGACCGCGGCTACGACTGTGCACCGCGACCTGATGCCCGTGCTTGAGGAGATTGAGCGCCATCGGCCGCCCCATAAGACCCAGACCGATGAACCCGACGTGTGCCATGGCGCACACACTATCGCGACAATGCAAACGACGCAACGTGCCACAATGACGTCATGCAGTCACCGACGCAGGCAGGCCCCAGACTGATGGCCGTGATGGTGTCGGCCCTGATGGCGGTCACTCTGGTGCCCGGACACGAGTCGACGGTTGCAGCACAGACCGGGCGCGCCGACTTTGCACCGGTGACCGCGCTGCTGAGGCAGATGGTCAACGATGGGGCCGTGGCCGGTGCGGTGGCCGGCGTGCAGCGTGATGGTCGGACGGTCTACCTCGAGGCCGTGGGGCAACGCGATGTCGGGACGGGCGCGCCGATGTCACCAGACACGCTGTTTCGCATCTACTCGATGACCAAGCCGGTGACGGCGGTGCTCGTGATGCAGCTGATTGTTGAGGGACGTGCGACGCTCGATGCGCCGGTGTCCCGATTCCTCCCGGAGTTTGCCGACGTCAGGGTGGCGCCCGACGGTGGCACCGGGCGCGCTCCGGCCCGCCCGATCACCGCGCGTGACCTGCTGCTGCATACCTCCGGCCTGAGTCACCGCACGTCGGAACTCTACCGGACGCTAGGGGTCCGCTCGCGAACCGATACTCTGCCGACGTTCATCCGGAAGATTGCCGCTGCTCCGCTAATGGAAGATCCCGGCACCCGGTTCCGCTACAGCGAAGCGTCGACGGTGCTGGGGCGGCTCGTGGAAATCTGGACAGGCGTGGCGTTGGACGACGCCGTACAGCAGCGCGTGCTGACACCGCTCAAGATGGCCGACACGTCGTTCTGGGTGCGACCCTCAGACCGTGGCCGGCTGGCCACCGTGTACACCGCCCGGTCAGGCAGTGGGCTGGAGCCCATCGAACCGGAGCCCGTCCCGTTCACCGATCGTCCCGCGCTGCTGGAGGGTGCCGTCGGTCTGGTGTCGACCGTGCCGGACTATCTGCGGTTTGCCCAGATGCTGCTCAATGGCGGTCAGCTCGACGGTGTGCGTCTCCTGCCCGAGGCCGTGGTGGCCTCGATGGTGCGCGATGGCCTCTCACCGGAGGTGCGCGCCCTGCGGGGGGGCACTATGGGGTGGGGACTGGCGAATGTGAACGTGGCCGACACCGCGCTTGGACCGGGTCCCGGAACCGCGTCTGGTGAGTATGGCTGGGACGGCACGGCAGGCACGATCTTCTGGAATGACCCGTCCACGCGCACCGTGGTGGTGCTGATGACCCAGCACCAGCCGGCAAATCCGGGTGGCATCCGCGAACGCTTCAAGGCTGCCGTTGGGCAGGCCCTCACTGTGCCGGGACTGTGGCGAAATTGACACGAGTAGCTGCCGTATAATACGACCACAGGGGGCAGCGACGTCGGATGTTCGAGCGATATACCGAACGGGCACGCCGGGTGCTCTTTTTTGCGCGCTACGAGGCCAGCCAGCTCGGCAGCATCTCCATTGAAACGGAGCACCTCCTGCTCGGCCTCATCCGGGAAGGTAAGGGGCTGACCAGCCGCATCTTCTCGCGGTCGCATCTGTCCCTCGAGAGCATCCGCAAGGAAGTCGAGAGCCGCGCCATCTACCGCGAAAAAGTCTCGACGTCGGTCGAGATTCCGTTCAGCGCTGAGACCAAGCGCGTGCTGCAGTACGCCGCCGAAGAGGCCGACCGCCTGCTGCACAACTACATCGGCACCGAGCACCTCCTGCTCGGGATCCTCAGAGAAGAGCGGTCCGTGGCGGCCATCATCCTCATGGATAAGGGGATGCGTCTGCACCAGGTCCGCGAAGACATTGTGCAGCTGCTCAACGAGAAGGCGACTGTCACCAAGGGGAAAGACACACCGCTGCTGACCGAATTCAGCCGCGACCTGACCGAGGCGGCTGCCCGGCAGCAGCTCGACCCGCTGGTGGGACGGGCCTACGAAATTGAGCGCGTCCAGCAGGTGCTGTGCCGCCGAACAAAGAACAACGCCGTTCTGATTGGGGAACCCGGGGTGGGCAAGACGGCCATTGTCGAGGGCCTGGCGCAGAAGATTGTCTCCGGGGACGTGCCGCATTTTCTCGCCGACAAGCGCCTGCTGGCGCTCGACCTCTCGCTGGTGGTGGCTGGCACCAAGTATCGGGGCCAGTTCGAGGAGCGCCTCAAGGCTCTCATGAAGGAGCTGGTCGAGAACCCCAACATCATCGTGTTCATCGACGAACTCCACACCCTGGTGGGCGCCGGTTCCGCCGAAGGGTCGCTGGATGCGGCCAACATTCTCAAGCCGGCCCTGTCGCGCGGTGACATCCGCTGCATCGGGGCCACGACGCCGGCCGAGTATCGCAAGTACATCGAGAAGGACCGGTCGCTCGAGCGCCGGTTCCAGGCCGTCAAGGTTGACGCGCCGTCCGAGAGCGAGACCATCCAGATTCTCTCGGGTGTCAAAGACCGGTACGAGGAGTTCCACCACGTCGAATACACCCAGGAAGCCATCGAAGCGGCGGTCTATCAGAGCAGTCGCTACATCACCGACCGGTTCCTGCCCGACAAAGCCATTGACCTCATTGATGAGGCCGGCTCCCGTGCCAAACTCCGTGAGGCTCTCATCGGCGACGAGTCGAATCCCGTCAATCGCAGTCTCCGCGAGGCAGTCGAACGCGTGGCACACGAAGGGGCACTTGCCCCCCCTGAACCGCCGATGGTGCCTGCGGATGTCGCGATCCCTGCCCCTGGGGGCGAGTCGGTGCCCGGGCGAGTCTTGTCCGCACGCGCGATGGTGACGCGTGCCGACATCGACGAAGTGGTCTCGAAGTGGACGGGGGTGCCGCTGGCCTCGGTGAACCAGGCCGAAGGCGACAAGCTGCTGCGGATGGAGGCGGATCTGCACCGCCGTGTGGTCAGCCAGGAGCGTGCGATTTCCGCCGTGTCCCGGGCCATCCGGCGGTCACGCGCGGGCCTCAAGAGTCCGGCGCGTCCGGTGGGCAGCTTCCTGTTCCTCGGCCCCACCGGCGTCGGCAAGACCGAACTGGCACGGGCCCTGGCGCAGACCCTGTTCGGCAGCGAACAGGCTCTGATTCGCTTCGATATGTCGGAGTACATGGAGAAGCACTCGGTGTCGAAGCTCATCGGCTCGCCCCCGGGGTATGTCGGCCACGAAGAGGGCGGTCAGCTGACGGAGAAGGTGAAGCGGAATCCCTACTCGGTGGTGCTGCTCGACGAAATCGAGAAGGCGCATCCGGATGTCTTCAATCTGCTGTTGCAGGTGTTTGAGGACGGCCACCTGACCGACGGGCTTGGCAACCGCATCAATTTCAAGAACACCATCCTGATCATGACGTCGAACATCGGGGCCCGCTTCATCCAGAAGAAGGCCACGATGGGCTTCAAGGCCGAGGCTGCTGACCAGCATCGTGATGTGGAAGAGATGGTGCTCGGTGAAGTGAAGCGCACGTTCAACCCCGAGTTCATCAACCGCATCGACGAGCTGATCGTCTTCGAGGCCCTGACCGACGATGACCTGCGGAAGATTGTGGGTCTGCTGGTCGACCAGCTCAACGCGAACCTGAGCGACCGTCGCATGCAGGTGCGGGTCACCGCAGACGTCGTGCACTGGATCATCGACGTGACCTGCAAAGACCGGTCGTATGGGGCACGGCCCCTGCGCCGGGCGCTGCAGCGCTATATTGAAGACCCGCTGGCCGAGGAACTGATTCGTGGCCAGCTGACCGGAGGCGACATCGAGGTGTATCTCGAGGAGGGGCAGTTGGCCTATCGTCCGGTCGACGAGAGTGCTGCAGGCCGAATGCTGGCCGCGCACGTCTGACAACCTGGGATGTGACTGCTGTGCGACTTTTCCTGATTACGGCCCTCGCGGCCCTGGTGCCGGTGTCTGCCGCAGCGCAGACGCCCGCTGCCGCCCCCATTCGCCAGCCTGTGGCCGGCTCCGCCCCGGTGGTGCGGTCGATTGAGCTGCGGTTTCATCCGGTCAATGAATCGCTGATCGAGCCGCAGACCTATCTGTATTACATCCAGGCGCAGGCCAGCCGCCCCTCCGATGGGGTCTGGGTGCCCTATACGGACGCCGCCGAAAAGGTGGTGCTGGACGACTTCAAGCGCCTGTGGGCCACCAACTTCCTCGACAACCTCTGGATCGAGGTCAACGACGATCCGTATCCGAACGGTGTGGTTGGCAAGCGGCTGGTCTACCACATGGAAGAGCGGCCGCGCGTGAAGATCGTTGACTACACCGGGTCGACCAGGGTCGAACGCACCAAGGTCGACGAGAAGATGAAGGAGCTGGGCATTTCACTGCGACTCGACTCGTTTCTCGACGAGGGCGTGGTGCGGCGGGTCAAGGGGATCGTCTCCGATCTGATGGCCGAGAAAGGCTACGAGTTTGCGGAAGTCACCACGACTGTCGAGCCACTGCCAGCTGGCCCCAAGCTGGTCAAGGTGGTCTTCGACATCAAGGAAGGGCCGCAGGTCAAGATCCGCACCATCGACATCGTCGGGAATGACGCGGTCGGTGACCGGTCGGTAAAGCGGCAGATGAAGTCGACGAAGGAGCACTGGTTCATGTCGTGGATCACGGGCCGCGGCAAGTATCAGGAGGCCAAGTTCGAGGAGGATGCCGACCGCATCATCCAGTTCTACCGGAACCGGGGATTTGTGCAGGCCAGAGTCGGGCAACCTGAGCTGAAGGTGCTTGACGACAGCCCCGACGCGAAGACGCGGTGGGTGCAGCTTGAGGTGCCGGTTGACGAAGGCCCGCGTTACAAGGTGGGCGAGGTGTTGTTCGACGGGAACAAGGTCATCAAGTCCGAATTCCTCCGGCCCCTCTACAAGCTTCGGCCGGGCGCCTGGTACAGCGAGAAACGCGTGCGCGACGGCCTGGTCAAGTCGCGCGAAATCTACGGTGGCGGCGGGTACTTCGAGTTCACGGGCTATCCCGACCTGGGCTTCCAGGATGCGGCCGAGGGCCCGATTGCCGGCCCTGCCGAACCGACCGTCAACGTGACGATGCGGATGCAGGAGGGTGAGCAGTACTTCGTCAACCGACTGACCTTCACGGGCAATACGACCACCCGCGACAACGTGATTCGCCGCGAGATGCGCGTGATCGAGGGCGGGGTGTTCAACACCGAGGCGCTCAAGTTCAGCGTGCGGCGTCTCAACCAGCTGGGGTACTTCAAGCCGCTGGAAGAGCAGGGCGGTCAGGGGGCCGACGTCGCCAAGACGCCGAACTCGAAGAGTGAAGTCGACGTGACCCTCAAGCTCGAAGAGCAGAACCGCAATCAGCTGACGTTCGGCGCAGGTGTCTCCCAGTGGGAGGGCTTCTTCGGTCAGCTGTCATTCCAGACGGCCAACTTCATGGGGCGCGGCGAATCGCTGACGTTGTCGATGCAGGTGGGGTCTCGAGCCGAGAACTATCAGCTGGCATTCACGGAACCGTTTCTGTTTGATCGCGCGATCACGGGCGGATTCGACATTTACAAGCGCATGCTGCGGTTCATCGGCCAGTTCACGCAGGAGTCGGCCGGCGGCAACCTGTCGGCCGGCCTTCCGCTGGCGGGCTTCTCGCGCATGTTCTTCACCTATAGCTATGAGCGGGTACGGGTGACGGAACTGAATCCGTTCTACAACAACCCGCAGATTCTGGCGACCAACCCGTTTCTGGCTGACTCGCTGCTGCTCGGCGCGGGGGGCGCGCGCACCATCAGCAAGGTGACGCCCAGTTTTGTCCACAACACGATTGACAATCCAATCTTCCCGAATGCGGGCCGCCGCATTACGGCGAGCTTCGACTACGCCGGTCCGGGAGGCGACACGTTCTTCATCAAGCCCCGGTTTGAAGCCGTGCAGCTGTTCCGGATCACGCCGCGCACCACACTCGCCCTTCGAGGGCAGGTCGAGTACATCCGGCCCTACGGTGACACCAAGGCCCCGCCGCTATTCGAGTCCCTGTTTCTGGGAGGCGAGTTCAGTGTGCGAGGGTTTGACATCCGCTCGATTGGACCGCGCGACCTGCGGACCGGACTGGTGCTGGGCGGCAACAAGAGCCTGCTGTTCAATGCCGAGTACATGATTTCGATTGCAGGCCCGGTGAGGCTTATCCTGTTCTACGACGCCGGCCAGATTCGGACCACCGGACAAAGCTACGCGTGGAAGGAAGACATCGAAGAGGTCGTGCCCGCCCCAGGGCCGATTCTGACCGACGCTTTTGCGTCAGGCCTGCTGACCGACCCGAATGCGCCTGGGCCCTCCACCATCATTACGGGGCAGCGCAGCGCGTTCAAGACGTCAACCGGGGCGGAGATTCGCTTTTTCATGCCCGTGCTGAACGTGCCATTCCGGCTGATCTTTGCACTGAACCCGCAGCGCGGCGGCGTTTTCCGGAACACGTTGCAGCCGACGCAGCTTTTCCAGTTCAGGTTTGCAGTCGGCTCGACGTGGTAGGCCGTGGCGGGCTGCTTGAGGCGAGGCCGGTCACGCTGAGTGGCCTCGTCGCCGATGATTTGTGGTCGATGACTGTCGGCAGAGCGACGAACACCCGATGGGACACTACGTCCCGAGGGGGGAACCCGGGGCGTAGCACGAGGGACACTGGTCGCGCGTGACCCTCCGGCAGGGCCGTCAGACTTACGGATAGACGACAGTCACTTCGTAGTCGACGGGGTCGGTGAAGCGCCCGACATCCCGGACCCTGATACAAAGCGGGGCGGCGGCCGACACGTTGCCGGTGAGAACCGTCGACTGCACAGCCGTGTCGTTGGCAATCCGCTCGACGCAGGCGATGCCGGTCCACTCTCCCATCGCGAAACCTGCAACGGCCGTCGCATCCGGGGTGAGGCTGGTCAGGGTGGCCACAACCCGGCCGGGCGCTGAGCTCGTAAACGTATGGGTGGAGGCGCCGTTCAGCGTGACACGCCCGGTGAACGTGGCGGTGACCGGGTCGGTCGGCGCGGTGGGCGTGACCGCGAAAGGATTGTTGGTGTTGCAGCCGGCCGTCAGTGTAACGGCCACAAGCGACATAAGTCGCAACAGCGAACGGAACATGGAAGTAGTATAGAGTGCCCGGTTCGTCAGTGTATACGAAAGGATTGAGTGGAATGAGAGTCTCAGCCGCGATCGGCCTTCTGATTCTGACCCTGTCGACGTCTGCGTATGCGCAGGCCCCCGCCCCCGCCGCAGGTACGGCCAAGCCGCCGGCGCCGCAGGCTGCCCCGGCCGCGCCGGTCGCCCGCGCGTTCCCCGACGGCGCCAAAGTGGCATTCGTCGTGCTGCAGCGGATTGCCAACGAGTCGGCAGACGGCAAGGTGGCGACGGCCCGCATTCAGGCCCTCCAGCAGAAGCGGGCCACCGAACTCAACGAGAAGAACAAGCAGCTGCAGACGCTGCAGCAGCGTCTCGAGAAGGAAGCCAGCATTCTGAGCGCGACGGCCGCGGGCGAGTTGCAGCGGCAGGCTCAGGGGCTGCAGCGCGATATCGAGCGCGCGACCCAGGACGCCCAGCAGGAAGTGCAGGAACTGCAGCAGCAGTTGCAGCAGGAATTTCAGGTGCGTCTCGAACCGGTCCTCCAGGAACTCGGCCGCGAGAAGAACCTGCACTTCATTTTCAATGGTCCCGATGCGGGTCTCGTGTGGGCCGACATCGCGCTCGACATCTCGGACGATGTCATCAAGCGTCTTGACACGAAGGCGGGAGCCAAGCCGCCGGTCAAGTAAGCGTGACCCTCGGCGCCACGCTTGACCGGCTGTACGACCGGTATCCCTCGCTGCTCGTCGATCGGGTCGACGAGCACGTACCGGGACACCGTCTGGTCGCGGTCAAGAACGTCACGGTCAACGAAGAGTGCTTTCAGGGGCACTACCCCGGAGAGCCCCTGCTGCCGGCGGTCCTGACGGTTGAGGCGCTCGCACAGGCGGCGACGGTGATGCTGTCGCCGCACGTGCCGGATGGCCTGAGCCCCCGCGTGTCTCTGCGGGGCGTGGACGGGGCCAAGTTCCGTCGGCGTGTCGTGCCCGGCGACCAGTTGCGCCTCGAGGTCGTCCTCGAGAACCGAAAGGGGCCGCTCGCGTGGGTCCGTGCCACCGCCTCGGTCGACGACACGGTTGTCGCGCAGGCGTCGCTGGTCATGCACGTGCGGCTGCCCAGGGTTGAGGTGGCAGCGTCGGCCCTTGTGCATCCATCCGCCCGCCTGGGGCCCGGATGCATCGTCGGACCGGGGGCGCAGATTGGTCCCCACGTGGTGGTGGGCGCCCGGTGCCGCATCGGGGCCTCGGCCATGCTCGATGGTCACACGACGCTTGGCGACGACAACGTGGTGTTTCCCTTCGCGTCCATCGGCCTGCCACCCCAGGACCTCAAATACGCTGGCGAGCCGACCCGGCTCATCGTGGGCGACGGCAACACCTTCCGGGAATTCGTCACGATTCACCGGGGCACTGCCGGCGGGGGCGGCGTCACGCAGATTGGTGACCGGAACCTGTTCATGGCCTACGCCCATGTGGCCCACGACTGCCATGTGGGGCACGGCACGATCTTTGGCAATGCCGCCACGTTGGGCGGGCATGTCGAGGTCGGCGACTGCGCCACGGTCAGTGCCTACTCAGGCGTGCACCAGTTCTGCCGCATCGGCAGCCATGCCTTCATCGGCGGATACTCGGTGGTGACCAAGGACGCGCTGCCCTTTGCCAGGTCGGTTGGCAATCGGGCGAGCGTCTACGGACTGAATTCCATCGGCCTCAAGCGCAAGGGATTCAGCGGCGACCGCATCTCCCAGTTACGCCGGGCCTTCCGGTATCTGTTGCAGTCGAAACTCAACCGCACGCAGGCGCTGGAACAGATGGCCGCGGATTCTTCCCTGACCAGCGAGGACGTCGCCTATCTCGTGCGGTTCATCCAGACCGCGACACGCGGTGTGACCCTGCGCCGTGGCGGCTCTCGCGCCAGCGACGCGGGCGACGACTGATGGACGGGACGCTCGGACTCATCGCCGGCAACGGGCGGTTTCCCTTTCTGGTACTTGAGGCAGCGCGCTCGGTGGGCTATCGGGTGGCGATTGCCGCCATCAAAGGCGAGGCCGACCCGTCGATTGAGGCCGCGGCAGCTGCTGGCTCTTCTCCGGCGCCGGTGCACTGGCTGGCACTGGGACAGCTCGGCGCCCTGCTGAAGATGTTCGAGGCGGAGGGGGTGACCCGCGCCGTTATGGCGGGGCAGGTCAAGCATGCGAGCATCTTCAGCGGCCTGCTGCCCGATCTGACCGCGATGGCCGTCCTGACCCGGCTGCGGTCGCGGAATACCGATGCACTAATCGCCGCCGTGGCGGAGGTGATGCGCGAGCATGGCGTCGAGCTGATCGATTCCACGTCGCTGCTGACACCACTCCTGCCGACGGCCGGCGTCATGACACGGCGGTCCCCTCGGCCTGGCGAACGGCAGGACCTCGAATTCGGATACCGGATGGCCGATGCGATTGCAGGTCTGGACATCGGCCAGACCGTGGTGGTCAAAGCCCAGGCTGTGGTCGCTGTGGAGGCCATGGAAGGCACTGATGCCACCATTGCCCGCGCTGGCCACCTCGCCGGTGCTGGCTGTGCGGTGGTGAAGGTGGCCAAGCCGGGACAGGACATGCGCTTCGATGTCCCGGTGGTCGGTGTGCCTACCATCGAGGCCATGCACCACGCTGGGGCGACGGTCCTGTCTGTTGATGAAGGCCAGGCGCTCATGTTCGACCGAGAGCACCTGCTGGCCCGTGCCGATGCCCTGGGCATTGCTGTGGTGGGGCGGGCACGACCGGCGAAGAAGACGGAGCAGGCGACGTCGTGACACAACCGACCGTGCGTGTGGCAGTCGTGGGCGTGGGGCATCTGGGTCGGCATCATGCCCGGGTGCTGGCCGCGATGCCTGAGGCCACCCTCGTGGGCGTGGTGGATGCGGACGTCGAGCGGGCCGCGGCCATCGCTGAGGCCAGCGGATGCCGGGTGTTTCCCGACGTGTCGGCTCTGATCGGTGAGGTTGATGCGGTGAGCATTGCGTCACCAACCGAGGCGCATGCGGCCCTGGCGCTGCCCCTGCTGGCCGCGGGCGTCGGTGTGCTGGTGGAAAAACCGATGACGCGGTCGCTGGAGGAGGCTGACGCACTGCTGGCTGCGGCCCGTGCCTCGGGCGCCCTGCTGGCCGTCGGCCACATCGAGCACTTCAATCCCGCCGTCGACGCGGCACGGCCGCACGTGCACGATCCCCGGTTCATCGAGGTGCACCGGCTGGGGACGTTCCCCGAGCGCAGTCTCGATATCGATGTCGTGTTTGACTTGATGATCCATGACCTCGGCATCGTCCTCGACTGGGTGAGGAGTCCGGTGGTCCAGGTCGAGGCCGTTGGCGTGCCTGTACTGACGCCGAGGGTTGATATTGCGAACGCCCGACTGCGATTTGCCAACGGCTGCATCGCGAATTTGACGGCCAGCCGGATCTCCCGTGAACCGACCCGGAAGATCAGGTTCTTCCAGCCGTCTACCTACGTGTCGATTGACTACAAGGCACAGGAGGTTGAGGTCTGGGGACTGCAGCCGCAGGCCGAGGGACTTCCGCGAATCGGCGGGGGCAAGCTCGACGTCCTACGGGATGAGCCGCTTCGCCGGGAACTGGCCGACTTTGTCGCCGCCGTACGCGACCGGCGGCCGGCCGGTGTGCCGGGCGAGCGGGGGCGTGAGGCCCTGGCTCTGGCAACCCAGATCGTGGCTTACATGGAATTGCAGCATGACGCGAACTGACCTGGATGGAGAGCTTCTGAGCCGTGCCCGACAGGGTCACGGGCTGTCTGCGGATGACCTGCACCGCATCGACCAGCACAATGTGCTGTCGCTCGGCATGCTGGCCGACGAGGTGCGCCGGAGCGTGCGCGGCCCCTCGGTGACGGTTCGCCGCGTGGCGACTGTACCGTCGGCAGGCATTGGTGCCGAGTGGACCCGGATGACCGAAGGCGCTGACGAAGTACGGATCAGCCACATCCCCGACTCGCGCGAGGCCACGCTGACGCTGGTGACGACGGTGCGGGCGGCGACGCCAGAGACCCTGCCGGTGTGGGGCTTCTCGCTCGAACAGCTGACAAGGGCGAGCTGGTTCTGTGGACGTGGTGACCTTGAGGCACTGGCGGCCTCAGGGTTGACCGGGGTGGTCGATGCCGCAGTTGATGTTGTGTCACCCACCCAGGTCGCCGAGGTGTTCGAGGCGGGTCTGGCGGTGGGACTGCTGAGCGTCGAGCAGCCGGTCATGGGCGACCGCGTCTTGTTTGTGGAGGGGCTGCTTCGGTTTCTCGCCGCCGAGTCTCGGGTCCGGCGCGTAGCCCCGCTGCCGAAGCAGGTGCCCGTGGCTACTCCGACCACCGGCTACCAGGACGTCCGCCTGGTAGCGATGACCACCATCGGCCTGCCGATGCTGGAACACGTGGTGGTCGATTGGCTGCAATATGGCCCGAAGCTGGCGCAGGTCGCGCTGACGTTCGGGGCGACGTATCTCGACAATGTCTCGACCGTCGATGATCCGGCCCTCGGGCGGCGGCGAACGCATCTCGAAGACGTGCGCCGCAACATCACGGCTGCCGGGCTCACGCCCGCCGAGCGCACTGACGCCGCATGAGGCCCGCCCGCGTCGGGGCGGTCTCGTACCTCAACGCACGACCGCTGGTGTGGGGGCTTGATGCGCGCCCCGACCTGTTTTCGTTGCGCGTCGACCTGCCGTCACGATGTGCACGCCTGCTGCACGACGGCGACACTGACCTCGGGCTGATTCCGGCCATCGAGTATCAGATGGGAGAGTATCTGGTCGTCCCCGACGTGGCCATCGGTGCCGATGGCCCCGTGCAGTCGGTGGCCGTGTTCTCTTCGCGACCCATCGGAGAGGTGCGGTCGGTGGCACTCGACACCAGCTCACGGTCGTCGGTCGCACTGACGCGGGTGCTCGCCCATCATCACTGGAAGATCACGCCGACGTACGTGTCGGCCGAACCGGACCTCGACCAGATGCTGGGCGCGAGCGATGCGGCGTTGCTGATTGGCGACCCGGCGCTTGATGTGGATGCGCCGGCCCGAGGGCTGCGGAAATATGACCTGTCAGAGGCCTGGAAGGCAATGACGGGGTTGCCGTTTGTCTTCGCCGTGTGGGCAGGCAGGGCAGACGCCATTGACGCCGAGCAGGTCGACCTCCTGCAGCGCGCCCGCGACGCGGGTCTGGTTGCCGCCGAGCGCATCGCGGCCGAGCACGTCGGGGCAGATGCCCTGCGGCAGCAGGCCGCCGTCTCGTATCTGCGTGATACTCTCAACTACAGGTTCGGTGCCCGCGAGCGTCAGGGACTGGCGCTGTTTCATCAGCTGGCGGCCGAGCAGGCACTGGTGCCTGCGTGGCGCCCCTTGCGGTTGTTCTCATGAGCCACTCACTCGACACGCTGCAGGCCCGCCTTGACGCCGGCGGACGACTCGACGCCGACGAAGCCCTCTATCTCTATCGGTCCGCGCCCACCTGGTGGCTTGGCCAGATGGCCGATCGGATGCGCCAGCGTCGGCATCCGGACGGCGTAGTCACCTACATCATCGACCGCAACGTCAACTACACAAACGTGTGCGTCGCGCGCTGTAACTTCTGTGCGTTCTATCGCACCGTGGGCCATCACGAAGGCTACGTGCTGAGCTTCGATGAGATCTTCCGGAAAATCGACGAGACGCTGGCCCTCGGAGGGGTTCAACTGCTCCTGCAGGGCGGGCACAATCCTGACCTTCCGCTGCAGTGGTATGAAGACCTGTTCCGCGCCATCAAGTCGCGCTATCCGTCCTTCAAGCTGCACGCGCTGTCGCCGCCCGAGGTGCTGCACCTGTCGCGGATGAGCCGACTGTCGGTGCCCGAGGTGCTGCGCCGGCTCATCGATGCGGGCCTCGACTCGGTGCCTGGCGGGGGCGCCGAAATCCTTGTCGACCGGGTGCGGAAGCAACTCAACTGCTACAGCAAGGCCTCGGCCGACGAGTGGCTCGAGGTGATGCGGCAGGCGCACCTGGCGGGCCTGCGCACCACGGCGACCATGATGTACGGCACCGTCGAGACCGACGAAGAGCGGCTCGAGCACATGCTGCGGCTGCGGGCGCTGCAGGATGAGACCGGCGGATTCACGGCCTTCATCACCTGGAGCTACCAGCCCGAGCACACCGAACGCGGCGGCACCGAAGCCACTGGCATCGAGTATCTGCGCACCCTGGCCATTGCCCGGCTCGTGCTCGACAATTTTGACAACCTGCAGGCGTCGTGGGTGACCCAGGGCGGGAAGGTCGGACAACTGAGCCTGGCCTTCGGGGCCAATGACATGGGCAGCGTCATGATCGAAGAGAACGTGGTGCGTGCCGCTGGGGCGTCGTATTGCATGGACGAAGTGGAAATCGTCCGTAACGTCGAGGATGCCGGCTTCCGGGCCGAGCGCCGGACGATGCATTACGAGCGGCTGGGGCCCCCGATGTTCCGGCTGCAGGAGATGCCGCGGCAGCTGTCGCTCGCGACGGCGCGTGCCGAGGGTGACACCTCGGTGCCCGAGGAACTGCGGCAGTACGAGGCTCGCACCCCCGAGGGCAAGCGGCAGCGGCACCAGATTTCGTCGCCGGTGGCATGACCTGCCTCCGTGCGGCCTGGGTGGTTCCCATCGACCAGCCGCCGATGGCGGGGGGATGGGTTGCCATCGATGAGGGTCGGATTATTGGCATCGGCCCTGCCGAGGCGCCTGTGGCATCGGTGTATGGTCCCATCACGGACCTCGGCGACGTGGCCTTGCTGCCGGGCCTCGTCAATGCCCATACACATCTGGAACTGTCGTGGCTGCGCGGCGCGGTTCCGCGGGCCGAACAGTTCACCGATTGGGTGCAGGCCCTGTTTGCTGTGCGCGGGCGTCCAACGGACGTCGGCGATCTCGCCCGGATTCGGGAGGCGGCTCTCGAGACCGTCCTGGCCATGCGCGCGCATGGCACCAGCCTCGTGGGCGACATCAGCAATTCACTCGCCGTGGCCGACATTCCGGCCGTCGCCGGCCTGCGCGGGTGGACCTTTCACGAACTGCTCGGTTTCGGTGAACGGGATGACGCCCAGGTCACGCGGTCACGCGAACGGAGGGAGGCGATGGGCCCGAGCACGCTGGGCGTCAGCGTCGCGGCGCACGCGCCCTATTCGGTGTCACGCGAGCTGCTGGACGCCGTGGCCGCTGAAGCGCGGCGGCTGTCGCCAGCGCCGGTGAGTGTGCACGTCGCCGAATCGCCCGAAGAAGACGCGCTGATCCGCAACGGCACCGGACCGTGGCGTGGTCTCCTCGAGCGGATGGGCGTCTGGCGGAATGACTGGCGCGTGCCTGGGGTGTCTCCGGTCGCGTACCTGCATGGCGTCGGCCTGTTGCAGCCGCACACGCTGGCCGTGCACTGCGCACAGGCCAGTGACGAGGACCTCGAGCTCCTCCGGATGGCCGGTGCGACTGTGGTGACCTGTCCGCGCAGCAATCGCTGGGTTGGCGTCGGTGCCCCGCCTATCGGAAGGTTCTACGCATCCGGCGTGCGCGTGGGCTTCGGTACCGACAGCCTGGCGAGCGTCGAGGATGTCAATCTGTTCAGCGAGGTGGCAGCCGCCCATGCCGTCGCACCGCAGGTGCCGGCCGCGCGTCTGTTGGCCAGTGCCACGCTCGACGGGGCGCGTGCCCTTGGCCTCGCGGCCGACTATGGGTCGCTGACGGTGGGGAAGTGCGCCGATATTGTCGCCGTGTCGCTGCCCTCGACGGTGGACGACATCGAAGGCCATCTGGTGGCGGGTGTGGCGGCCGAGCACGTGTCATGGGCGAGCACCCGCGGGGCATTGGGCGCACGAGGCTGAGACATCGCATCATGCTGCGTCAGATCACCACATATCTTTCGTTTGTGCGGTTCAGCCACTCGGTCTTCGCGTTGCCATTTGCGCTGACTGGCGCGATGCTGGCCACCCGGCACCAGCCGGTGACCGGCGTCACAGTCGCCTGGATTGTGGCGGCCATGGTCACGGCCCGCAGCGCGGCGATGGGGTTCAATCGCCTGGTGGATGCCCGATTCGATGCGACGAATCCACGGACGGCGATGCGGGAACTGCCACGCGGCGCCATGCAGACACGCGAAGCCATCGGCTTTGTGGTGGTGATGTCTGCGGCATTTGTTGCCGTCTCGTTTCAGATCAGCTGGCTGTGCGGGGCGCTGTCACCTGTGGCGCTGGCCATCGTGTTCTGGTACTCGCTGGCCAAGCGCTTCACTGCCTTTACGCAGCTGTACCTGGGGCTCGCCATGGCGGTGGCGCCGGTCGGGGGGTGGCTGGCTGCCGGAGGGCGGGGCGGTTGGGAGCCATGGGTGCTGGGGCTGGCGATCGGGTTGTGGGTCGGAGGTTTCGACGTGCTGTACGCCTGTCAGGATCTGGCACATGACCGTGCGGAGGGGCTCCGGTCGATTCCCATCCGGTTCGGCGTCGTGCGTTCGCTGCTGATTTCACGACTCATGCATGTGGCCACGATTGCCTGCATGCTGGCGCTGGCGCCGCTGGCCGATCTCGGGCCGGTCTACCTCGCGGGCGTGGCGGTGGTGGCGCTGTTGCTGATCTACGAGCAGTCGCTGGTCAGTGCCACGGACCTGTCACAAGTCAAGCGTGCCTTCGACCTGAACGGCTATGTCGGCATCATCTATTTCTTCGTGACGGCGGTAGACCTGTATGTCGGTTGACAAGACTCCGGCCCGCATTGCGGGCATGTTCGATGCCATTGCGGGTCGCTACGACCTGCTCAATACCGTGCTCTCGGCCGGGCTCGACCGTTACTGGCGGCGACGGGCCATCAGGTCGCTGGGGCTGACGGGGCGCGAGCGGGTGCTGGACGTCTGCACCGGCACGGCGGATGTCGCCATGGCCGCCGGCCGCGCCACGCCGGGGGCGGCGCGAGTGGTGGGCGTCGACTTCGCAGGGGCGATGCTGCAGCGGGGTCTGACCAAGGTCAACGATGCCACGCTGGCGGCACGAGTGACGCTGGTGCGGGGTGATGCCATGCAACTGCCAGTCGCTACCGAGTCTGTCGACGCAGCCACCATCGCGTTTGGTATCAGGAATGTGCACGAGCCGACGGTGGCCTGCCGCGAAGTGCTCCGCACACTGCGTCCGGGGGGGCGGTTGGCGATCCTCGAGTTCGGTCTGCCGGTCATTCCAGCCGTGCGTCCGCTGTATCTCTGGTACTTCAATCACGTGCTGCCGCGCATCGGTCGGGCCGTGTCGCAGCATACGGCTGCGTACGACTATCTGCCCCAGTCGGTCGAAGCGTTTCCCTGGGGCGAGCAGTTTGCCGACGTGCTGCGGCAGGCTGGCTTTGTGCACGTGCAGGCCAACCCGCTGGCCTTCGGGATCGTCTATCTCTATGCGGGCCAGCGTCCGGGCGCCACGACTGGCGTGTGATAGTCTCCGGATTCACCGATGTTCTTCGATTTCGACGATCGATATTCCGACGTCGAGCCCGTCGGTCGTGCCATTTCCCTGCGCGACGGCATAGGCCTCGCGGCGCTGGTGCACGTGCTCATGGGCCTGCTGTTGCTGTATGGGCCACAGTGGCTGCGGATGAACGTCCTGTCATCGCCGGAACAGCAGGTGGCCGAGGTCACGCCCCCGCGCCCGCCTGACGACTCCCGGTTTGTGTTTGTCGAACCGCGTGTCGACACGCCGGCGCCCCGGGCGCCAAATCGCGCGGAACTCTCGGACGTGGACCGCGAATCCCGGACCATGGAACGTGCCCCCGTCCCTGACAACCCCCTGCCGTTTGCACGGGGCAACACCACGGAACGCGTCGAGGCCAGTCCCGAGGAACGGATGCGCGGCAAAGGACCTGCCGAGCAGCCGGCGCCAGAGGCCCCCCCCGCCGTGGAAACACCGCCCCGCGAAGCCGACACGCTCGCCGATGGGCGTCTGTCGGCCCCCCGGCCTCCGCAGACGGCCGCACCGCCGCCCGGCGGCCAACTGGGCGATGCGCTCCGAAATCTGCAGCGGTATGTCGACCGCGAGTCGTTCGACAACCAGAAGGGCGGCATGCAGGAATTCGGGCCGGCCATTCAGTTCGACACCAAGGGCGTCGAGTTCGGGCCGTGGGTGCGGCGCTTCATCGCGCAGGTCAAGCGCAACTGGTTTGTGCCCTATGCGGCGATGTCCCTCCGCGGTCGGGTGGTGATCACCTTCAACGTGCATCGGAACGGGGCCGTGACCGATGTCACGGTGGTGCAGCCGTCGCCGGTAGAGTCATTCAATCTGGCGGCGCGAAACGCGCTGTTGTCCTCGAATCCGACGGCACCTCTGCCCCCGGAGTATCCCGATGACAAGGCGTTCTTCACGGTGACGTTCTACTACAACGAGTCGCCTGACGGGCGCCCACCGCAGGAGTAGATGCACCGATGTCCGTGCTGCTGGCGGTGCTCGGGCCGACGGCCACCGGCAAGAGTGCCTTGGCGCTGGCGCTGGCCGAACGTCTCGGGGGCGAAATTCTCAACTGTGATTCGACGGCCGTGTTTCGCGGATTCGACATCGGCACCGACAAGGTGCCTGCCTCCGCGCAGCGCGGCATTCCGCACCACTTGATCGACATCGCCGATCCCACCGACGGCTACAGCGCGGCCGACTATGCCCGCGATGCGGCGGCGGCCGTCTCCGACGTGATCGCGCGGGGCCGCGTGCCCCTCCTGGTCGGGGGCACCGGGTTCTACTTCCGTGCACTCACACGGGGACTGTTCCCGGGAGTGCCGCGTGATGCCGAGCTGCGGGCGCGCCTCGAACGCCTGGGCTGGCGCTTCGGCGGCCGGCGTCTGCACCGGCTCCTGCACCGGGTCGACCCCCGCTCAGCGGTGCGCATCCAGCCCGCCGACCAGAAGCGCGTGGTACGGGCCCTCGAGGTGTACTTCAAGACCGGACGTCCCCTGACGCAGCACTTCGCCGACACGGTGTCACCCCTGCCGGCTTCGATGCGCGTAGTGAGCGTGGCGCTGCACCTGCCGTATGAGGTGCTGTTGCCGCGTCTGCAGCGTCGCGTCGATCAGCAGTTTGCGTCGGGACTGCTCGACGAGATGCGCAAGAACCTGGTGCGCGGCGTGCCTGCGACGGCACGGCCGTTTACGGGACTGGTTTATCGTCAGGCCCTCGAGCATTTGCGGGGGCTGCGTGACGAGGCAACCACCCGGGCGCTCATCGTGCAGGAAAACCGTCGCTACGCGCGACGTCAGCTGACCTGGTTCCGGCAGGAACCTCAGCTACAATGGTTTGAGGGTCCGGGAGAATCCGGCGAAGTGCAGGCCCGCGTCGTCGACTGGCTGAGGGCTCAGGGTGTTACCGCGTAACCGGGGAGTCGTAGACCGATGACCGAGTCCAAGGCTGGCACGCCGAACATCCAGGATGTTTTCCTGAACTACGCCCGTCGCGAGCGCCTCTCGGTGGTCGTGCATCTTCTGGATGGCCGCGAACTTGAGGCGCGCATCAAGAACTTTGATCGATTCGCCGTGATTATCGAGCACAACGGCGTCGACCACCTGGTCTTCAAGCACGCGATTGCCACGATTCGCACCCCCCGCAGCGTGCCCAATTACTTCCCGTCCCACCATCCCTGATGCCCCGGTTTCGTCGTGCGATTGTCATTGTCCTCGATAGTGTCGGGGCCGGTGAACTGCCTGATGCGGCTGAATACGGAGACGAAGGCAGCCACACGCTCGGGCACATCTGTGAGCAGGAGGCGGTAAACCTTCCCACGCTGATGCGCCTCGGATTGGGTTGTGCGGTGCCGCTTCGCGGTGTGTCCTGTGCGGGGACCCCAGAGGCGGCGTATGGACTCATGGCCGAGCGGTCACCGGGCAAAGACTCGGTGACGGGCCACTGGGAGCTGATGGGGCTGGTGCTGGCCCGGCCGTTTCCAACCTTTCCCAGCGGATTCCCCGATGCGCTCATCCGGGCCTTCGAGACGCGCATTGGGCGTCCGGTGCTGGGGAATGTCGTGGCGTCAGGGACGGAAATCATCGACAGACTCGGCGCCGCCCATTTGGCGAGCGGACATCCGATTGTCTACACATCCGCTGATAGCGTCTTTCAGATTGCGGCTCACGAACACCTGGTGCCCGTGACGCAACTCTATGACTGGTGTGCCGTGGCCTACGCCCTGGTGGTTGAGGGCATGGGCATCGGACGCGTCATTGCGCGACCGTTTGTGGGCGAGCCCGGGCGGTTTGTGCGCACGGCCCACCGTCATGACTATGCCATGCCACCCACCGGGCCGACCCTGCTCGACCGGCTGACCGAGGCGGGATGCGACATCACGACCATCGGGAAGGTGAGTGACCTGTTTGCCGGGCGCGGCACCGGGCGGAGCATTCCGACGGAGTCTGATGCCCACGGAATGGATGCGCTGGCCGAGGTGATGATGACGCAGCGTGAGGGGCTGGTCCTGGCCAATCTGGTCGATTTCGATACGAAGTACGGCCATCGGAATGACGTGGCCGGCTATGCCCGCAACCTCGAGCAATTCGACCGCCGGCTGGCGGAGGTGCTACCGAGGCTGGCCAACGACGACCTGCTAGTGGTGACCGCAGACCACGGTAATGATCCGGCGACTCCCAGCATGGACCATTCTCGAGAATACGTGCCACTGCTGTGCACGGGACCTCGGGTGCGTGTCGGGCACTCGCTGGGAACGCGGTCGACATTTGCCGACCTCGGACAGACGCTGGCCGAGGTCTTCGGCGTCCGGCCGCTTGATGCGGGTGAGAGTTTTCTGGGAGGGCTCACGTGACCATTCGTGAACAGCTTGAGGCCCGTGAGCGTGCCACGCTGGCCCCTGAGGCAGCGAAAAGCGGAGACACCCGGGGACGGGTGCGGCCCGAGGGTGAGGATGCGGTGCGGCCGGCCTTCCACCGCGACCGCGACCGGATCATCCACACCAAGGCATTCCGGCGGCTGAAGCACAAGACGCAGGTGTTCTTCTCGCCACAGGGGGATCACTATCGGACGCGGCTCACCCATAGCCTGGAGGTGTCGCAGATCGCCCGGACCATGGCCAAAGTCCTGCGGCTCAATGAAGACCTGACAGAGGCCATCGCGCTGGGGCACGACCTGGGCCACACGCCGTTCGGCCACGCGGGCGAGCGGGTGCTGAGCCGTCTGGTCCCGGGCGGATTCGAGCACTATGAGCAAAGCCTCCGCATCGTGGACGTGCTAGAGCGCGACCGGACCGGACTGAACCTGACCTGGGAGGTACGCGACGGCATCGCCCGACACTCGAAGGGAAAAAGCGGGCTGCCGGTTGGGTCACCGCCGGACCAGCGGGCCTCGACAGTCGAAGGGCAGTTGGCGCGGGTGGCCGACATCGTGGCGTATGTGAACCACGACATCGACGATGCCGTGCGGGCCGGCATCATCCGGGAGGAGGCGCTGCCGCGGCACGCGGTGGCGCGGTTGGGTCGGACACCGTCCGAGCGCATCGGCACCCTGGTGACCGATGTGGTCACGCAGACGCTGGCGGGGGGGCTGGGGGAGGTGCGGATGACTCCAGACGTGCTGCAGGCCATGCTCGACCTCAGGACGTTCATGTTCGAGGCGGTCTACGAGAACCAGACGGCCACGGCCGAGTTTGCGAAGGCCGACGGCATTCTTGGCGGACTGTGGGAGCGTGTGCGGCAGGCCCCCGAGCGCTTCCTGGATATGAGAACCGTTGAGGCGGAGGGGCTGGACCGGGGCGCGCAGGACTTTCTGGCGGGGATGACGGACCGGTATGCGGTCAACCTGTTTGAACAGTTGTTCATTCCCAAGCCGTGGGTGCGGCTGGCGGATGGCGACCGCGTGCTATCATCGGATGTTTGATGCGGCTGGATCTTACGCCCCTCCGGCAGGCGGAAACTCCGGTCGACCGCCAGTACGCGCCTGAGGCGTTTGCGCACGACCACGAGGATTTCCGCGTGGTGGCGCCCGTGCTCCTGTCGCTGGTGGTGCACAAGGACCACGAACGCTACCGGCTGGTCGGGCAGGTGCAGACCACGCTCGAACTGACATGCAGTCGGTGTCTCGAGCCGTTTGCATATCCCGTGGCGGTGCCGTTCGATCTCCGCTACTTTCCTGAGGGGGCTGACTTGGCGCCATCGGGAGGGGAGGAAGGCGAGTCGCGCGTGGAAGACAGCGATACGTCGGTCTCGGTCTACCGGGACGACGAGATTGACCTCGGGGCCCTGATGCACGAGCAGTTCTATCTGGCGCTGCCGATGAAGCCGCTGTGTCGCGAGGCCTGCAAGGGGCTGTGTGCCCAGTGCGGGGCCAACCTGAATGAAGCCCCCTGCCAGTGCGTGCCGGAGTGGTCCGACCCGCGGTTGGCAGGATTAAAGTCGGTACTGACTGAACGAAAGCACGACGATGCCTAATCCAAAACGACGTCACTCAAAGACCCGGGGCCGGAAGCGCCGGACGCACGACGCTCTGACGGCCACCACCGCGGGCCGCTGCCCCCAGTGCAGCGAGCCCAAGGCGGCCCATCAGGTCTGCAAGTACTGCGGCTACTACCGCGCACGCCAGGTGCGGGCGGTCGACGAAGAATAGTCGACCGGCGAACCGATGCGCATCGCGGTTGACGCCATGGGGGGCGACTTCGCTCCTCGTCGTCCCGTGGATGGGGCGTTGGCGGCCGCTCGGCATCTTGGCGTCGGCATTGACCTGGTCGGTCGTGAATCAGCGATTCGCGACGAGTTGATCAGGCATCCGGACGCGGACCGTCTCGGGGTGCGGATTGTTGACGCGCCGGACGTCGTGGCCATGGATGACTCTGCCGCCCAGGCCCTGCGGCGCAAGCCCCGGTCGTCGATCATGGTGGCCACGGATCGCCTCGCGTCGGGCGACGCCAATGCGGTGGTGTCTGCCGGGCACACCGGCGGCAGTGTCGTGGCGGCGCATACCCTGCTGGGAATGCTGGACGGCATCGACCGACCCGCCCTGGCACCCATGGTGCCGACCGGTGACGGTTCAGCCGTGCTGCTGGACGCCGGGGCCACGGTCGAATGTCGCCCACAGCACCTCGCCCAGTTCGCCCTACTCGGTGCCAGCTACGCCCGCTCGGTCCTGGGGCTGGCGAGCCCTCGCGTCGGGCTGCTGTCGATCGGGGAAGAGCCCACAAAGGGCAATGACCTCACGCGCGAAGCGTTTCGCCTGATCCAGCAGCTGCCGGTCGCCTTTGTGGGCAATGTCGAGCCTCGCGGCGTTTTTCAGGGGGCGGTCGATGTCGCCGTCGCCGACGGTTTCACCGGCAACCTTGTCCTCAAGATGAGTGAGGGGGTCGTCGAAATGGTCGAGGAACTGCTCAAGCGCGAATTGGAGAGCACGTTCTCGAGCCAGATGGGCTACCTGCTGTCGCAGCGCGCGTTCCGCCGGTTTCGGCGCCGGATTGACTATTCCGAATATGGCGGCGCTCCGCTGCTCGGCGTCCGGGGCCTGATGGTGGTGGCTCATGGGCGCTCGTCGGTGAAGGCCCTGCGCAACGCCGTGGTCCAGGCGGCGCGCCTGGTCCAGCAGGGCGGATGGCAGCGATGGCAGCAGGAGATCGCGCTGTCTGGAAAGGAGCTGTCCTGATGATTGCGTGTGTCTTTCCGGGCCAGGGTTCGCAGGCCGTGGGCATGGGGAAGCCGCTGGTGGCGGCGTCCGCCGACGCGGCCGAGGTGTTTGCGCAGGCCGATGCGGCCCTGGGCTTCGCCCTATCGAGCGTGATATTCGAAGGCCCGGCCGAGATGCTCACCCTCACAGAACACACCCAGCCTGCCATCCTCACGATGAGCACGGCCGTGTGGAGCGTCCTCGAGCGCCGTGGTCTCAGGCCCGACTATGTGGCGGGGCACAGTCTGGGCGAGTACTCGGCGCATGTCGCGGCGGGGACGTTGGCTTTTGCCGATGCCGTGCGCCTGGTGCGGAACCGGGGCCGTTACATGCAGGAGGCCGTGCCTGTGGGCACGGGCGCCATGGCAGCGGTCCTGGGGCTCGAGGAGGCCGACGTGGTAGCAGCCTGCCTCGATGCGGCGCAGGGTGAGATTGTCAGTCCGGCGAATCTCAACGGCGCCGGGCAGATTGTCATTGCCGGGCATACCGGGGCGGTCGTCCGGGCCGGTGACACCTGCAGGGGCCGCGGCGCGCGTCGGGTGATTCCGCTGAAGGTGAGCGCCCCGTTCCACTGCGCCCTGATGAATCCGGCTCGCGACCGGCTCCAGCCTGAACTCGAGCGGGTGCCGGCCAGCGAACCCCGGATTCCAGTGATTGCCAATGTGGACGCGGAGCCGAGAACGAGCGCCACGACGGCGATTGACGCGCTGGTTCGCCAGGTTGCGCAGCCGGTGCGGTGGGAGGCCACGGTGCAGTGGCTGGCGGCTCGGGGCGTCGAGACGTTTGTCGAGGTGGGACCCGGCGCTGTGCTGAGTGGTCTTATCAGAAAGGTAGTACGCGAGGCGCGCGTGCTGTCGGTAGAAACGCCAGAGGACGTGGAGGCGGCCGTGGCCGCGCTGAATCTATGACCGCATCGACTGAACGAGTGGCGATTGTGACCGGGGCCTCGCGCGGCATCGGCCGGGCCATCGCGCTGCGGCTGGCGGCGGCGGGCCTGCGCGTTGTCTGCGTGGCCCGAGGTACGAATGCGGCCGAGACGGTCGACGTGATCCGGGGGCGGGGGCACCAGGCCGAATCCCACGGCGTCGACGTCACCGATGCCGAGGCGGTCGAGCACCTGGTGGCCGATGTGCTGGCGCGCCATGGTCGGATCGATGTGCTGGTCAGCAATGCGGGCATCACGCGCGACCAGTTGATGCTGCGTATGAAACGCGCCGACTGGGATGCGGTGCTGGCTACCAACCTGACGGCATCGTTCACCTGGTGCCAGGCGGTCCTGAAGCCGATGATTCGTCAGAGGGCCGGTCGGATCATTGCGATCAGTTCGGTGGTCGGGCAGATGGGCAACGCCGGGCAGGCCAACTACGCCGCCTCGAAGGCGGGCCTGATCGGGTTCTGCAAGTCGCTGGCGCGCGAAGTGGCGTCGCGGCAGGTCACGGTGAACGTGGTTGCCCCCGGGCTCGTCGAGAGCGACATGACGCGGGCCATCGCCGAGGCGGCGAAGGCTGACTGGGCCAGCCAGATCCCGCTGGGCCGGATGGGCACGCCCGAGGACATCGCGGCGGCCGTCGGGTTTCTCGCTTCCGACGATGCGTCGTATATTACTGGACAGGTTCTCGCCGTGAATGGCGGGATGTACATGTAGGCAGGCACCGATTCGGTGCCGTCAGGAGGATTGCTGTGGCCGTTGCCGACAAGGTGAAGAGCATCATCGTTGAACAGCTGGGTGTCGATGAAGACGAGGTGACTCCGGACGCATCGTTTCTGGAGGATCTGGGCGCCGACTCACTCGACACGGTCGAGCTGGTGATGGCGTTCGAAGAGGAGTTTGGCATCGAGATTCCCGATGACGAAGCGGAGAAGATCACGCGCGTCAAGGATGCCGTCTCGTATATCGAGGCACACAGCAAGAAGAAGTAGGGCCGGCGGGACGTCCGGCGACGGAGGCCATGTGAGCAGACGAGTGGTAGTCACAGGAGTCGGTCTGGTGTCCGCTCTGGGCATCGGCACAGACGCCAACTGGCACGGTCTGCTGGCAGGGCAGAGCGGGGCCGGCCCCATCACCCGGTTCGACGCATCCGCGTTTTCCACGCGGTTTGCCGCCGAAGTGAAGGGGTTCGACCCGCTGGCGTTTCTTGACAAGAAAGACGTCAAGAAAATGGACCCGTTCATTCACTACGCCATTGCGGCGTCACAGTTTGCCGTGGACGATGCCGGCCTTGCGGTGACTCCGTCGAATGCCGATCGCGTGGGCGTGTTCATCGCATCGGGCATCGGCGGCTTTTCCTCCATCGAGCGCGAGCATCGCGCGTTCCTTGAGGGAGGCCCCCGCAAGATTTCGCCGTTTTTCATTCCCGGCGCCATCATCAACCTGGCCTCCGGTCAGGTGTCGATTCGCTTCGGAGCTAGGGGGCCCAACTCGGCAACAGCGACGGCCTGCGCCGCCTCGGCCCATGCGGTCGGTGATGCCTTCGAGATCATCCGCCGTGGTGCGGCCGACGTCATGATTGCCGGCGGATCCGAGGCCGGGGTGTGTGCCATGGGCGTGGGCGGATTTGCCGCGCTGCGTGCGCTGTCGACGCGCAACGATGATCCGGCCCGAGCCAGTCGTCCGTTCGACAAGGACCGCGATGGCTTCGTGCTCGGGGAAGGGTCGGGTGTCATCATTCTCGAGGCGCTCGAGACGGCCCAGGCACGAGGTGTGCGCATCTACGCCGAAATGGTGGGCTACGGCATGTCGGGCGACGCCTTCCACATGACGGCGCAGCCCGAGGATGCGGACGGCGCCTATCGGTCGATGATGGCGGCGCTGGCATCTGCGGACGTCGCTCCGACCCAGGTCGACTACATCAACGCGCACGGCACGTCGACGCCGATCAACGATCCGACGGAAACCCTGGCCGTCAAGCGGGTCTTTGGCGACCATGCCTACCGGTTGGCCATGTCGTCGACCAAGTCAATGACCGGTCATCTACTAGGGGCCGCCGGTGGACTCGAGGCCGGCATTTCGGCACTGGTCCTGCGGCACCAGATGCTGCCGCCGACCATCAATTTCGATCAGCCAGGCGAGGGATGCGACCTCGACTATGTGCCGAACACGGCACGGGCTGCCACCGTTCAATACGTGCTCTCGAATTCGTTCGGCTTCGGTGGCACCAACGCCTCGCTGCTGTTCAAACGCTACGAGTAGCCCGGTCAGGCGAATTCCGCCAGGACGGGTGACGCCAGACCGCCCCGCAGAAGGACTGTGATGAAGATTGCTGTCTGTATCAAGCAAGTGCCTACGCGCGAGTGGCAGCCGCGGCTCAACGAATCGCGCACGTGGGTGCGTGAGCAGGATGCCAGTTACGAAATGAACGAACCCGATGCGTACGCGCTTGAAGAGGCCCTGCGGCTGCGCGAGAAGCATGGGGGAGAAGTGGTGGTCTGCTCAGTGGGGCCGGCCCGGGTGCAGCAGGTGATTCGCGAAGCCCTGGCCCGCGGCGCCGACCGGGCCGTGCACGTGGAAGACGAGGCCCTGGGCTCGGTCGACGCCGCCACGGCGGCGGCGGCTCTGGCCCCCGCACTCCGCGAGGAGGGCTGTGACCTCATCCTCACCGGGCTGCAGTCGGACGACCAGGGGCACGCGCAGTTCGGCCCGGTGCTGGCCGCATCGCTCGATGTGCCCCACTCGACCATCATCATGGAAGTGCAGGCCCAGGATGGTGGCATCAGGGTAAAGCGCGAGCTTGAAGGCGGCTGGTTCCAGTATGTCTCGATGCCGACGCCAGCGCTGCTGACGATTCAGAGCGGCATCAACCAGCTGCGCTACGCCACGCTCAAGGGCATTATGGCCGCGAAGAAGAAAGAGATTCGCAAGGTGGCGGCGCCGGCCGGTCTGGCTGCCCGCCTGCAGGTCGTGGCCATGTATGCGCCACAGAAGTCGAAGCAGACGGTGATGATTGGCGGGACACCGGCAGACGCAGCTCGTGAACTGGTGCGCCGTCTGCGAGAGGAGGCGAGGGTTCTGTGATTCTGGTCATTGCCGAGCAGAAGGAGAGCGTGCTCAATCGCGCCTCATGGGAGGCCCTGGTCGCGGCGCAGCAGCTCAGCGCCGGCACGGTGCCGGTCCACGTGGCGGTCCTCGGGCATCAGATCGCCGCTGCTGCGACGGAACTGTCCCACGCGGCGGTGGCTGGTGTGATCAGCATCGACCATCCGTCGCTCGAGCACTACACCGCCGACGGGTATGTCCAGGCGGCACGCGCGCTGGTCGACCACCTCGCGCCCGCGCACGTGCTCGTCGCGCACACCTATCAGACGCGCGATTTCGTCCCCGTCCTGGCGGCCCGGCTCGACCGGGCCCTCGTCACCGATGTCATTGCGATTCATCAGCACAATGGCGCTCCGGCGTTTGCACGCCCGATGTTTCAGGGCAAGTTGGTGGCCGATGTAGTGCTGAGCGGTCCCTCACCGCACCTGGTGACCATGCAAATTGGTGCGGTGCGCGCCGATGCGCTGGCGAAGGGGCCAAGTCTGGCTCCGGTGACCACGATGGCCATTTCCGTGGATGCGACGGCAATCCGTCAGCGGGCAGAAGCTCCCTTCCAGGAAGCCAAGCAGGCCGTCGACCTGTCGCAGGCCGAACGCATATTGGCGGTGGGGCGCGGCATCAAGTCGCAGGACAACATCGCGGTGGCGCAGCAGTTGGCCGACGCCCTGGGCGCCGAGCTGGCGGCCTCGAGGCCGATCTGCGACAACGGCTGGTTGCCGATGGAACGCCAGATCGGCAGCTCGGGTCAGACGGTGGCGCCCAAGCTGTATGTGGCCGTAGGCATCTCAGGAGCCATTCAGCATCTCGTGGGTATGAAGGGTGCGCGCACCATCGTGGCCATCAACAAGGATGCCGAGGCGCCCATTTTCGAGATTGCCGACTACGGAGTGGCTGGTGACCTGTTCGAGGTAGCGCCCGCTCTGGTCGCGGCCCTGAAGGCCTGATGCCATGACGCGCGAAGTACTCGACGTCGACATTCTCATCGTCGGGGGCGGTCCCGCGGGGTTGTCGGCCGCGCTGCGCCTGGCGCAGCTGCAGAAGGCACAGGGAGGTGACCCCCTGTCGATCGCTGTGGTCGAGAAGGCCCGCGAGGCGGGGGCGCACCAGCTGTCTGGAGCCCTGCTCGACCCTTCGACGCTGGCCGATCTGATTCCGGACTATGCCGCCAAGGGCGCGCCGCTGGCCTGCGAGGTGACCTCGGATCAGATCTATTTCCTGACCCCGCAGAAACACTGGCGCCTGCCCCTGACACCCCCGCCGTTCCGGAATCACGGCAACTACGTCATTTCGCTGAATCAGTTCACGCGGTGGCTGGCGTCTCAGGTCGAGGCCGAGGGCGTCGATCTGTTCTGGGGGTTTGCCGCGCAGTCGGTGCTGTTTGACGGTGCGCGCGTGATCGGCCTGCGCACGGGCGACCGCGGCGTGGGCAAGGACGGCCAACCGCGGGGCATGTTCGAGCCCGGGGCCGACATTCACGCGAGGGTCACGATCTTTGCCGATGGGGTGCGCGGGCACCTGACCAAGCAGCTGCTGCGGCTGCGCGGGCTGGCACGCGACAGTCAGCCGGCCCAGTTTGCGGTGGGCATGAAGGAGTTATGGGACGTGCCGGCCGACCGTCTCGCGCCCGGCACCGTGATCCATACCCTCGGCTATCCACTGCGCGAGGAAGAGTTCGGAGGCAGCTGGCTCTATGCAATGCCGGCCGGACGTCTCTCGCTGGGGTTCGTGGTCGGACTCGATTACAAGGACCCGCTGCTTGACCCGTATTCAGACTTCCAGCGCTTCAAGCAGCATCCCTTCCTGGCCCGCCTGCTCGACGGCGGCACGCGCCTGAAGTACGGCGCAAAGGCCCTGCCGGAAGGGGGCTGGAACACGTGTCCGCAGCTCTATCTCGATGGTGGCCTCATCGTGGGGGATGCGGCGAACTTCGTCAATTCCCTGAGACTGAAGGGGATTCATCTCGCGATGCGCAGCGGGATGCTCGCTGCAGAGACCGCGTTCGAGGCCGTGCGGGCAGACGACACCTCGTCTGCCCGCCTGTCGGCCTACAAGGCGCGTGTCGACGCCAGCCCGATTCGGGCTGAACTGTACCCCGTGCGGAACGTGCATCAGGCCTTCGGCGCGGGGCTGCTGGCTGGCAGTGCGTTCGCCGGACTGGCGATGGCGACCGGTGGGCGCTGGCCCGACGATCTCGAGGGACACCCCGGTCACACGCAGATGCAGACCCTCGAGCACTACTACGGGCTGCGGAAGGCCGATGTGCTCACGCCGTCGAATGCGGTGGTGCCCGACCGCGCGCTGACCTTCGACAAACTGACCAGCGTGCATTTTTCGGGCACGCATCACGAGGAAGACCAGCCCTCGCATCTGCAGGTGCACACCGAGGTCTGTCACTCGATCTGCGGCCCCGAGTACGGCCATCCGTGCACGCGCTTCTGTCCGGCCAACGTGTATGAGATGGTCGACCACGGCGAGGGCGGACGCCGCCTGCAGATTCACGCCTCGAACTGCGTGCACTGCAAGACATGCGACATCATGGATCCGTACGGCGTCATCACCTGGGTGGCTCCCGAGGGTGGTGAGGGTCCGCAGTACGACGGCATGTAGAGCCGACCGGCGTGACGGATCACAGCAGCGGGCCGGCGTGGCGGCAGTCACGGATGAAGCGGCTGCAGGTCTGGATGATCGCAGCGGTGGCCACGCCGCTGCTACGCCTGCTCATCGCCACGTGGCGAATCAGGGTAGAGGGTGACGAGGCCCTGGCGGCCCTTGCGGCTGCGCGCCAGCACGGCATCTTCGCTTTCTGGCACGGACGGATTCTTCAGGGCATAGCCTGCTTCCGCGACCGCGGCATCGTTGTCATCACCAGCGAAAATTTCGACGGCGAATGGATCGCGCGCATCATCACGCGCTTTGGCTTCGGCACGGCGCGCGGTTCATCGTCGCGAGGCGGCAGGAAGGCCTTGCTGCAACTGGTGCGCGACGCGCGGATGCATTCCACGGCCTTCACCGTCGACGGTCCTCGCGGACCGGCACGGCAGGCGCAGCCAGGGGCTGTCTGGCTGTCGAAGGCGACCGGGCACCCGGTGGTGCCATTCCATGCGGAGGCCTCATCGGTGTGGACGCTGTCGAGCTGGGACCGGACGCAGATCCCCAAGCCATTTGCGACAGTCGTGCTGGTGATTGGCCCTCCGTTCCAGGTACCAGGCGATGTGGATGAGGAAGGGCTTGAGCGCGCGCGTCAGCGTCTCGAGACTTCCCTGGCGGACTGTGAAGCCCGCTGCCGAGCCCTGTTGCCGTCGACGCCCGTGTGAGGAATGTTCAGATGCTGACTGTGGTGACCTCTGCGCGATTTGCCGACCACCTGACACCGCCGGGCCATCCCGAGAGTCCCGAACGAGCGGCCGTCATGTCGACCGTGGCCGGGCGGTTTGCGGCGGCCGGCGGACGCGTCGCCGAGCCCCGCCAGGCTGAGGACGTCGACCTGCTGCGCGTGCACACGCCGGCGCACGTGGCGGCGATGGTGGCCACGCGCGGGCGGCCAGTGATGCTCGATGACGACACCTTCACGTCGCCGTTGTCTGAGGAAGTTGCTCGTCTGGCCGCCGGAGCAGTGCTGACGGGGGTCGACCTCGTGCTGGATGGAGTCCCGGGTTCACGGGCTCTGGCGCTGGTGCGGCCTCCGGGCCACCATGCCGAAGCTGAGAAGCCGATGGGCTTCTGCCTGTACAACAGCATCGCGGTGGGCGCGGCATATGCCCGTGCGCGCGGGCTGTCTCGGGTGGCGATTGTCGACTATGACGTGCACCACGGAAACGGCACACAGCAAATTTTCTACGCGGATCCATCGGTGCTGTTCGTATCGTCGCATCAGTATCCGTTCTGGCCGGGGTCGGGAGCTGCCGACGAGCGCGGCAGTGGTGCGGGGGTGGGGGCCACCGTCAATCTGCCCCTGCCGATTGGCGCGACGGACGAGGAGGTGCTGACGCGCTATGTGCGCGAGGCCTTTCCCGTGCTCGACCGCTTCCGACCAGACCTGCTGCTGATTTCCGCCGGCTTCGACGCGCATGAGCGTGATCCCCTGGCCGGATGCCGGATGACCACCGGCGGTCTGGCGACGCTGACGGCGCAGTTGCTCGACGGAGCGACGCGCTGGTGTGAAGGGCGAGCCGTGATCCTGACCGAGGGCGGGTATGACCTGATGGCCCTTGAGGCGTGCCTGACGGCGGTCGTGGAAGTCGCCGGCGCATCCCGGTGAGGCTCCGGCATACGGTATCCTAGTTTGGGGTCTATCCCTACGAGAGCCGCCGTGTCTGAATACCGTCCCCAGGAACTCGACCGCAAGTGGCAGGCCCACTGGGCGGCCACCCGTGCCTTTGAAGTCACCGAAGACCTGAGCCGTCCCAAGTTCTACTGCCTCGAGATGTTCGCGTACCCTTCGGGGCATGCGCACGTCGGGCACGTGCGCAATTACATCATCGGCGACGTCGTGGCACGCCTCAAGCGTCTGCAGGGGTTCAACGTACTGCATCCGTTCGGGTGGGATGCCTTCGGCCTTCCCGCAGAGAACGCCGCCATCAAGCACGGCATTCATCCCGAGGAATCGACGCTCGGCAACATCGCGCACATGAAGGGGCAGTTGCAGCGCCTTGGCATCAGTTACGCATGGGAACGCGAACTGGCCACGTGCATGCCCGACTACTTCCGCTGGAATCAGTGGCTGTTCATCCGGATGTTCGAGCGGGGCCTAGCGTATCGTCGCCGCTCCACGGTCAACTGGTGCCCGGTTGATCGCACGGTGCTGGCTAACGAGCAAGTGATCGAGGGCGCGTGCTGGCGGTGCGGCACGCTCGTCGAACAGCAGGATCTCGAGCAGTGGTTCTTCCGCATCACCGCGTATGCCGACGACCTGCTCGACAGCACCGAGGCACTCTCCCAGTGGCCTGAAAAAGTGCTGACGATGCAGCGCAACTGGATTGGGCGGTCGGAAGGGGCGCGCGTGACGTACGCCCTGGCCGACCATCCGGGCAGTGTCGATGTCTTCACGACGCGCATCGACACGATCTACGGTGCCACCTTTCTGATGCTCGGGCCCGAGCATCCACTGGCCCAGCAGTTTGCCGGCCTGTCGGACGACCCGACGGTGTTCCGGGCACACCTGACGCGCTTCCGCAGCCAGGATCGCTCGGCCCGTATTTCTGGTGAAGTCGAGAAGGAGGGGTTCTTCACGGGGCAGTACGCCGTGAACCCGTTCACGGGCGAGCGCGTACCGATCTGGGTGGCCAACTTCGTCCTCGGTGAATACGGTACGGGTGCAGTGATGGGCGTGCCCTTCGGCGACCAGCGTGACTTTGAATTCGCCCGCAAGTACGGGTTACAGATTCGTACGGTGATCGAGCAGCCGGAGCAGCCTCGTGTCGACCCCTCCACCATGAGCGAGGCCCTGCCGGCCGAAGGCATCCTGTGCCAGTCGGGTCCGTATGATGGCCTGCCATCCGGTGAGGCCCGCCGACAGATGACGGCCGACGTCGAGCGTCGGGGGATTGGCGAGGGCACGGTGCAGTACCGGCTCAAGGACTGGGGCATTTCCCGCCAGCGGTACTGGGGCACGCCGATTCCCATGATTCACTGCGCGTCGTGCGGTGTCGTGCCGGTGCCTGACGACCAGCTGCCAGTCACGCTGCCCAAGGTGGCGCAGTTCACCGGGCGAGGGGATTCACCACTGGCCAGCATTCCCGAGTTTCTGCACGCGGCGTGTCCGCGGTGCGGTGCGGCCGCGCGGCGCGAGACGGACACGATGGACACGTTCGTCGATTCGTCGTGGTATTTCTACCGGTTTGCCGACGCGCACAATGACCAGCGGCCCTTTGATCCCAGGAAGGTGGGCTACTGGGCGCCGGTCGACTTCTACAGCGGCGGTATCGAGCACGCCATCCTGCACCTCATTTATTCGCGCTTCTTTGCCCGGGTGTTCCGTGACCTCGGGATGGTCGACCACAGCGAACCGTTCACGCACCTGCTGACGCAGGGGATGGTCCTGAAGGACGGCGCGGTGATGTCGAAGTCGAAAGGCAATGTCGTCGACCCCGACACCATGCTGCAGAAGGTCGGTGCCGATGCACTTCGGCTCTACGTGATGTTTGTCGCTCCGCCCGAAAAGGAAGTGGAGTGGACCGACTCGGGGCTCGACGGCAGTTTCCGCTGGCTGGCACGCGTGTGGCGCATCGCCGATCAGTGGCGCGAGGAGGCGCTGGTGGCGGGGCCGCTCGAATCACACGCCCTGACGTCTGATGAACGGACGCTGCGGCGCAAGACCCATGACACGATCCGTCGCGTCACCATCGACATCGATCAGCGCAAGCAGATGAATACGGCCGTGTCGGCCATGATGGAACTGGTCAACGACCTGTATGCGTTCACCGACAAAGGTGAGCGGTCGACCCAGGCCGGGGCCGTGGCACGCGAAGCGATCGAATCGCTGGTGCTGCTGCTGTCGCCGTTCGCGCCGCATACGGCAGAGGAGCTCTGGGAGCAGTTCGGCCATCAGCAGGGGCTGGGCTCGGCGAGATGGCCCGTCTTCGATGCTGAGGCGGCACGCGCGGAGATGCTGGTGCTCCCGGTGCAGGTGAATGGCAAGGTGCGCGGACGCATCAGCGTGGCGCCTGAGGCGGATGCAGGCGAGGTGGAAGCCGCCGCCCTGCAGGCGTCGTCGGTCGTGCCTCATCTCGAGGGGCGCACGGTAAAGAAGATCGTGATCGCGCCAGGACGGCTCGTCTCGATTGTGGTGGCCTGATGACTGCACTGTCACTGACCCGCCGCCGGTGCCTCGCCCTGCTGCCCTCACTGGTGGCGGGCGGCTGCGGCTATACGCTGGCCGGGCGCGGGCAGTATCTGCCGTCGTATATCACCGCCATCAGCGTGCCTCCGTTTGCGAACACGACCCCCATTCCACTGATTGACCAGATTTTCACCAACAAGGTGCGGACGGAGTTCCAGAACCGTGGGCAGTATCGGGTCGTCACGGGCGAGACCGGTGCCGACGGGCTTGTCAAGGGCACCATCACCGGGCTGAGCACAGCCCCAGTGGCGTTTACCGCCTCACAGCTTGCCCGGCGGCTTCGCATCAGCGTGATTCTGGCGGTCTCTTTTGAAGACCTTCGGCAAAAGAAGGTCCTCTGGGAAAATCCGGCGCTCTCGTTTGCCGATGAGTACGAACTGGCGAGCCCCGGCAGCCTCGGCGGTGACGCCGGCGCATTCATCGGCCAGGAGACCGCCGTGCTCGACCGCCTCGGCGACGACTTCGCCCGGAACGTCGTGACGGCGATTCTCGAGGCCTTCTGACCCATGACGCCGGCGCAGCTCAAGGCCGCTGTGTCGAAGGGCGAGGCCAGTCCGCTCTACCTGCTGGAAGGCGCCGACGCTCAGGCGCGCCATGACCTGTCCCAGGTCTTCCTGACGCTGGTCGACGAAGGGCTCCACGCGTTCAATGTGGAATCGGTGCACGCGGCCGATGCGACCTCGGCGTCCGTGCGCGATCAGATGCTGTCGTCGCTTATCGCCTCGGCGCGCACGCTGCCGATGATGGCCCCGCGGCGGGTGGTTCTGGTGTACGACGCTGATCGACTGCTCTCGCCGAAGCGTGGCCGCGAGGACGACACCGAGGTGCTGCCGCTGGCTGACGGCCCCGTTGCGGGTCGCGGTCGGAAACGGGCCCCGGCTCCGCTGACGCCCGCCGAGGCGTTTGAGGAGTATCTGCAGAAGCCGGAGCCCATGACCACGCTGGTGCTGGTGGCGGGCCCGCTCGATGCGTCGCGCCGGCTCGTCAAGCAGGTCAGATCGCATGCCATAGCCGTCGACTGCGGCACGATTGACAACGTGGACGATGCTGCCGTCTGGATTCGAAACCGGCTGGCGGCCGACGAACTGACCCTTGAGCCGAGGGCACTGCAGCGCCTGCTGCATGCGACCGGGCTGAACCTGGCCCGCATTCGCGCGGAAATCGAAAAGCTGGTCCTGTATGCGGCAGGTGAGTCTGCCATCACCGAGCGGCACGTGCGGGATCTCGTGCTGCCTGAGGCCGAGCCTGGTGAGGGGTTCGCGATGGGAACGGCCATCTGGAACCACGATGTGCGCGGCGCGCTGAGTGAAATCGCCGCGCAGTTGGAGGCCGGTGCGCAGCCCCCGATGGTGCTGGGACAGATTCGGGCGGCGGCCGTCAGAATGCGTCCGGAGACCCGCATACGCCGGGCGATGGATCTCGTCCTGCAGACGGACCTGGCCCTGAAGACGTCCGGGGGAACGCCTCGCCACCTGCTGGAGCGGCTCGTGGCCGAATTGTGCGGGAAATAGACAAACGCCGGGGACGTGAGGACCCATCGGCGTGTTGACGAATGGTTGGCGGGGACGCCCCCGACGATCAGGCGGCGGCTGACGACAGCCGGGCCACGAGGCGCGACTTGTAGCGGGCAGCGGTATTGCGGTGAATGATGCCCTTGGTGGCCATCTTGTCGACCAGTGACTGCACGCCTTTCATCTGACCGCGGGCGCCGTCGACGTCGTTGGTGTCGAGGGCCTTGCGGATGGCCTTGAGCCCAGTACGCAGGCGCGACCGCAGGGCACGGTTCGCTTCATTCCGCTTGATGTTCTGCCGGTTGGCCTTGAGGGCCGACTTGGTTCGCTTTGCCACGTGTCTTTATCCTCTGAATCGGGTCATCTGTAACACCGAATTATACCACGACGAGCGGCCGCACGATACCTTCAACCGCTGCCAGCATCGCCTCGATCTGGGCCTGGTCCTTGCCTCCGGCCTCGGCGAAGTCGGGACGACCACCGCCGCCGCCGCCCACCAGCGGTGCCAGTGTCTTGACCAGTTGCCCGGCCTTGACCCGGTTGGTCAGATTCGGAGTGACGCTGGCCACCATGGCGACCTTGCCGTCAGCCGTGGGGCCGGCAAGGAAGATCACACCGCACGCCAGGGTCGACTTGATCTGGTCAGCCACTGAGCGTAGCAGGTCCTTCGAGGCCTCGTCCACTCGCTGCACGACGAGGGTCACCTCGCCCATCTGCACGCGGCTGCCATCGGCCACCGACTGGCCGGCCGCCGCCCTCGCCAGTTTCCGGTCGCGATCTTTCACGGTTTTCTCGAGCTGTTCGATGCGAGCCTCGAGGCGTGCCAGCACATCGTCGGTTCCCGCGTTCAGGTATCCGCGGATCCGGTCAAACTCAGTCAGCCGTGGCCGCGCAAACTGCAGAGCGCCGGTACCCGTCTGGGCCTCAATGCGCCGCACCCCGGCGGCTACGCCCGATTCCTCAGTGACCAGCAGCATACCGATCTCCCCGGTCGCCCCGACGTGCGTGCCGCCACAAAGTTCCGTCGAAAAGTCACCGTCGCCCACCTGCACCACACGCACGCGGTCGCCGTACTTTTCGCCGAAGAGGGCAGTCGCTCCCGCTGCGATCGCGTCCCGGGTGTTCTTCACGCTGGTCTGTACGGATTCGTTTCGCATGATCGACGCGTTGACGAGGGTTTCGACGCGCGTCACTTCTTCTGGCGTGAGAGGGGCAAAGTGCACGAAGTCAAAGCGCAACCGGTCGGGGGCCACAAGCGAGCCGGCCTGTTTCACGTGCGGCCCGAGCACCGTGCGCAGCGACGCGTGCAGCAGGTGGGTCGCGGTGTGGTTGCGGCGCGTGGCCTGTCGTGTGTCGACATCGACCACGGCCGTCACTGTGGTGCCGGTATGCAACGGGTCCGTGCCTGCGGACACCCGATGAAGCCGGGGCAGGCCCGGAGCAAGCCGCAGCACGCCTGACACCGTGCGCACGCGAGTGCCGTCAGTCGTGGTGAGTGCGCCATGGTCGGAGACCTGGCCGCCCGCCTCCAGATAGAAGGGCGTCGCCGCCAGGCACACATACCCTTCGGCGTCTGCCGCGAGCGTCGACACCTGCCGACGGTCGATATCAAACACCGCCAGTACCTCAACATCTGTCAGTCGGGTGTGTGCATAGCCATCGAACTGGTCGCCGACGCGCACGAGGGCCTCGCGGTCGTCGTCCGATCGAAACACCACATCGTCGACCTTGCGTGTCTCGAAGCCGCTGCGTGCGCGGGCCTTGTCACGCTGTGCGGACATTTCGCGCTCGAAACCGTCGGTATCGAACCGGACCCGCTGGTGCGCGGCAAGGTCTTCGATGAAGTCGCGGGGTAACCCGAAGGTGTCATACAGCTTGAAGGCGTCCTCGCCTCCAAGCACGCCGGAACCTGCCGCTGCCCGCTCGATCGCGTCCTCGAGGCGCGGCAGCCCACCGGTCAGCACGGCGTCAAAGCGCTCTTCTTCGCCCCTGACGACCTGGCGCACGGCGTCACAACCGGCCTTCAGTTCCGGATAGGCATCGCCCATCTCGTGCACGACAATATCGACGAGTCGGTGCAGGAACGGCTCCTGCAGGCCCAGCTTGCGCCCGTGCCGCATTGCGCGCCGCATGATCTTGCGCAGCACATAGCCGCGCCACTCGTTCGAGGGCACGACGCCGTCGGCAATCAGGAAGGTCATGGCCCGCAGGTGATCGGCCACGACACGCATCGAGATGTCGTTGGGTGCCATCGTCCCCTGGTAGGTGAGGCCCGCGAGGGTGGCTGTGGCGGAGAGAAGGGGGGTGAAGAGCGGCGACTCGTAGTTCGACACCGCGCCATTCATGAAGGCCGACACGCGTTCGAGGCCCATGCCGGTATCGATGGAGGGCGCGGGCAGCGGCGTCAGCAGCCCGGACTGGTCGCGATCGAATTCCATGAACACGTTGTTCCAGATTTCCACGAACCTTACGCCTTCGCCTTCGACCTCGTCCGTCCAGCAGGTCAGCGGTCCGATTTCGGGAGCGCGGTCGAAGTAGATCTCGGAACAGCGACCGCAGGGCCCGGTATCGCCCATGGCCCAAAAATTGTCCGCCATGCCCAACTCGCCGATGTGATCGGTTGGCAGGAAGTCTCGCCAGCGGCGGTAGGCCTCATCATCGCGGGGAATGCCCGGGGCGCCTTTGAAGACCGTGGCATACAGGCGCGCGGGATCGATGCCCCACTCGCGCGTCAGCAGGTTCCACGCCAGTTCGATGGCCTCCTGCTTGAAGTAGTCGCCGAACGAAAAATTCCCGAGCATCTCAAAGAACGTGTGGTGGCGTGGCGAGGGGCCGACGTTGTCGAGATCGTTGTGTTTGCCGCTGACGCGCATGCATTTCTGTGCCGTGGTGGCCCGCGCATAGTCGCGCCGCTCGCGTCCGAGAAACAGGTCCTTGAACTGGTTCATCCCCGCATTGGTGAACAGCAGGGTTGGATCGTCGCCGGGCACCAGCGGGGCGCTGGGCACCACAAGGTGACCCTGACGCTCGAAATACTTCAGAAAGGAGGCGCGAATCGCGTTCGGATGCACACCGGTATTTTACCGGGATTCCTCGGTCACCTCATCGGCCGAGACGCTTGAGTACGCCGTCGAGCGGAAACCCCTGCTGGACAAGTGCCCGGATCAGCCGGTGCCGTGTGCGGTCATCAAGGGTCGCCGGTGCCTGTCCGCGCAGGCGACGGGTGAGGGCCTCGTCGAGTCTCGCATTGACATCCACCTCACGGAACGCCTCGGATATGGCACCGTCAATCAGGTCGTCCGCCAGCCCCATGGACCGCAGCCGTTGCCTGACACGCGCAGGGCCCCTGCGCCTGATGGAGGTTTCGAGGTGGGCGGCGGCGCGAGCGACACGGGCATCATCGAGGCTGCGCTGTTCCCGCAGGCGGGCGAGGGCGTCGTCGATCTGTTCCTCGGGGCATCCCCTGTGTCGGAGGCGGTCACGCAGCTGCGCCGTCGACCACTCGCGGCGTGACAGCATCACGAGCGCGGTCAGATACGCATCAGGCGGCGGGGAGGGGGCGTCCCCGTCCGGACCAGGAGTGCGGCGTCGCCGGAAGGCCATCAGCGGAGGGGCGGCTGCGCCTCGCGGCAGAACGGACACATATCCGCGCGCGCTGGCAAGGCCTTGTCACAGTGCCAGCAGAAGCGTGACTGCGGGGTTTCACGGGCCTTCAGACGGGTCTGGACATCCTGCATCGCACCGCGAGCAGGGGGGGGCACGCTGCCCGCGGCCCGCCAGGGACGCCGGGGGGCGAGGGCGGCGCGCGCGGCGAGCACCGCCTCGAGCAATTCTCCGGCCCGTTGATACCGGTCGGTCACTGCGGGTTCGAGGGCCCGCATGACGATGTCGGCAATCGACTTGGGTAGGCGAGGATTCCGGACGCGCGGCGGCGTGGTGAGTTCGCCCCGCATCAGGCGGTCGAGGTCGCGTGGGGCCGGTGGCTGATACGGCATGCTGCCGGTCAGCATCTGGTACATCGTGACCCCCATCGAGTAGACATCTGATGCAAAGACAGCCTTGCCGTGGAACTGTTCGGGGGCCATGTAGGGCGGACTGCCGATGACCGTCGTACCGTGCGCGGCGATCTCAAGGAACCGTGAGGTGCCGAAGTCGGCCACCTTGCAGAGTCCCTGGTCGGTGATCAGCACGTTGCCGGGACGCAGATCGCGGTGGATGACGCCCTGTTGCTGCGCGTGGTCGAGGGCATTGCAGATCTGGCAGGTGAAGTCGAGTGCCTGGGTGAGTTCCAGAGCGCCTTCGCGGTCGAGCAGGGTCTCGAGCGTCTCCCCGGGTACATACTCCATGACGATGAAGAAGACCTCATCCTGGCGTTCGGCGGTGAGGACAGTGACGATGTTCGGATGGGCGAGCGAGGCCAGCAGGCGGGGTTCGCGCAGCAGTTCGCTGAAATCGGCGCTCTGCCGATGCGGCACCTTGAGGGCGACCTTCTTGTCAATCCAGGTGTCTTCCGCGAGGTAGACCGCGCCGAACCCACCGCTGCCCAGGGTCGATACGATGCGGTACTTGCCCACCGTCTGGCCGCGGAAGAACATTTCGGGCAGTATACCGGCAGCGACGGGCGTTACAGACACATGCCGGGCCGCGCATACAATCGTCAGGTGCTTCCGCGGTTTTACCTTCCCGCCATGGATGCCTCAGGACGGGGTCTGCTCCCTGAGGATGAGGCGACGCACCTGACTCGGGTGCTGCGGTTGGGCGTCGGTGCGGCGATCGAGGTCTTCGATGGCCGGGGCGGCGTGTGGACGGCGACCGTGGCTGAGGTGTCGCGCCACGAGGTGGCGGTGCAGTCCGGTGTCCCGGTAACCGCGCCTGTTGAACCCCGGGTGCGGCTGCGACTGGTGGCGTCCGCGCTCAAGGGCGACAAGCTCGATGACGTTGTGCGGGATGCGGCGATGGTGGGCGTTCATGACATTCAAGTGGTGGTCACGCAGCGCAGCGAACTCTCGATGGCCGCATTGCTCCGATCGGGCCGCGCCGAGCGCTGGCGACGCATTGCCGTGTCCTCGCTGAAACAGTGTGGCCGCTCGGTGCTGCCGACCGTGCCTGATCCGGTGACGCTGACGCAGTGGGCATCTACGGAACCCACGGGCCTGCTGCTCGTGATGTGTGAACCAGCGGCCGGACAGGGCCGCCGCATCAGCGACGTACCGAGAGCGGCCGAGGTCACTCTGGTCGTGGGCCCTGAAGGTGGGTGGACCCCCGAGGAACTGGCACTGTTGACGGAGCTGGGGGCGGTCGCCGTGAAGTGCGGCGGCCTCACGCTTAGGGCAGACGCTGCCGCGCTGGTCGGGGTCGCGGCACTCTGTGAGGGCTGGCAGGTGTGGTAGGAGGAGGGATGATGAGACGCGTACGGATGGCGGGTTGTGTGTTGGCCCTGGTGGTGGCGTCGATGCCGTCGATGTCGGCACAGGATCCGGTAGCGACATTCTCGATTCTTGGGTACGACCCGGCCACGGGAGAAGTGGGGGGCGCGGTACAGTCGCGCGTCTTCAGCGTCGGGAACGGCGTCCTGTGGGCCGAGGCCGGCGTGGGTGCCGCTGCGACGCAGGCCATTGTCGATGTGAGCTACGGACCCAGGGCGATCGAGCTGCTGCGCGCCGGCCTGCGACCCGAGGCGATTATCCGCGCCATCTGGGACAGTGATCCTGACCCGTCACCTCAGCAGTGGACCAAGGAGGGGCGGCAGTTCGCCGTGATCAACCAGCGAGGCGAGACTGCGGTCTATACAGGCCCGAAGGCCAGCACCTGGGCAGGCCATGCGCAGGGAAAGTACGCGACGGCGCAAGGGAACATTCTTGCGGGCAAGGCGGTGGTCGACGGGATGATTGCCGCCTTCGAGTCGACCTCCGGTCACCTGTCCCAGCGGTTGGTGGCCGCGCTCGAAGCCGGTCAGCAGGCGGGCGGTGACACGCGTGGAATGCAGTCGGCGGCCATCCTCATCGTCGGCAAGGGCCAGGGAGTGTGGCTGAACAACGATGTCGTCATGCGCTTGCAGGTGGATGACAGCGGACAGCCGATTGCCGAGCTGCGGCGTCTGGTGACGTCGTGGAACGCGCGCAGGGCCAAGGGGCAGCAGCGCGCCGTCACGACGCCGCGTCCATAAGCAACAGCCCCACCCAGCGGTGGGGCTCAGGTGAGTTGCAGCGCCACCCAGGTGGCTTCTTCGAGCCGGGCCCGCGGCTGCAGGGGCAGGAAGGCCCGGGCCACCTCGGGCTCTTCCTCGCGATCAAATCCGCTGATGACGAGCGTGCCACCCGGCCTGACGAGTCGCCTGAGCTCGGCCGCGGTGGTGCGCAGCATGCCTCCCGTCAGATTGGCACACACAATGTCTGCGGGTGCATAGGGTGTCTGCCTGAAGTCGGCCCTGACGAACTGCACGACCGGCGGCAGGGGATTGAGCCGTGCACTGGTCAGGGCCGAGTCAATCGCATCCTGATCGACGTCAACACCGATGACCTCGCTGGCGCCCGAGAGCGCGGCGGCTATGGCCAGCACACCTGACCCCGTCCCCATGTCGAGCACTCGGCGTCCGTCACAGGGCAACGACGACAGCAGCGCCAGGCACATGCGCGTCGTGGGGTGATGGCCTGTACCGAATCCCATCGACGGCTCGATGACGATGACGGTGGTGTCGGGGGCCGGAGACTCCGGAACCTGCCAGGGGGGCGCGATCATGAAGCGCCCGGCGGTGACGGCCGTCAATGATGCCTGCGACCGTGCGGCCCAGTCATCATCGGGCACGTAGACCGGCGTGAGTGTCAGCTCGGGCATCGCTGCTGTGATGTCGGCTGCCGCCTCGCGCCGCGCCGCGTCGTCCGCGAAGAAGACCCGCCACCGAAGCGGCGTGGGAGGCGGTTCCGGGATCGGTGGAAATGTCGGATCCCAGAGTCCGCCAGGGGGCAGCGGCCGTTCGGCTAGGTCTTCGATGGCCAGGGGCGAGTGGTCGTCGAGCACCACCGGGAGCAGATCGTCGACGCCGGCAGGTACGTCGACGGCGGGCGCTTCGATTTGCAGCGCGTACCACAGCCGGCTCATCGGAACAGCTTCGAGAAGATGCTTTCCGATTCACTCTCGTCTGAGGTGCGCACCGGACTGTGATTTTCGGGGGCCAGGGTCGCCGCCAGCTGCTCGAGCAGCGCCCGCTGTTCCTTCGAGAGCTTCTTCGGTACGGTGCCCCGCACGGTGACCAGCAGATCGCCGCGTACACGATTCCCCCCGATGTCGGGCATACCCTTCCCCTTGATCTTCAGGGTTGAGCCCGGCTGCGTCCCCTCGGGGATGCGCAGCAATTCGCCGGCGTCGATGCCTGCCACATCAAGCTCACCACCCAGGGCGAGCGTGGTCATTGCGACGGGAATCTCACAGATCAAGTCGTTGCCGTTACGCCGCAGGAACTCGTGTTCGCGCACGTGAATGACCACGTACAGATCTCCCGACGGCCCTCCCTGCGACCCGGCCTCGCCCTCGCCAGTGAGGCGCATACGCTGCCCGGTGGCGATGCCAGCCGGCACCTTCACGGTAAGCTTGCGCTGCTGGGTGACCGTGCCCTGTCCCGCGCAGGCCTTGCAGGGCTTCTGAATCACCTTGCCGGCACCGCGGCACTGCCCGCAGGTGCGTGCCATAGTGAAGAATCCCTGCTGATACCGGAGCTGCCCCGCGCCGCGGCACTGCGGACAGGTCGTGGCGGTGGTTCCAGGGGCCGCGCCCGAGCCCGTGCAGGGATCGCACGTTTCCTGTCGGGGAATCTGAATGGCGATGTCGGCGCCTCGGGCCGATTGCAGAAAGTCGATCTCCATGTCGTAGCGGAGGTCGCTGCCGCGCTGCGGACCGGAGCGCCGGCGACCGCCGCCGAGGGCGTCGCCAAAGCCAAAGATGTCGCCGAGTCCGCCGAAGATGTCCTGGAAGTCGGCGAAGATGGTCGGATCGACGCCGCCTGGCCCGCCGGCGGCGCCACCCACGCCTGCATGACCGAAGCGATCGTAGCGCGCGCGCTTGTCTGCATCGGCAAGCACGGCGTAGGCCTCGGCCGCTTCCTTGAACTTTTCCTCCGCGTCCTTGTCGCCGGGGTTGCGGTCGGGATGGTACTTGAGCGCCAGCTTGCGATACGCGGCCTTGAGGTCCGACTCGGCCGCGCCTCGTGCGACCCCGAGCACGTCGTAGAAGTCGCGCTTGCTCACGACGAAACCTTGGCGACCCGCACCATGGCCGGACGCAGCAGACGATCGCCCAGCAGATAGCCCTGCTGCAGCACCTGCACGACTTCACCGTCGCGGGCTCCGGCTACCTCGTCGTAGGACACCGCCTGATGGTGATGCGGATTGAAATCCTTGCCGAGGGCGTCCACCTCGGTCACGCCGCGTTTGCGGACCAGGTCGTGCAGGGCCTTGTGAATCATCTCGACGCCGGTCTTGTAGGGACGGGCGGCCTCTGGCGTCTCAATCCTAAGGGCCCGGTCGAAATCGTCCATGACGGCGAGCAGGTCGCCCAGCACGTCGGCGGCGGCCCACTCGGTGAACTCCTTCCGTTCACGCTCGATGCGCTTGCGGAAGTTGTCGAACTCTGCGGTCTTGCGCAGCAGCCGATCGTAAAGGTCGTCGCGCTCCTGCTGCAGCGCATCGGCCGGGGGCTGCGGAGCCGGCGAGCCATGGCCGTCGGGAGCAGGAGCAGTGGAGGGGTCGTGGAGTGCGTCGTGGGTGTTCATGACAATCCGTTACTGCACGTCGCGCAACACACGGGCGACAGCCAGCGCGGCGATGTCGACCGCGGCAATCGCGCGGGAATACTTCATGCGGGTGGGGCCGATGACGCCGACCGTGCCTGTGCCGCGCCCATCGAAGTAGGTGGAGGCGATGAGGCTGAACGGTCGCATCTCTGGGTCGTTGTGTTCGGTGCCGATGACCACGGTGAGACCGGGGCCATCGATGTATTCGTTCAGCAGGCGCACGAGCCGCTGTTTCTCCTCGACCATGCGCAGCAGCGCGCGCAGCGTCGCCGGGGCGATGCCGCTGACCGATACGACCTGCTCGAGCAGCGTCGAGGCGCCGTCGATGTACACGGTCGTGGGCCCCTGCAGGGTGTCGAGGGACTGGTTCGCCAGACGGAAGGCTAGGCCCAGCAGCTGGTCGTAGAGCGTGCGCTCCTCGCGCAGGCGGGCGCGCACCCCGGCCCTGACGTCCTCAAGCGGCCGACCTGAGAACTGCTCGTTCAGATACTGTGCGGCATGACGCAACTCGTCGAGGCTGACCCCTTCGCCGATGTCGACGGTCTTCTGGGAGACCTGGTTGCCGCGGGAGACCATCACCACCAGGATGCGCGTGCCGCTCAGCGGCACAAATTCGATGCGGTAGAAGACCGCGTGCTCGTTGGCCGGGGCGATGGCGAACCCCACGTGCCTCGACGATGCAGACAGGGCGTGCGACGTGGACGAGAGCAGATCGTCGATGAGGGGTTGCGCGCCGGCTTCCTGTCGGATGCGGGCTTCAATGCCAGTGGCGTCGCGCGCGGTGCGCCGGCTGTCGAGCAGCTGGTCGACGTAGAAGCGGTAGCCCAGGTCGGTCGGCACCCGGCCGGCCGAGGTATGGGGCTGCCAGACGTAGCCCATGTCTTCCAACTGCGCGAGGATGTTCCTCACCGTCGCCGACGACACGGTGATGCCGAGTCGGGGCAACAGGGTCGCTGAGGCCACCGGTTCGCCGGTTTCGATGTACTCGCGCACAAGCGCGGCCAGCACGCGGCGCGTACGGTCAGAGAGGGCGGGCGCGATCATTGGCAGTCGCTACGGGAGACTGCCAACAGTATAGCAGGCCGCGGCCGGCTATCGGCTCATGCGCGGCATCCAGCGCAATGAGGCATCGGCCAGGGCCGTGGCCCGACCCCGGCGGACCGCGACCAGCTCGGCCACGATGCTGACGGCGATTTCCTGGGGGGTGACTGCCCCGATGTCGAGGCCGATGGGGGCGTGCACGTGCGAGAGGTCTTCCAGCGTGGTCTGACCGTGGGCGAGCAGCTGTTCGTAGATGCGCGCCACCTTGGCCCGGCTGCCGATGAGCCCGAGATACCGCAGCGGCCGGCTGGCCAGGGCCTGCAGGGCGTCAAGGTCATGCCGGTGTCCGCGCGTGACAATGACCGCGTAGGCCGAGCTGGGCAGGGTGGTCGACGCCAGCCAGGTCGGAATGTCGTCGACGACCACCTCGGCGGCCTCGGGGAAGCGCTCGCGGTTGGCGAATGCCGCACGGTCATCGACGACGTGCACCTCGAAGCCGGCATCGGAGGCGAGGCGGCCGAGGTAGAAGCCCACGTGACCTGCACCGAAGACGTAGAGGGCCGGTGGCGCTTCGAGCGGCTCGATGAACACTTCCATCTGCCCGCCGCAGACCAGGCCAGTGTCTTCCGCGAAATCGTCGTTCAGGTCGTACGTGGCGCAGATGGCCTTTCTGGTGCGCAGAGCGTCTCGGGCCTTGAGCAGGGCGTCATTCTCGTAGCAACCACCTCCGATGGTGCCCACGGTGCGGCCATCGGCAAAGACGAGCATCTTCGCGCCGACGCGCTGCGGGGTGGAACCGTTTGACGAGACGATGGTGATAAGGGCCACGTCGTCGCCCCGTGTGAGCGCCTCGCCAATCGCGGCAAAGATTTCGTGGTTCACAGCGCGATTATACGTGCCGGCCTACCACTGGTGCAGGCGGCACAGTTCCCAGGGTTCGGTGCCAGACAGGAAGACCTCGGTCATGGTGCGCGGGCAGTTGGGAGTGGTGAGGAGGCCTGTGTCGCGATCGATATCGGCGATGGAAATGCCCTCGGGGGCTTCGAAGGGCAGATTGGGACGTCCGGCGAGGGCCTGCTTCATGAAGTCGGTCCAGATGGGCGTCGCGGCCTGCGAGCCGCTGAGACCGAGCGGCTGGTTGTCGTCGAAGCCGACCCAGACGACCGCGAGCACCTCAGGGGTGAAGCCGACAAACCACGCATCACGCAGATCGTTGGTCGTGCCCGATTTGCCGGCAGCATCCAGCGTGAAGCCTGCGCTGCGCGCGCTGGCCCCGGTGCCTTCGTTGATGACGCTGCGCATCATGTGGGTCACCAGATACGTGGTGTCTGGGCGGGCGACGACCGGCCCGGTGCGCGCTGGCGGTCGCAGGTCGTCAGTGCCGCTGCGCACGCGCGTGATGCCCGACAGCGGGGCAATGGTGCCGCCGTTGCCGAAGAGCGTGTAGGCGGTGGCCACTTCGAGCGGCGTCAGTTCGGACACCCCGAGCGCGATCGATGGGTACCCTGTCACTTTGTCAGGCCCCACTCCGGTGCGGTTCCACAGGTCGGCCACGCGGTCGAAGCCGATGGCCTCGGCGACCTTGATGGCTACCATGTTCTTGGACAGCGCCAGCGCGCGGCGCAGTGTGATAAGCCCCTCGTATTCGTTCTCGAAATTCCCCGGCGCCCACTCTTCGTTTCCGTAGGTCCAGACGGTAGGCTCGTCATTCATGAGGGTCGCCGGAGTCAAATCGGTGCGTCCCTCGGACGCGGCGTGCTCGAAGGCGGCGAGATAGACAAACGGCTTGAAGGTCGAACCGGGCTGGCGTCGTGCCGACACGGCGCGATTGAACTGCGACTGGTTGTACGACCGTCCGCCCACCATCGCAAGAATGTCACCGGTGCGGGAATCGACGGCGACCAGAGCCGCCTGGGGCCCCCGTTTCTTGCGGCCACGGCGCGTGAGGGTCTCGTCGACGCGGGTCAGGCCAACCCGGATTGCCTCCTGGGCTGCGCGCTGCATGTTGAGGTCGAGGGTTGTGTACACCTCGAGGGCAGCCGTGCGGTCGGTGACGCCCGGAAACCACTCATCAAGCACCGGGCCAATGTAGTCGACGAAGTAGGGGGCCTCGTTGTCGATGGCCCGCGGCACGACCGTCACCGGTTCGGCGGCCGCGGCGCTGGCCGCAGCCTCGGTGATGTATCCGGCATCGACCATGGCCCGCAGCACCACGTTGCGCCGGTCACGCGCACGGTCGGGGTTGCTGAAGGGCGAGTGGTTGGAGGGCGACTGAATCACGCCGGCGAGCAGGGCGGCTTCCGCCAGCGAGAGATTGGTCACATCCTTGCCGAAGAAGGTGCGCGAGGCCTCGGCCATGCCGTGGATGGCAAACGACCCCCGATGTCCGAGGTAGACCTCGTTGAGGTAGAGCTCGAGAATGTCGTCCTTGCTGGCCTTGGTTTCGAGGATGAGGGCCACGAACTGCTCGACGACCTTGCGCTTCAGGGAGCGCTGGCCCGATTCGATTTCCTCAGCCATTTCCTCCGTGAGAAAAAAGTTGCGGGCCAGCTGCTGCGTGATCGTACTGGCCCCGACCAGGTAGCCGCGGGTGCCGCGCAGGTTGGTGACCAGAGCCCCGACCATGCGAATCGGGTCGACACCGGGGTGGTAGTAGAACCGTCGGTCTTCAATGGCCAGCACGGCGCGCTGCACCTGCGCGGGGATGGCATCGAGGGCGACGCGGCGTCGGCGCTCGCGCGGGCCCGTGATCAGCGAGGTGAGGGCCGGGGGATCGAGCGAGACCTCCGGAGCGGCGGCGTCCTCGATCATGATCGTCGCGATGCGAGCGGGCGGCGGCGGTTGGGCAGGCGGGGCCTTGGGCCTCTGGGGGGGCGGTGGCAGGGTAAAGTCGACGGACACGGCTTTACCTGCGAAGTCACCGGAACGCGGCCTGAACCGGAGTCGCCGGCCTTCGACGGAGAATTCACCCGGGCCATCGGCCGACGGTCGCTCGGCATAGCCGACATCGTTGAGCCGCGTAACCGCGTCGCTCGGGCTCAGCACCTGGCCCGTGCGGAAACGCAGGGGGCGGGCGAAGACGCGGGGAATGACCCGGTCACGTTCACCGGCCAGTCGCTCGTCGATGACGTGCGAGAACTGGACGAAAAAATAGGCGAACGCTGCCAGAAAGACGACCAGCCCGACCAGCGAGAGTCCGCCGAGCACTCTCACCGTCCGGTAGCGGACGACCGCGAGGGGACCCGAGGCGGGGTATGTCACAGCGGGCGCCGGCGGCTCAGATGCTCAGCACGTGATGCTGGCCCATCGCGAGTGGCAGCGACTCGAGCAAGCGGGGAACCAGGGCATCGCCGTAACGGTTAACGAACCAGACGAGGCCCACCTCGCGTTCCTGGGAGTGCCCAAGAGGAAAGGTGAGGGCGCGGGTACGCTGGAACTGGCGTCGCAGGGTTTCGTCTTTGCGCTTGGCGGCGTGGATGACCTTGGTGTGCAGCGTGTGCATCTCGTGCTGCAGGCGACCCTGTGTGGTCCGCACCGTGCCTTCCAGCGTGACGTCGACCTGTGGGACGACGCGTATTAGCTGTTCGAGCTCGTCGCTGATGCGGGCGGCGGCCGAGGTCAGGGCGGCCTCGACCGTGGGCGGCAGTTGGGCTTCGAGCAGGTCGTTCAGCGAGCGTTCGTCCTGCGCCTGGAAGGCGGTGATTGGCAGCGCGTGCTTGCGGATGAACCGCAGCGAGGCCGAGTCGACCAATGTCGCCGTCGCCCGCTGATACATAAGCGGCATGGCAATGCCGAAGTGCTCGTAGATGCCGCGCAGCTGGCCGAGGTAGGCGAGTTCGTTGGGGCCGGCCACGTAACAAATGGTCGGAAACAGCGTGTCCTGCACAATCGGTCGCAGCAGCACATTGGGGCTGAAGTGCTGGGGGTGCGTCTGGCACTCGTCGAGCAGCTGTTGCTGGGTGAGGGTCCGGTCGCCGATCGTCACCGTGCCGCCCTGCATGCGGATGGCCTGACGGCCCTGGCCGAGGTGGAAGAGCGCCACGGCCCCGTCCTGCGGCGTGACCTGTGCGTGGTATCCCGCTGCCTTGAGTGCCTCGCCGGCCTGTGTGGCCAGCGCGGCGGTCGTCCCCGGCGCGCGGCACTCGCGAGTGAACACCTGCGACGCCAGCGGCTTGGTGGCCGGATCGGACGAGTCGTAGACCACAAGGCCATGCGGGCCGAGCACGGTGTCGAGCCACCGGCCGAAGGCATCGGCCACCCCGTGCCCTGGCGCGTAGGCGCGGCGGAGGGCCTCGAGCGTGGTGGCGGTGAATTCGGTCACCGGCAGGGCAGCGGCCAGGTGGTCGAGCGTGGCCGCCAGCGACTCGTTGAACCGGAGGCGTGCAATCGGCTCGTGCCCTGCGCCGTCGACGTCGGCGGCTCTGACACTGACGGCTGCCACATCAGCGTCAAGGACCGTCGTGCCCGAGACCTCAGGCCAGTCGTGGTCTTCGGCGTCGATCCAGAACACGGGCACGACCGGCACACCGTGGGCGGCTTCGACCCCGGACGCCAGCTTCATCGCGGTGAGTGCCTTGAGCAGTGTGAACAGGGGGCCGCCGAATAGGCCGGCCTGCTGGCCGGTGATGATCACACGCGTGTCGGGTTGCGACAGCCGTTGGGCCGCCGCCACTGCCTGCGGAGGTGCCTGCCGCCGGGTCAGCTGCGCCATCAGCGCGCGTGAGAGGGCCTCGGGCTGACGGGGCGTGGCCTGCGAACGGGCGATGGTGTCGCGCCACGCCTCCGGAGTGGATGGATCGCCCGCGAAAAACGCCGCGACTCGTGCGTACTGAAAGGCGTAGTCGGACGCCAGCGGACGAATCCACGGCAGCTCACGGAGGTCGACGGTCAGAGCGGGCACGGAGAGTGAGGATTCGACAGGCACCGACGCCCACTGTCGCAGACAGGACCGGGTGTGTCAACTCTCGCGTGGTAAACTCCTCGTCGATCACGTGACCGGGGAAGGTTCGCTCTTTGACGTTCCACCAGCGGCCATCGGCCGCTACCGTGTCCAGCATCCTCTTGGGGCCGGCACGTGCGGTCCCGTTTTCAGAGCCGACGCTCCCACGGGGGAGTCGGTCGCTATCAAGCTCCTGACCATTCCCATTCGGCCTGAACGCGTTGATGCGGTGCTTGACACTCTGCACCGGGTTGTCGCCGACGGCCTCGCGGTGGACGGGACCGTGACGCCTGTCGAGGCGGGTCTGCACGACGGGACGACGCCGTTTCTGGTGACGGCACTCGCGTCGGGCGACTCACTTGACGTGGCACTTCGTCGATTCGGTCCGGCCCTGCTCGTCGACGTGTTGCCGCGACTGGCCGTGCTGGCAGACGCGCTTGACCTCCTGGTGTCCCGTGACTTGCACCATGGGGCGCTGCACCCCAGGGACATCGTGGTCGACGAAGCCTCGACGCTGATGACTGGCGTCGGAGTGTGGCAGGCCCTCGCGGCGGGCGGCGTGCGGTTGCCACGGCGCAGTCCCTATCGGGCCCCGGAATTGGCCGATCTCGCTCTGAGTGGGGCGGGCGACCAGTTTTCGCTCGCGGCCGTGGCCTACGAGTGGATGACGGGACGGCGGTCTCCCGCAGCCTTTGTGGCGGGTGACATGGCGGCGTCGGTGGGCACGAGGCGTGAATCGCTCGGGGCGGTCTTCGCCCGGGCCATGCACCTCGACCCGGCGCATCGCTTTCCGACGTGCCGGGCATTCGTCGACGAACTGATGCATGTCGACAGCGGACGGACTGATGGGCCTGAGTCGTCGCGGGTCGCTGAGGAACGCCCGAGGCGTCGGCCACGGCCAGCAGCCGAGCCACTGCCGTTGCTGGCGCTGGACCTCGACGCACCCGCAGCGTCCGAGATGCCACTGCAGTCGGCGGACATTGACGCCGTCATGGCCGTGTCTGCGGCACTGCCGGACCTTCCGCTGCAATCGACGGGTCGTGATGACACACGCACCCTGTCTGAGGTGCCGATGGCCGATGCCGCGTCGGAATTCTCGGACGCGTGGCCCGTGGCACGTCTGGTGACGTCAGCTCCCACTCATCCCTCGGCTGACATCAGGGAGGAGCTCGAGGACGCCCGCTTGTCCGGGGACCACACCATGGCATCGGAATCCGGGACGGGAATGACGGACCATGACGAGGAGGCGCACCTGACGCCTGCGGCCTTTTCCGGGGTGCCGGCATTGCCAGTTCGTGGCACCGGGACTGCGGGCATGCGTCCGCCTCAGGAATCACCTTCTGAAACGCCGACGGCCGATGCCTGGATGGCTCGCCTGCTGCTGGTGGCATTTGGCGTGGCCCTGGGTGTGTCGATTGGCTATGCCACGTGGGGCTGGTCGGACGCGGAGCCGGGTGGAGGGCAGAGTGCGGCGATGCTGCCGGTGTCGACCGACGCGACGCCAGCGATGCCCGTGGCCGAACCGGTGGGGCGTCCGACCTCAGTGGCAGCCGAGGCAGGCACCGAATCTGCAAGAACCATCGAACCCGTCGCGGGGCCTCCGATTTCGGTCCCGGCAGCATCGGAGCGGTCGGCCTCAGTCGCCGGGAGTTCAGGGGCGTCAGACCTGCGGTCGGTCTCCGCATCTTCGGCGGCGCCAGCGGCGGCCCCGAAAAACCAGACACGGCGGCAGGTCCCGGCTGCGGGCCCGCGCGTGACGTCGGCGAGCCGCGGGGCGGTGCGCGCGTTGTCGACCCCGCCGGGGGCCATGGTCATGCTCGACGGCAAACTGGTGGGCAAGGCGCCCATGACCGTCCGCAATGTGACGCCTGGCTCTCACTCCATCGAATTCCGACGTCAGGGACATCGTCCGGTCACGCGACCCGTGCAGGTGAAGGCCGGTGCGACGGCGAGTGTCTCGGCGACGTTACCCCGTGCTCAGGAGCCTCAATGATTGCTGTGCTAGCGCTGGAAGATGGCACCTGCCTGACCGGCATCTCGGTCGGAGCACCTGGCGAGACCTCCGGTGAAGTGGTGTTCAACACGAGCCTGACGGGCTATCAGGAGGTGCTGACTGATCCCTCGTATGCCGGGCAGATTGTCACCATGACGGCCCCGCAGATTGGCAATTACGGCGTGGCGGCGGCCGACGAGGAATCGTCCCGGCCGCAGGTCGCCGGTTTTGTCATGCGCGATGCGTCGCCGCTGGCGAGCAACTGGCGGGCGCAGCACTCGCTGCGCGACTACCTCACGATGCACGGCATCGTGGCGATTGCCGATGTCGACACGCGGGCGCTGACGCGTCGGCTGCGATCGGGCGGCGTGCTGCGCGGCATCATCGCTACCGGCGCGGCGGCTCACGATATCGAGGCACTGGTGCAGCACGCGCGCCATATCACGCCGATGGAAGGCACCGACCTGGTCTCGACGGTTACCTGCGCCGCGCCGTACGACGTGACTCTGGGTGCCGAGGAACAGGCGGCTGACGCGGCGTTCGCTCTGCACCCCCCCCATCGTCCGGCGCGCCCCCTGCGTGTGGCCGCGTATGACTTCGGCATCAAGCGCACCATCCTCAGGCGTCTAGTGGCCCACGGATGTCAGGTGCGGGTGTTTCCAGCCTCGACGCCAGCCGCCGACGTGCTGGCGTGGCAGCCCGACGGCGTCTTCCTTAGCAACGGTCCCGGCGATCCGGCGGCGGTCAGCTATGCCATCAGCACGATCCGCACGTTGGTCGACGCCGATGTGCCCATGTTTGGCATCTGCCTCGGTCACCAGCTGCTCGGCCTCGCCCTAGGGGCACGCACCTACAAGCTCAAGTTCGGCCACCGCGGGGGCAATCACCCCGTGAAGAACCTCGACACCGGTGCCATCGAAATCACCGCGCAGAACCACGGATTTGCCGTCGACCCCGACTCACTGCCGGCCACCGCGCGGGTGACGCATCTGAACCTGTATGACGGCACCGTCGAGGGCCTGTGCCACCGGGAGCGCCCCATTACGTCGGTGCAGTATCACCCCGAGGCCGCGCCAGGACCGCACGACGCCGACTACCTGTTCCAGCAGTTCATCCAGCACATGGAAGCGCACTGAGCCATGCCGAGACGGACTGACATTCACCGCGTGCTGGTCATTGGATCGGGTCCGATTGTCATCGGTCAGGCCTGCGAGTTCGACTATTCGGGCACTCAGGCCCTGAAGGCCCTGCGCAGTGAGGGCATCGAGGTGGTGCTGGTCAATAGCAACCCGGCGACGATTATGACCGACCCGGAACTGGCAGACCGGACGTATGTCGAACCGCTGACGCCCGAGGCGCTGGAGAAGATCATTGCGGTCGAGCGTCCCGACGCGGTGCTGCCGACGGTGGGCGGACAGACCGCGCTTAACCTCGCCGTGCAGCTTGACGAGCAGGGCATCCTGGCCCGCTACGGGGTCGACCTGATCGGCGCACAGATTCCGGCGATCAAGGTTGCCGAGGATCGGCTCCTGTTCAAGAACGCGATGCAGGAGATTGGCATCGACATGCCGCGCAGCGCCGTCGTCAAGTCGATGGACGAGGCGCTGACGACGGTGGCCGAGACCGGCTTTCCGGCCATCATCCGTCCGTCGTTCACCATGGGCGGCGTCGGCGGCGGCATCGCGTATAACCTCGAGGAATTCCAGGAGATCGTGACGCGCGGGCTCAATCTGAGCCCGGTGCACGAGGTGCTCGTGGAAGAGTCGGTGATCGGGTGGAAAGAGTATGAGCTCGAGGTGATGCGCGACGGCGCCGACAACTTCGTGGTCATCTGTTCCATCGAGAACATCGATCCGATGGGCGTACACACCGGCGACAGCATCACGGTCGCTCCGGCACAGACGCTCACCGACCGCGAGTATCAGCGCATGCGCGATGCGGCGCGTCGCATCATCCGCCGCGTCGGTGTCGAAACGGGTGGCTCGAACATCCAGTTTGCGGTCAACCCGGCCGATGGCCGCATGACCGTCATCGAGATGAACCCGCGCGTGTCGCGGTCGTCGGCGCTGGCGTCAAAGGCGACCGGGTTCCCGATCGCGAAGATCGCCGCCAAGCTGGCGCTGGGCTACAGGCTCGACGAGATTCCCAACGACATCACCCGCACCACCCCGGCATCCTTCGAGCCGACCATCGATTACGTGGTCGTCAAGATTCCCCGCTGGAACTTCGAGAAGTTCCCGCAGGCCGATCGCACGCTGACGACGCAGATGAAGTCGGTGGGCGAGGCGATGTCTATCGGGCGCACGTTCAAGGAAGCCTTCCTGAAGGGGATGCGGTCGCTGGAGCTCGGCAAGGAGGGCCTGCTGTTCAGCCGGCCCAACCATCGTGCGGATCGTCCACGCACCGATGAAGAGGCAGACGACGAAGACGTGCAGCTGCGTCGGAAGCTGATCGTGCCGACCGATCGGCGGATATGGGCGCTGTTCCGCGCGCTCGAAAAAGGCTGGTCGACCGAGACGCTGCACACACTGACCCGCATCGACCCGTGGTTCCTCGAGCAGTTCCGCGAGATGGTGGCACTGCGCCAGACTGCAGGACTCGTGGGTCTTCGGGAAATGTCGTCTGACTTGATGCTGGCCCTCAAGCGGGCCGGCTTCGGTGATGCCGAGCTCGGGCACTTCCTCGGCACGGACGCCGCCGCCGTACGCGAGCGTCGTCGCGATCTCGGCATTGCCCCGGTGTTCAAGCGCATTGACACCTGTGCGGCCGAGTTCGAATCATTCACGCCGTACATGTACAGCGCGTACGAGTTCGAGTGCGAGTCGCAGCCCACCAGCCGCCGCAAGGTGATCATCCTCGGGAGCGGTCCCAACCGCATCGGGCAGGGCATCGAGTTCGACTATTGCTGTTGCCATGCCGTCTTCGGCTTCCGGAAGGAAGACTTCGAGACAATCATGGTGAACTGCAATCCCGAGACCGTCTCGACCGACTATGACACGGCCGACCGCCTCTATTTCGAACCGCTGACATTCGAGGATGTCATGGCGATTGTCGAACGCGAGCGCGAAGGCAATCCCGAGGTGGGCATCGTCGTGCAGTTCGGCGGACAGACCCCGCTCAAACTTGCGCTGGCCCTGCAGGAGGCCGGCGTCACGATGTACGGCACCAGTCCTGACTCGATCGATCTGGCCGAAGATCGGCAGCGGTTTGCGCAACTGCTGTGGGACCTGGGCATTCCGCAGCCGTCGAGTGGCACGGCGACGTCGCGCGACGAAGCCCGGGATGTGGCGGCCCGGGTGGGCTTCCCCTGTGTCGTGCGTCCGTCCTATGTGCTTGGCGGCCGTAACATGGCCATCGTCTACGACGTGGCGAGCCTCGATCGCTACATGACGACCGCGGTGGATGTGTCGCACGATCGGCCGATTCTCATCGACCGCTTTCTCGAGCATGCCAAGGAGATCGACGTCGACTGCGTGGCCGATGCCACCGGTGCCGTGCTTGTCGGCGGCATCATGGAACACATCGAGGAGGCCGGCATTCACTCGGGCGACAGCTCGTGTGTGGTGCCGCCGCCGTTCGTGGCCGAGAAGCATCTCGTCACCATCCGCGAGTTTTCGCGGCGCATCGCCCGAGCGCTGAAGGTCGTCGGCCTGATGAACGTCCAGTACGCCATCAAGGACGACACGGTGTATGTGCTCGAGGTCAATCCGCGCGCATCACGCACGGTGCCGTATCTGGCCAAGGCGACCGGTGTGCCGCTGGCGCAGCTGGCGGCGCGAGTGATGGCGGGCCGCACCCTGGCGTCGCTGGGGCTGACAGACGACCTGCAGCCGACGGGAGTGTTTGTGAAGAGCCCCGTGTTTCCGTTTGTGCGGTTCCCGGGCGTCGATTCGATTCTGGGGCCCGAGATGAAGTCGACGGGCGAGGTCATGGGCGGGGCCGAGTCGTTCGGCATGGCCTTCGCGAAGGCCATGCTCGGCGTGGGCCAGCGGTTGCCCGAGAGCGGTGCGGTCTGCATCAGCGTCAATCACGAGGACAAGGAAGCCGTGCTGCCGATTGCGCGCGAGCTGGCCCGCCTGGGGTTCCGCTTGATCGGCACGCGCGGGACTGCGGCCTTCCTGCGAGCCCACGGACTTGACGCCGAAGTGGTCTTCAAGGTCAACGAGGGACGCCCGAGTCTCGCGGATGAAATTGTCAACCGCCGCATCGCCATGGTCATCAACACGCCGCTCGGTCGCGAATCGTTCTTCGACGACAAGTCCGTGCGCCGGGCGGCCATGATGAATGCGGTGCCCTGCATCACGACGATCACCGGCGCGGCGGCGGCGGTCGAGGCCATCCGCGCTCTGCGGCAGGAAGGCCTCAGCGTCAAGTCGCTGCAGGATTACCACGCCCCCACGTCAGAACCTGCTCGCTGAATCTGAGTCGCACGGTGCAGTCCATGCACCGTGCAGCACTCACGTCAGGGAGCATCCCCGGGGCAGCATGCCCGTCACATCTCTTGCATGACCGGTCGCCATGCGCGTCGGTGTGCTGTGTGCGGTTGCGGTGTGTGTGGGCCTTGTCTGGGGGCTTCACTGGACCATCGTCATTCCGGAACTGGTGCTGCTCGTGGGAGCGGCTCTGATGGGTGCCGCTGCCGTCCTGTGGTGGCGCGGATCGATGCTGGGCACCGGCGTATTGCTCGCGCTGCTGCTGTGCGGAGCGGCGGCGCTCGAAGGGCACCGCGCCGCGGTAACGCTGGTGCAGTCGCCCCTGCGTCGCTGGCTCGACGAGCGCGCCGTACTGACGGCAGATGTCCGCAATCTGCCGCTCGTGTGGCTCGAAGGGACCCTTGCCGAAGACGCCGAGGTGCCAGGCGACGGTGTGCTGATGAGGCTCGACGTGTCGTCGGTGCGGCTCAGCCCCGAGCCGAGTCGCACGTCGGGGCGCGTCAACCTGACGGTCGGCGGCAGCGGGGCCCTCGAGGCGGCCCGGCAGTGGACGCAGGGACGGCGTGTGCGTGTGTCGGCGCGGCTGCGCCTGGCATCGGCGGTGCGTAACCGCGGATCGGCCTCGGCCTGGCTGCAATTGGTCCGGCGTCGCGGCGGGCTGTCTGGCAGCGTCAAGTCAGCGGCGCTGGTGGAGGTGATCGGCACGGGTTCGTGGTGGGAAGAACGGTCGGCCGACATCCGCGCCCGTGTCCGCGAGGCGCTGCGTCGCCATGTGCGAGGAGACGACGAGGCGAGCCGTGCGGTGGCAACGGCGATTCTGATCGGCGAGCGCACCGCGCTCGACGAAGACCTTGAGCGGCGTCTCCAGCATGCCGGCACGTTTCACACCATCGCGATCTCTGGCGGGAACATCGCGATGCTGGCATCGGCCGTCGTTGCCGTGCTGTGGCTGTGCCGCGTCCGGTTTCGTGCGGCCGCGGTTGCGGCAGCGATCGTGCTGCTGGCACACGCGGCCGTCATTGCCCCAGGGGCCTCAGTGCGTCGGGCCACGGCGATGGCGTGTCTGTACTTTGGTCTGCAGGCTTTCGATCTTCGTGGGCGTGCAGGGGCCGTGGTCGCCTGGTCGTTCGTCGGGACGCTGCTGCTGATGCCCGAGGACGTCATCAACGCAGGGTTCTGGCTGAGCTACGGTGCGACGATGGCGCTGCTGGCGACATCAGCGATGCTGTCGTCGCCTTCCGGATGGCGCGGCCTCGTTGGCGCGGCGGTACTGGCAACGGCGGCGGTCGAACTGATGCTGGCCCCCGTCGCTGCGGGCGTTTTCGAGCGGATGACGCTCGCGGGACTCGTGCTGAACCTGCCGGCTGTTCCTGCGATGGCCGTGGTGCAGGCAGCGGCGTCGCTGACCGTGGTGGCCGACTGGTTTGGGCTGCCCTCACTGGCGATGGTCGGGGGCTGGTGTACCTGGGCTGGCACCCGTGTGCTGATCGACACCAGCCGGGTGGTCGAATGGTTGCCGTGGCTGACGTGGCGCGTGCCGGCACCTGGGCTCGTGACCTCGCTGCTGTACTACGGGCTGCTGGTGGTCTGCTGGTATCGCTGGTCACAGTGGTCACCAGCGACTCGGCGTTCTGCGGTGCTGTGTGCCCTGGGGCTGTGGGGATGGGTGGCCATCGCACCGGGGGCCCGACTGGGTCCCCGCGGGGACGGCACGCTTCAATTGACCATGTGGGACGTAGGCCAGGGGGATGCTCTGCTGGTCACGTTTCCCCGGGGACAGACGCTGCTCATCGATGCGGGAGGACGGCCGGGTGACCGTGGCCCTGACACGGGCGAGCGCATCGTGGGTCCCGCGCTCCGCGCGCGGGGGCTGGTGTCGGTCGACTGGCTGCTGGTCACACACGGCGATGCCGACCATATCGGGGGAGCGGCCACCCTCGTGCATGAATTCCGGCCCCGTGAAATCTGGTACGGCATCGCGGTGGAGGGGCATCCGGCCGAGCAGCGGTTGCGAGAGGCGGCTGCCACCGTCGGGGCGTCGTGGCGCACGGTGCAGCGAGGCGATCTCGTCGAGGTCGATGGAGTACGAGTCCTGGCCCAGCATCCACGCCCTCCCGACTGGGCGAGGCGGCGCGCGCGGAACGACGACTCGGTCGTGCTGACGCTGTCTCTGGGCCAGGTGGACCTCTGGCTCACCGGGGATGCCGGTATCGAGGTCGAACCAGAGTGGACCATGCCTGAAGAGCCCCGCTTCGTCGTGCTGAAGGTGGGCCACCACGGCAGCCGCACCTCGACGGGCGCGTTGCTGGTGGCTGCGCTTCGTCCGCAGCTGTCGCTGATATCCGCAGGCCGGGGCAACGCATTCGGGCATCCAGCCCCGGACGTGCTGGCGCGCCTGCGGGCGGCCGGCAGTGCTATCGGCCGAACTGATGTCGACGGCCAAATCGACGTGCGGACAGACGGGATGGAGGTCTGGCTCAGGCGAGTGGATGACCGTCCGCATCGGTGGCAGCCTTTGCGGCCTGCCAGCGTGCTTCGAGGCTCTCGAGCGATTCCTCCGTGAGCGCGCGGCCTTCGGCCCGTGCGGTGGCTTCCATCTGCCCGAAGCGGCGATGAAACTTGTCGGTGGCCCGCTGCAGGGCCCGCTCGGGAGACAGCCCCATCTTGCGGCCGAGGTTGGTGAGGGCAAACAGCACGTCTCCGTATTCGTCCTCGACGGCCGCACTCTGCAAGCCGTGAAGGGCCACGGCCTCACGCAGTTCGGCGACTTCCTCGTCAATCTTGTCGAGGACGGGAAGCGCATCGGGCCAGTCGAAGCCGACGGAGGCGGCCCGTGCTCCGACCTTTTCGGCGCGCAGCAACGCCGGCAGGGCGCGGGGAATGCCTCCGAGCAGGGGCTTCTGCGGCTTGCCTGCCTGGGCGCGTTCGGCCGTCTTGATGTCGTCCCATTGGGCCCTGACGCCAGTCGACGTGATGTCGCGCGTGGCCGACAGGGGCAGACCATCGGGCGTAAATACGTGCGGATGGCGGCGAATGAGCTTGTCGAGCACGGACTGCAGGGCGTCGGCCAGGGTGAAGTGCCCGGGTTCGCTGCAGAGCTGTGCGATGAACACCGCCTCGAAGACGACATCGCCGAGTTCCTCGCAGATGCCCGCCCAGTCGCCTTCGTCTATGGCGTCGAGCAGCTCGCAGGTTTCCTCGAGGACGAACGGGCGGAGGGTGGCGAGGGTCTGCTCGCGGTCCCATGGGCAGCCCTCGGGACTGCGCAGCATCTGCATGATTTCGATGAGTCGGTCGAGGTGAGGGCCAGCCGGACGGGACATGGGCAAATGCTATCATTCGAGGATTGCGCGCACGGGTGACGGTTCTCGGAAGCGGCACCTCGCACGGGGTGCCTATGATCGGCTGCGAGTGCCGGGTCTGCCGATCAGGTGATCAGCACGATCGGCGCCTGCGTCCGTCGATTTACATCGACGTGCACAACGGCCCCGCCATGCTGGTCGATACCTCGACCGACCTGCGCCAGCAGGCGCTGACGCACCACCTGACGCGACTCGACGCGATCCTTTTCACGCACCACCACGCCGACCACGTGCTCGGATTCGACGAAGTCCGTCGCTTCAATGCGCTGACCGGCGGACCGATTCCGATGTGGGCGGCGCCCTCGACCGGCAGCGAACTGCGCCGCATCTTCAGCTATGGCTTCGGGGCCCTGTCGCAGAAGGGCGGTGGCCTTCCCGAGGCGGACCTGCACGACATCGACGGTCCGTTCCAGATCAGTGGTGTGACCGTTCAGCCGGTGCCGCTGCTGCACGGCCGCATGCCGATCCTCGGATTCCGCGTGGGCCGTTTTGCCTACCTGACTGATGCCAGCCGTATTCCTGACGAGTCGTGGCCGTTGCTGCAGGGGCTTGACGTACTGGTGCTGAACGCCCTGCGTCATCGTCCGCATCCGACGCACTTTACGCTGCTCGAAGCGGTGGCCGTGGCCGAGCGACTGGGGGTGCGAGAGGTCTGGTTCACGCACGTGTGCCACGATTTGCCGCACGCCGAGACCAACCGGTCGCTGCCGTCGGGCATGGCGCTGGCCTACGACGGTCTGGTGCTCGACGTCGAGGTGGCCTGAGATGGTCATCGCGCACTATCCGGACGAGGCCCGGCCGGCACGGTGGTCGGGGCCGGTGGTGGCGATCGGCAATTTTGATGGCGTGCACCGCGGACATCTCAAGCTCATTGAGCGGATCCGCGACGCGGCGCAGGCCCGCGGCACGGTCGCGGTGGTGCTGACGTTCGACCCGCATCCTCCCCGGGTGCTGCGTCCCGACAAGGCGCCGCCCCTGCTGATGACGCTCGACCAGAAGGCCGCTACCCTTGAAGGTGCCGGCGTGGCCGGTCTGGCAGTGGTCAGGTTTTCTGCGGCCATGGCCACGTGGGAGCCCGAGCAGTTTGTGCGCCGTGTGCTGGTCGACTGGCTGCGGGCCAGCGAGGTGTGGGTCGGGGCCGACTTCCTGTTCGGCCGGAACCGGTCGGGGACGTTCTCGCTGCTGCGCACGCTGGGGCAGCAGTGGGGCTATCGCGCCGAGAAGGTTGACCCGGTGCGCTACCGTGACTTCATCATTTCGAGTACGCGCATTCGACGGCTGCTGACCGAGGGGCGGGTCGATGAGGCCTCGGCGCTGCTCGGGCGCCACTATGCCGTCACGGGCGCGGTGGTGACCGGACAGCAGCGTGGGCGCCTGCTCGGGTTTCCCACGGCGAATCTGGCAACGTCCAACGAGCTGGTGCCGATGCCAGGGGTCTATGCCACACTCGTGTCGGTCGACGGGCATACCTATCGGGCGGTGACCAACATCGGCCTGCGGCCCACGTTCGGTGACGCTCTTGCCCCGACCGTCGAGTCGCACCTGCTCGACACCACGCTCGACCTGTATGACCGAACGGTGGCCGTCGCATTTGTGCAGCGACTTCGCGATGAGCAGCGCTTTGCGGATGTCGAGGCGTTGCGCGGACAGATCGCGGCCGACGTCGCGCAGGCTGTCCGGTTATTCGATAAACTCTCGCTGTGACCTTGCCCTTGACGGCCGTGACGATGACGGTCACGCCTGACGCCTCGGGCCGAGCGCTGCTTGATGTGGCGTGCCGGCAGCTGTGCTGCGACACGGGGCTCGGGGCCGACGCCGCCGATCGCCTGTGCCGGGCGCTGGCTGACGCGCTGCCGGAGGCAGGCCCCCGCGCTTCCGAGTGGTGCGTGACCTTTGACTGCACGGACGGACACCTGCGCCTGGCCCTGCAGGGGCAGGTGATCGCCGAGGAATGACACAGCGATGATGCGGCTCTATAACACGCTCACCCGACAGCAGGAACCGTTCGCGCCCCTGCGCGACGACACCGTGCGCATGTATACATGTGGCCTGACCGTGTATGCGCGCGGGCACATCGGCAACTTCCGGACGTTCGTCAGTGTCGACGTGCTGCGACGGGCGCTCAAGGACGTGGGCGGATGGAAGATGCACCACGTGATGAATTTCACCGATGTCGACGACAAGACGATCATCGGAGCCCAGAAGGCCGGTATGGAGCTGCGGCAGTACACCGACCAGTACATCGACGCGTTCCGCGAAGATGCCGCCCGTCTCGGGATTGAATCGGTCGAGGATACGCCGAGGGCCACTGACGAGGCGAACCTCGAAGCCATGGCCCGGATGATTCGTCAGCTCGAAGCCAACGGGCACACCTATGAGAGCGACGGGTCGATCTATTTCCGTATTGCCACCCTGCCGGGTTATGGCAAGCTGGCGCGTCTCAATCACGAGGGCATCCAGGCCGGAGCGCGGGTGGATGCGGACAACTACACCAAGGAAGACGCCCGCGATTTCGTCCTGTGGAAGGCCACGCGGCCCGGTGAACCCACCTGGAACTGCGGCGTCGGCCCGGGTCGGCCGGGCTGGCACATCGAGTGCTCGGCCATGGCGCTGCGGCTGCTGGGGGAGTCACCTATCGACATCCACACCGGCGGAATCGACCTCGTGTTTCCCCATCACGAGAATGAAATCGCGCAGAGTGAAGGGGCCACCGGTCAGCCGTTCTCGCGCTTCTGGATTCACACCGAGCACCTGCTGGTCGACGACCAGAAGATGTCGAAGTCGCTGGGCAATGTCTACACGCTGAGCGATATCACGTCGCGGGGCTTCCGACCCTCCGCCCTTCGGTATCTGCTGCTGTCAGCGCACTACCGCAAGCAGCTCAACTTCACCTTCACGGGCTTGCAGCAGGCGGAAGAGGCCCTGCGGCGCCTCATCGATTGCCTCGATCGCATGGCGACGGTGACCCGTGCCGGTGCGCACGCGGCGCTGCAACAGAGTGCGGCCGATGCGCGACAGGCATTCGACGAGGCTCTCTCGGACGACCTCAACACGTCGGCCGGTCTCGCGGCCATGTTCGATCTGGTGCGTGTGGTGAATACGGCCATCGATCAGGCCCAAATCGGGCGCGATGATGTGGCGGCGCTCGAGAAAATCTTCGGGCACTTCGACGATGTGCTGGGGGTGATGTCGCTGCGGCGGGCGGAAGACCGCGAGCCACCGATTCCGGAAGCCGAAATCCAGGCGGCCATCGAAGCCCGACACGCGGCGCGGCGGGCTCGTAATTTCTCGGAAGCCGACCGCATCCGCGAAGACATGGCGGCCCGGGGCGTGCTGTTCGAGGACAGCGCGCAGGGCACCCGCTGGAAGCGTAAGTGATGGCCTGGCCGTTGCATCCGCAACGGCATGACGCAGGCGCGACAAGTTCTGGGCCTCAGGGGAGAATCACTGGCCATCGTGTGCCTCGAGCAGGCGGGCATGGTCATGCTGGCCCGTCGGTTCAGGACGAGGCACGGCGAACTCGACCTCGTGGGGCTCGATGGTGACACGCTGGTGTTTGTCGAGGTACGGACCCGCACCCGCGCCGCGCTGGTGCCTCCGGCAGCCACGGTGACCTGGCGGAAACAGCAGCAGGTGTCGGCGATGGCGACGGTGTTTCTGCACGTACACCGAGACTATGCGCGGCTGCGGTGCCGGTTTGATGTGGTGGCCATTGATGCAGGGGCCGAACCCCCGCGGGTGAGCTGGCTGCGCGATGCCTTCCGGCCAGGCTGGCGCTAACGATGGGTCGGTGGCGGACTGCGGAAGCTCGACCGATGCGACGTCGGGCCGGACACGCACCCCGGGAACACTTGCCCGGGGCCGTGTGGTTTGTTACACTGCGGGAGTCGCTGGCAAGCGGGAATAACTCAGTGGTAGAGTGCGACCTTGCCAAGGTCGAAGTCGCGGGTTCGAATCCCGTTTCCCGCTCCAACTTCCTTCCGCCGCGATGCATGCCTTCCGGCGCCGTAGCCAAGTGGTAAGGCAGAGGTCTGCAAAACCTCCATTCCCCGGTTCAAATCCGGGCGGCGCCTCCAACTCCCTTCCAGACATCAATGCTGTCCCCTGACGCGGTCGACGCGGATGGGTCATCCATTCCTGACGGCGGCCCGGGTGCCGGCTCAGGGATCCGCCCTACGGATGCCGGTAGAGTCCCACGAGGGCACCCTTGCCGCGTACGTGCCCTGCCATCGCGGCCATCACCGCTGCGCGTGTCTCGGCGGGCGACTGGCCGACGGCGGGGACGTTCAGTACGACGTCGAGGGCGTAGATATCGAACACGTAGTGATGCGGGGCGCCCGTGGCCGGCGCGGCCGGCCCGCGATAGTACGGCCCTGTGCCGCTGATCTGCCGTGTTCCGTCGGGCAACTGGCTGATGCGATCGAGGTCTGCCGGCAGTGCGCGCGACGCCTTCGGAATGTTCCAGAGCATCCAGTGGAGCACGTCGTCGGTGCCGTTGCCCACCGGGGCGTCGATGTCGTGCGCGATGATGACAAAGCTCGCTGTGTCGTCGGGGACGTTGCCCCAGGTCAGTGGCGGCGACACATCGCGACCTGCCTGACTGTGGGTGGCAGGCATCACGCCGCCGTCCGGCCACGCCGTGGTTGAGAACGTCAACGTGACCATCGGCGGTCGTCGCTGAAACTGCCCGACGGGTTGTGACGGGGCCGCCGGTGCGCCAGGGGCGGAAGGCGGGGCAGCAGCGGGCCGTTGCGTCGCTGAGAGACTCGTCGTCGCGAGGGCCAGTGCCAGGACGGTGCAGTGCGTCAGTCGCATGGGTGGCTCCTACCTGAACGAGGCGGGCTGCTGGCGACGCCACGCATCGTAGCGAGTGCGAAGGCTCTTCACGGGGTTGAGATTTTCGCCGGCGCCCGGTTTGATTTGGTGGGGCCCCTTGTCGGCACCCGGCTGCGAGACGGTGATGTACATCGCGTACCTGCCGTTGTTGTGTGAGTCGCCGTTGGTGTCGGTCGACTCGGCCATCAGGATGTAGGCGATGTGCGACGTCCTGCCGTCGCACGGAATGGGAGGCGGCATCCCGTCCGTCGGCCACGGCGGGCAGACGCAGCGGCTGTCGCCGCCAGAGCCGTCAGCAGCTTCCATGGCAGCCATCACGCGGTCGGTGAGCGCACCGTTGGTCTTGAGGAAGGCCTGCACCGCATTCGGGACCACCTGGCCCGGACGCAGGATGTTGCCCTGGATGGAGTAAAAAATCTGCGTACCGGGCACCTGGCCCTGCATGTCCTGCGACACGTAGCCGTTGGTCAGTCCCGAGTGTCCGGCCGCGCGGCCCTTAAGGTCGAGGACTCCGAACTGGCGAGACTGGAACGCCGGGTCCTGGCTGAGCAGGTCGATGATGGCTTTCGGGTCGGTACCCTTCTTGAGTTCCTCAAAGACCAGCATCTGGTTCCGGTGCGTTCCGTCGACGCCGGCCTGGCACGCGGCCACGCCCTTACCGGGGACGACGACGGCCTGAACGCCCATGAGGAACTGGTCGTCGCGATCAACGCACGTCGCGGAGGCAATCACGACGCGGCCCGTGGCCTGGTCAACGGCAATCACCGACCAGGTCGCGAAGGCAGAGGACGGCAGGATGAGCAAAGACAGCAGGGACAGCAGAATGGGCACGGTGCGCTTCATGAAGAACCCCCTGGGGTGGCGGCGATTATAGATGATGCCGCCGCTGTGTGAATCGACGTGCGCACGCCAGGCCTCTGGGGCCCGACCAGTCGCTGCCAGTTCAGTGCAAGATAGCATCATGAAACACGCCTGCTTCGCTGCGGTGGTCCTGTGGGTAATTGCGGCGTCCATCGCTGATGTCCCTGCGGGACCAATCGAGGACGCCGCCCTGGCGCGCATCGCCACGATCACGAAGGACTTCACGGGCACCGTCGTGCTGCACGCGCAGAACCTGCGGACGGGCGCCACACTCTCGGTCGATGCTGACGCCAGGGTGCGCACTGCCAGCACGATCAAGCTGCCAATCCTGTGCGCGCTCGAGGCGCTCGTTGCGAAGGGTGATGTCCGGTGGGACGAGCGGATTGTGCTGCGCGACTCGGCGAAGGTCTCGGGCTCCGGCGTGCTGCACGAACTCGCGGATGGCACCGTGCTCACGGTGCGCGACCTCGCGCGGCTGATGATTGTCGTCAGCGACAACACTGCGACGAATCTCATCCTCGACCGGATCACGGCAGATGCCGTGAATGCATGGCTGGACACCGTCGAGTTGACCGCGACCCGGTCGCTTCGGAAGATCCGCGGTGACGGCACCGACCTTGTGGCTGCGAGCGGGTGGAGTGCGGCTGGAAAAGTGCCGGGCAACGATCGCTTCGGCATCGGGGTGTCGACCTCGCGCGAGATGGTGCGGCTGCTGGAACTGCTGCATCAGGGACGGGTGGTCAGTGCCGCCGCGTCGGCATCGGTGCTCGAGACGCTCGAGCGCCAGCAGTTCAAGGATGGCATCGGGCGGCGGGCCGGTGCACGTCGGGTGCAGAGCAAGAGCGGCTCGCTCGATGCCCTGCGCAGCGATGTCGGGATCATCCATACGCCCGGAGGACCGATCGCCATGGCGATCACGGTCGATGGCATGCCAGTCATCGACTATTCGCCAGACAACGCCGGCAGCGAACTCATCTGGCAGCTCTCGCAGATCGTGCAGGAAGCGCTGGGACGTCCGTGAGGTCGTGATCAGCGTAGCCGCGCCGGCGACGGTTCCCCACACCGTGTTCCCCCTCGCGTTGGACGGGACACCGACGTGGAACGGTGGGCCTCATGGGGGGCCAGTGATGAGGAAACACGGCGGGGCCCATGACGCTGTCGCCCGGTGTCATGGACGGTGGCTGACGCGAGCTGCAAGGAACCCTCAGCGGCGGGGCCCTGCATGGCGCGTGCGGCCACCACTCCGAGGGGGAGCCGTGGCCGCAGCGATGACGACTAGCGGTGGCGAGCGAAGACCGAGGTGCTGCCGCCCTTGGTGAAGGCCAGCGTGGCGTAGGGCTGGCGCATGTTGCCCTGTTCCATGCCGGGCGAACCGATCGGCATGCCCGGGACGGTGATGCCTGTGATCGTCGGCTTCTCCTTGAGCATCCGCTGGATGTCGGCCGCAGGCACATGACCGACCACGGTATAGCCGGCGACCGTGGCGGTGTGGCAGGACGACAGCTCTGGCGTGACCCCGGCCTGCATCGCAATCGCGTTGAGCTGGGCGTCTGAGACATTGGTGGCTTCAACCCGGAAGCCATTGGCCTGGAGATGCGACATCCAGGCCGTGCAGCACCCTCAAGTGGGTGATTTGTACATTTTCAGCAGCGGGGCCGATGTCGCCGCGGCCTGCGAGCCCGCCGAAGCGATTGCCGGTGCCGAAGGTCTGGCCGTCGCACGCTGCGCCGCCGCGACGGTCGCCGTCGACCCCAGCAACGAGAGGGCAGAGACCCGAAGAAACGATCGTCGATGCATCACGTCAGTAAATTCCTCATCACTCGGAACCTCACCGTCAGCGGCCGCCACCGGGCGGGCGCGGTACGGCGGTACGGGCGCCGCTGTCGCTGCCCCCGCCGCCACCGGAACTACTGCCACCGGAACTCCCTCCCGATGAGGACCCGCTGCCAGACGATGCGCCACCGCCCGAGTATCCGGACGAGGTGACTCCGCCGCCCGATCGCCGGCGCGGCCGGTCGCCCGAGGAGGCATCGCCGTCACCGCCACTGCCACTGGCCACAGGTCGGGCCGGCTCCCCGCTGCGGGGTTGGACCCGGGTGTATCCTCGGCCATTGATGACGCGTCCGCCCGACTCCCGACGGTCGTCACTCGGATCCACGGCGAACCCGCCGGGTTGGTTCCATCCACGCTGAAAGCGGCCTGCCGGATATCCCCAACCATAGAACCCGTAGCCGAAGGGCATGTACATCCCTGACCACGCCCAGGCCGGAGGTACGCCACCGAACCCGGGCGACTGCCAAATGCCGGGCCCCCACGCCCACGGGTCGTTCCAGCCCCAGGGATCGCCCCAGCCGTAACTCCAGCCGTTCGGCACACTACGCACCGACGATCGGTTGCTGCGTTCGATCACGAACTCTTCCGGATAGCGCAGGGCAAGCAGTAAATCGATGGTGTCGTCGGGCACCTGGGCACGAGACAGGTCGCGGAGGCGGGCCGTCGACAGGTCGAGACGGGTGCCCGTGTCGACGAGCGAGGCCTGGATGGCACCGGACGCCACGACGCGCGACGCCTCCATCACTTCCGGCAGCGTCCACTGGTCGAACGCCGGGCCCCGGACGCCCGAGACACGAGCCGACCGGCGCTGTTCGTAGCGACGCACACGCACCAGCGGTGCGCCCTCGATGTCAGCGGCCTGAATCTCGACCCACACCGGGCCGCGCGAGATGTAGCTGAGGCCGCTGACCTCTCGGGCCGGCTGCCCGTCACACTCGACCCGTCCCCTGGTCAGCAGCAGGCGACCCGACGTGGACCACTCGGCTGTGCGGCTCGTGCGGCAGGTGCCTTCGGTCGCGCAGGTCCTACTGCCATCCGCGGCCACCTGGTCGGTGCCCACCAGTTCGCCATTGAGCTGCATCTGCTGCGAGACCACGAGGGGGCGCTCAGTGGGCGAGAGGCACACACGCACATCATCGCGCCGCTGGTTGGGGGCAGGAAGGGCGCGTGAGGTGGCCGACTGCAGGTCGGGCAGCGAAGCGGCGGTGTTTTCGTGCTGCAGGTCCCAGCAGCCGAGGTAGCCGTTCCAGCGGCTATCAGCCGTCTGTGCTCCGGCGAGGGCCGGCAGGGCAATCAGAGACAGCAGGGCGACGAGTGTGCGCGTCATCACATCCTCCTCCTTCAGCTAGAACACCAGCCGCAGGGCGACCAGCCCCGAGGCCCCCGACAGGTCAATCGGGTCGAAGCCCACGAAGTCGTCTGACAGGTCATCCGTGCCGAACCGATAGCGTCCCTCGAGGCTGACCTGCAGCCATCGGTTAATGCCCAGGTGCGTGCCGGCCAGCACCTCCGAGGTCAGCGCCGTGCCTGTCGCAAAGAAGTAATCGGGAAACACGGCGAACGTTTGAAAGTCGACGAAGTCGCCGGTCTGCTGCAGGTTCCAGCGGTTGATGCCGACCGAGCCCCCCACGTAGGGCTGAAAGCGCGAGGGGATGTACGCATACGAGCCGATCCGCTCGCCGCGCGGCAGCGGATAGAGCCGAAGGCCCAGGGTCGAAGTCGTCTGCCTCAGGGTGGTGTTCTGCTCGATGGGCAGGCCCTTGTTGTCGACGAACCTCCGATATTCCGAGTCGGCATCAGACCGTGCGGTGTCGACCGAGAAGAACAGATCGGCGCGCTCGGCCAGACGCACCGAGAAGTCACCCCCGACGAGGAGGGCGCGGAAATCACGCGAGTCGAGCGTGAGCACGTCCTTGAAAAAATCATAGATGTCGCTCTGCTGCTGAGGCACATCGAGGCCCACATGAACGCCGAGCGAGAACCGCTTGGGGCGGAACTGGAAGTCGGGCTGCGGTTGTGCCGCCGCCGGGAGTGCCAGACCACAGAGGATGAGTGCCAGCAGCAGACGGGTCAGTCGCATGAGATGCACCTCCTGATTCAACTATAGTCAACAAACGGTGTCTGCCGAACTGTCAAATACGCTGGAACCACTGTCGCCTGAGGACACGCGGCACCTCGCCCTCGCGCTCCGCGCGGAAATCGCCCGGGTCATCGTCGGGCAGGAGGCCGTGGTCTCGGAAGTCCTGGCCACCATCCTGGCCGGCGGCCATTGCCTGTTGCGGGGCGTGCCGGGGCTGGCGAAGACGCTGCTGGTGAAGACCTTCGCCGAGGCGGTCGATCTGCGATTCAGCCGCATTCAGTTCACTCCTGACTTGATGCCGTCGGACATCATCGGGGCCGAGGTGATTGATGACGACCGCAGTGGCGGTGAACGCCGCGTGCGCTTCCTGCCAGGACCGGTGTTTGCCAACATCCTTCTGGCTGACGAAATCAACCGCACCCCACCGCGCACGCAGGCGGCCCTGCTCGAGGCGATGCAGGAGGGGCAGGTGACTGTCGGCGGGCATCGTCACACCCTGCCCCAGCCGCTCTTCGTGCTGGCCACGCAGAACCCCATCGAGCAGGAAGGCACGTATCCGTTGCCCGAGGCGCAGCTCGATCGCTTCATGACCAATGTGGTCATGTCATACCCCTCGCTCGACGAGGAACGGACGATGCTGATGCAGACGACCGGGGTGCGCACCGCCACGGTTCGCCGTGTCGCCGACGGTCCCACCCTTCAGCGGGCGCAGCGTCTCGTCCGTGACATCGTCGCGGCCACCAACATCGTCGAGGCCGTTGCGGTGCTGGTCAGGGCTACCCGCCCCGGGGCGTCCTCTGATGGGCCGGCATTCATCACCGAATGGGTGCGCTGGGGCGCGGGTCCGCGGGCAGGACAATCGCTGCTGCTCCTCGCCAAGGCGCGGGCCGCGCTGGATGGACGACCGGCGGTCAGCCTCGACGATGTGCGGGCGATGGCGTTGCCGGTGTTGAGACACCGGGTCCTGCTCAACTTCCAGGCCGAGGCCGACGGTGTGGAGGTCGATGCGCTCGTGACCCGTCTCGTCAACGCGGTGCTGCTGCAGTAATCACGCCATGTCAGGGACGGCGATGCTCGAGGTGCCACGACTGCCGCACGACCTGCTGTGGGTGGCGCGTCACCTGTCGTCGACACTGCGACTGGGTTGGCACCGCAGCACGCGCATCGGGGGCACCGCCGAGTTCAGCCACCTGCGGGCATATCGTCCGGGAGACGACCTGACGCACATCGACTGGAAGACGAGTGCGCGCACCGATCGCCTGCTGACGAAGGTGTTCCGGATGGCGGCCGCCGGGGATGCGCTGCTCGTGCTCGACGTTTCGCGGTCGATGGGATGGGGAAACAAGTTACCGCTGCTGCGCACGACCGCAGCCGTGCTGGCAGCCCTCGTCATCGAGCAGGGAGACGCAGCCGGCTGGTTGGTCGTCGGCTCCGACCTGCGGCGTCGCCTGTTCCCTGTGCGTGGCGGGGCCTTCCACCTCAGCGGACTGGTGGCAGGACTCTCGCGGCTTGACGCCACGGGCACGACAGATACGGCCGCGTTACTCGCCATGGCTGGTCACACGCTGGTACGACGGTCCAGCGTCCTCATCCTTTCCGATTTTTACGACGATGACCGGATGCTTCCGGTGATGAGACACCTGGCAGGTCAGGGACACGAGATCGTGGCGGTGCACGTGCTGACGCCAGAGGAGCAGACGCTCCCCGCCGCGGGTGCCGCAGAGTATGTCGACGAAGAAACCGGGCAGCGGGT